>OIYS01000836.1_pt1 | contig 18344 bp, 18 predicted proteins | sample 1588271 | NCBI WGS metagenome assembly OIYS01 (sample SAMN03283286) | human gut metagenome | biome: human-associated habitat; material: feces | host: Homo sapiens | place: Peru | collected 2012
ATTTTGAAGAAAATATGTCTCTTGATGATAATTATGACGATTTTTCAGTTAGTCAAGAAAATAATAATATTCAAAATTTTTAATGATTCTAATTTTGTTTTAACTGGAGTTAAAGACTTAATTTTGAAAAATTTATAGGATGTGCCGTTTGTAGAAAAAATTAAAGATGTTGCTAAATGGGATGTTTTCCCAAGTTTTGTGCATGAAATTATTAATGATAATTCATAAAAATGAATGGGAGTGTTATTTTGAAAAATATTTTTAGATTTGCATTTCGTCGTTGGGACAAAATACCTAATGATGAACTCAAGGGATATTCAATTTATATTTTTTTGGTAGATTTATTGATTGGTTGTTTATTATTTGGTTTAACGAAGGTATTGTTTAAATGGAGTTTTAATGAACTTATTGTAGTTTTATTGGCAAATGCAGTGTTTTCTTTTTTATTTAGTATGGTTATATATAAAAGAGAATGGATTGATGAAAAATATGGTTTGAGCTATGATGGATACTATATTTTTCCTGGAAGAAATGAAGGAATATCTTATAAAGCAGCTATTGTTTTAATTACAACAGCTGCCCCATTATTTTCTATACTTTTCTTTGTAATGGGTTTGCATTATGGTAATATGATTGTAGCAACAGCTTTTCTCATTGCCATGCCTATCCCATTTATTTTGATGTTTTTAAGGATTGATGCTTATGAAAATAAGATAATTGTCACGCCTAAACAATTAGATTATTGCCCTCCATTTTATTTCGTACTGGGTCAGCTTAATGCAATGGCAGGTCTTGAATTTTCAATAAGGACTATTTTAATTAGTTTGATTTATGGTACTTATCCATTAATTTGGGCAGTACTGTATTTTTTATTTTCTTTTTTAACTCAAATATTCATAGCGTCTCCCGATATTTTGGATAATATGATTTCAGTTAATCTTAGAACTGTACAAGGTTATAAAAAAGGATCGGTTATTTATTTAATATTAATTTTCATAGGTTATGGTATATTTTTAATATTTCAAAATATTTTTTGAGAAGTTAATTTCTTCTCATTTTTTAAAAAAGGAGTCTGTAAAATTGTATAGGCTTAATTATTTTTTATTTTTTTTACAATTGGACTTTTGTTTTGATGAAATTCTTCCTAATTTTTATTTAATTTGAATTTTAATAGTTAAAAAAATAAAATACTTTAATAAATGAGAATGTGTATTATATTATAATTAAACAAATTAAATCAGTCTTCAACAGCTCTATAAAATCCAATTTAAAACTTTTTTTTTTGAAGAAAAATGGTTTCTAAAAAATTATTTCAGAAAGACTAAATAAGCAATTTAATTTTGAAAATACAATTGATAAACTATTTTTACTTTGGAATTAAAGTGTTTCATCACTTAATCAGATAGGCAAACAAAAATCCTATGAAACAATTAATAGTGATGAATTTAAATACTTTGGTTATTATTAAATTCTAATCTTTTTAGACTATCCATGTAAAGATGGACAGAAAAAACAAATAATTTTATAAAATTTTACAGATTCAAAAAAAGAAGTAAAAATACTATGAGTAATTCATAGTATTATTTTGTACCGTATACTCTGTCACCAGCATCTCCAAGACCTGGTAATATGTATGCGGTTTCATTTAAAGTTCTATCTACTGTTGCACAGTAAATTTGAACATCCGGATGGTCTTTTTCAATTAAATTGATTCCTTCAGGAGCTGCAACAACACATAAAAGTTTGATTTTTTTAACTCCTTCTTCTTTAAGTCTTGAAATAGTTGCAGATGCACTTCCACCTGTTGCAAGCATTGGATCAATAATTAATACTTCTCTGCCTTCAATATTTTCAGGCATTTTAAAGTAGTATTCAATAGGTTGAAATGTCTCTTCATCTCTGTAAAGACCAATATGACCTACTTTTGCATTTGGAATTACATTTATAATTCCGTCAAGCATTCCCATTCCTGCTCTTAAAATTGGCACAATGGCATAATTGTCTTCATTTAATTTGCCGGTTTCCATTTTTTCAAGTGGGGTTTCAATTGTTGTTTTTTCCAATTTTGCATCTTTAGTTGCTTCGTAACAAAGAAGTGTGGAAATTTCTGTAATTAATTCACGAAATTCTTTAGTTCCGGTATGTATATCTCTTAAAATACCTAATTTATGGGTTATTAATGGATGGTTAAGAACTATTTCATTCATGTTTTTCCTCCGGAATACATAAGTTAAGGATGATTCCAATGATTGCTGCTAAAGACATGCCAGAAATAGCTAAGGATAAATCTCCATATGTAATTGAGAGTGTAGCTCCACCTAAACCTAAAACTAACATTGTAGCTGCAACAACTACATTTTTAGTGTTTGTAAAATCAACATGGTTGTGGATTAAAATTTTAAGACCATTTACACTAATGAATCCGTAAAGAAGAATAGAAATACCACCAAGAACAGGGGATGGAATTGCAGTTAACAGTGCAGTTAAATGTCCTGAAAATGCAAAGATAATAGCTATAATAGCTGCAAGTCCAATTACATAAACAGAAGCAACTCTAGTCATACCTACAACAGAAGTATTTTCTCCGTAGGTTGTGTTTGCAGGCCCACCAAGAAGTGCTGCAACAGTAGTAGCTATACCGTCACCTAAGAGAGTTCTGTCAAGACCGGGATCTTGAAGGAGGTCTCTTCCAATAATTTCACTTAATACTTTGTGGTCTCCAACATGTTCCACCATAGTTACAAGAGCAATTGGAACAATTGTAAGCATAGCTCCAAAATTAAGATTATAATCAATAAATGGTATGTAGAATGCAGGCATTTCAATAATATGTGCACTTGCAACTCCTGAAAAGTCAACTACTCCAAGAATTGCTGCTGTAATGTAACCAATTATAATTCCAATTAAAAATGGGATAACTCTAAGTAATCCTTTTCCTCTCACTGCAAGTATTGCTGTACTTAAAAATGCTACAAATGCAATAATTATGTTAGTCATTGGAACACTGGCAGCATTTATTCCTATTTCTTCAATTGCTGTTGGTGCAAGTGATAGACCAATAATCATAATCATAGGCCCAACAACAACTGGTGGCAATACTTTATCAATCCATTTTTTACCAACTACTCTAATAATAGTTGATATAATTACATACATTAATCCTACAAAAACGATAGCTGTAAAAACACTTGCTTTTCCAGCTATTGCATATCCTGCTACCATTGGTGCAATAAATGCAAATGAACTTCCTAGATAAACAGGACTTCTTCCTCTAGTACATGCAATGTAAATAAGGGTACCTATACCAGAGGTGACGAGAGCTACAGGTATTGACAAGACATCTGATCCAACGGTGGTATTTACAACGATTGGTACTAAAATTGTAGCTCCAAACATAGCACATACGTGTTGAATAGCAAGTAAAATCCAGTTTACTACTGGAGGCTTGTCTTTAACGCCTAATAGCATATTACTATTTTCACTCATTTTATCTCCTTTAACTTTAAAAAAAACTCTTTTTTGACAAAATAATTGTTTAAATTAAGTATTAATTCCAGATTATTTTTATTTTCTTTGAATAAATAATTGATTAATTTAATTTTTGTTCATAATAAAAAGAATCTTTTTTATTTTATTTTAATAATATTCATAAATTTTTATTATACATTTATATTTCTTCAATTACAATTATAAAAATCTTTTTAAAATATTTTAACTTAGCTTTGTCTTTTAAGGAAAGTGTATTTTGTAAAAAATAGTTTATATTTAGTTTTTAAAGTTCAACTAAATTATATAATCTGTTAACTATGGAATCAGTTGATTTATCATCGTATTTTAAAGTAATAGCATTTTGTTTACAAGTATTAACACTGAGTCCACAGCCTCTACATTTATTTTGGTTAATTTGAATTTTTTCATCTTTAAAATTAATGGCATCAGCTATACATATCTCATTTAAGCATTTCATGCAGTTTATACATTTTGAATCGCCGATAACTATTTCCACACTATTTAATTTGTGAATTTTGTCATCTGAGTAGGGCTATTGCTTTCCATAAACAACAGTATGTTTTTGCTTGTTAGTTATTCAGAATCTCCAATTGAAAATATATTTTACTGCAAATATACTTTGTCTGCAAAGCTAATTTTTCTTATTGTTTACCTATTTTCATTTTTAAACGTCTTAAAATTCCTTTTAAGGTGTGAGCTTCTCGGCCTGTAATATATGCTCTATTAATAATGTTTTTAAATGATTTAAGCCCATTTTTCTTTTTGTGTTCTGGAATATCTAAGCTGTCAATTAAATCATACATGTCTTTCAATACATATTCTTTTTCAATAGCTGTACTTTCTTCCAGACCTTCAACAGGGTATTCATGCATATTTTTAAATAATTCATAGAAAATAATAGCTGCTGCATGAGATATGTTTAAAATAGGGTATGTAGGGTCTGTTGGAATTGAAACACAAATGTCACATTCGTCAATTTCTTCATTTGTAAGTCCGTTTCCTTCCCTTCCAAATAGAATAGCTGTTTTATTATTTGTATTGATGTTTTTTCCAAGATTTTCAGGTCTTACTGGTATTCTTGAGAGATTGTAACTTCCTCCAGCTACACCAGTTGAAGCTACTTTAAAGTCTATTCTTTGGCTTTGATAGAATTCATCAAGAGTATTGTATATTTTAGCATTATCCACAATGTATTTTCCATGTGTTGCCTGATAAAATGCTTCTGGGGTTAAAGTAGGCGGATTGATAAGAACCAAATTCTTCAGTCCGAAATTTGCCATGGTTCTTGCAAGAAAACCGATATTTCCGGGGGTTTCACATTCTACAAAAACAATATAAATATTATTTTTGAAATTGCTTAATTCCTTTTCAGCGTCTTCTTCAGGACCTTTAGCTATTTTTATTCCTCTTGACTGTTTTTTAGATTTTGATTTTTTCAAAGAGGTTGATTTTTTTTCAGTTTTGGTTTTTTCTTTAACTTCCGGTGAATTTAAATTAGTTTCAACTATTTTTTCTTCACTTACAGCTGTATCTCCTATTTTAATCAACCCCTATTTATCTAATCTTTTTGATAAGCTAGTTGTAATAGCTCAATTATGTTCATAGCTTTTATATCTTCACGGTCAATAGCATCCAATCCATCCTGAATGTTGTACTGACAGAACGGACAGATTGTAATTACTGATTCTGCACCTGTATCTTCAATCATTTTTGCTTTTTCTTTTGCAAGGGTCATAGCAATTTCAGGATGTCCTGCTTTTATTCCGCCTCCAGCTCCGCAGCATTGACATGGATATTTCATTTCTTTAAATGTAACTCCAGGAATCTGTTCAAGAATATCACGAGGTTGACCTTTGATGCCTTGGCCTCTGCCTAAATGACATGGGTCATGCCAGGTTACTGTTGTGTTCAGTTCATTCATTTTGTCAGTATCCAATTTATCTACTAGAAATTCACTGATGTCCATTACATTTAGATCGGATCCATATTTCGGATGGTCATTTTTAAGAGTGGAACCGCAGCCTGCACAAATGGTAAGTACAGTATCATAATCTTTAAAAACTTCATTGTTTTTATCAACAAGTTCCTGAACCATGTCTGTCTGACCGGTTCTTATTAATGGTGAACCGCAGCATACCTGTCCTTCAGGAATATCTATGGTTATTCCATTAGCTTCAAGTACATCAATTAATGCTTCTCCGATGTGGTGTAATTTATTATCTACCATACATCCGGTAAATAATGCTATTTTTGAACCGTTGTCATTTTTAACCTGTTCAATAAAACTTGGCCCTTCAGCTTTAATTGACCTTCCTGTTTTTTCTATATTTTCTTTAAATGCAATATGCTCCGGAAGCGGTCCTTTACCTTCTTTACATGCAATTTCCCTTAAACGTTCAATTGCATCTCCAAAGGTGTTTATATCTTTAGGACAAACAGCCTTACACTTTCCGCAACTGGTACATTTGTATAATCCTTCTTTTAAACTTTCATCGAGCCTGTCAAATTCATCTCTTGGGTCTGATTCAAATTTGGAAAGGTATCTCATTATGTAAGGTCCGCCAAATTTTGTTTTAATAAATTTTACAACAGGACAGGTTGCAAGACAGGAATAACATTCAATACAACTTCTAACTTTTTTAGTGTTTTTAATATTTTCTGGAGTTAGATTTTCATTTAAATCACTGTCATGTCTTTGAGGATTTAAAGAAAGTTGCAAATCTTTTACTTCCTGTTCTATTTGACTTTTATCAACAATTAAATCTTTAATTACTGGAAAATTTTGAGGTTCAATTATTGCACCGTCTTTTATATCTTTTTGACATGCAAGAGCTCCATTTCCATTAAATAATATTCCGCAGGATCCGCATTGTCCGGCTCTGCAGGAACTTCTAATACTAATGTCAGCATCATATTTTTCATTAATTGCATTGATGGCATCTAAAACTTTCATTTGAGGTGTCTGTTCTATTTCATAACACTCTAAATGAGGTTCACTGTCCACTTCTCTGTCAAACCTTGATACATACACTTTAATCATTACTTTACCCCTTTAGTCATAATCAAATATAAAATAAGTATAATATTTATATTATATCTAAACCTATTATATTATATATTTTATTAGATTTTTAAATTATTTGAGGAAATAAATAATGAACTTAAAAGAATTAGTAACAGGGAAACCTGGTGATAAACAATTTTTGTTAGGTAATGAAGCAGCTGTAAGAGGAGTTATAGAAGCTGGTGTTTCTGTTGCAGCTACTTATCCGGGCACTCCTTCATCAGAGATTGGAAATATTTTGTCTGGATTGGCTAAAGATGCTAATATTTATTTTGAGTTTTCTACAAATGAAAAAGTAGCTATGGAAGTTGCAGCTACTGCAGCAGCATCTGGGTTACGTTCATTTACTTTCATGAAACATGTAGGTATGAATGTAGCCAGCGATTCATTTATGACAACTGCTTATAGTGGAGTAAATGGCGGTATGGTTATTTTATCAGCAGATGATCCGTCACTTTTTTCATCTCAAAATGAACAGGATACTCGTAATTACGGACGTTTAGCAAATGTGCCTATTTTAGAACCTTCTAATTGTCAAGAAGTTAAAGATATGGTTAAATATGCTTTTGATTTATCTGAACAGTTTAAATTACCGGTTATTGTAAGAACAACCACTCGTGTATCTCATATGAGAGGGGTTGTTGAATTTGGTGAAACAGCAGATAATTCTTCAGATGGTGAAACTCATTGGAAAAAAGGATTTTTCAAGAAAAATCCTGCACAATTTGTTCCAGTTCCTGCATTTGCAAAAGATATGCATGTTGAACTCGTGGAAAAAATGGATGAAATTAATAAAATAACCAATGATTCTGATTTTAATGTTGAATCTGATTTCAGCCAAAATAAAAAATATTGTGTTATTGCTTCAAGCAGTGCTTATAATTATGCTTATGATGTAATCAGGTATAATAATTTAGATATTGATGTTTTAAAACTTGGATTTTCATATCCTTTTCCTTATGATAAAGTAGCTGATTTTGTAAAAGATTATGATGAAGTCTTTATTGTGGAAGAGGTAGATCCGATTATAGAAAAAGATACATTAGTAGCTATTGGTAAAAATAATTTAAATACTGTTGTTCATGGTAAATTAGATGGAACATTTCCTGTATACCATGAATTTAATTCTGATATTGTGGCTGATGGTTTTAATAAATATTTGAATTTCATTGAAGAAGATAATAATGATTATTCTGATACTTTACTTAAATTGCAGGAAGAAATTCCTTCCAGGGCTCCAGTACTTTGTGCAGGATGTCCTCACAGGGCAATGTATTACGGAGTAAATAAAGCATTGGAAGAATTGGGAATTCCTCTTAAAGATGCTGTATTTGCATCAGATATTGGATGTTATACTTTAGGAATTAATCCTCCTTACAATGCAGCAGATTACCTGTTGTCTATGGGATCTAGTGTAGGAGACGGCTGCGGATTTTCAATAGCTACTGACCAAAAGGTAATTAGTTTTATTGGAGACTCAACATTTTTCCATAGTGGAATATCACCTTTAATAAATGCAGTTCACAATAAAAATAATTTTATTTTAACTGTATTGGATAATAGAATTACAGCTATGACTGGAGGTCAGCCAAACCCGGGAATTCCTGTTGACGGAATGGGGGATGATGCACCTGAAATTTCCATACGTAAACTGGCTTTAGCTTGTGGCTGCAATTATGTTCGTGTAATCAATCCGTTAAACTTGGATCAGGTAATTAAAACATATAAGGAAGCTTTGGAACGTGATGAGGTTTGTGTAATTATAGCTAAAGCTCCATGTACTTTAATTAAAGGTAAAACTAGAAAACCACCAGTAAATTACATTGATTCTAATTGTAATGGATGTAATAAATGTGTAAGTGAACTTGCATGCCCTGCTATTTCAAAAGATAGTGGAAAAATAACTATTGATAAATCCATGTGTGATGGCTGTGGGGTTTGTATCCAAGTTTGTAAATATGGTGCCTTAGAAGCTGGAAGAGGTGAATAAATATGGATAATCATTATAATATTTATATTTGTGGTGTTGGAGGTCAGGGAATTATTAAAACCTCTGTAATTATTGGAGAAGCTGCAATGAATCAGGGATTAAATGTAGTCATGAGTGAAATTCATGGAATGTCTCAAAGGGGAGGTTCTGTTTCTACAGAATTAAAAATAGGTGATTATAACAGTTCAATTATTCCGGAACATGGTGCAGATATGTTGCTTTCATTTGAGCCTATAGAAACTATAAGGGGATTAAATAAAGTAAATGATGATACTAAAATAGTATTTAACACTCATCCTATTGTTCCAGCTTCATCAGATAAACCTTATCCTGGTGTAGCTAATATTACTGAGGTTTTAAAAGAAAATTTCAAACATGTCCTTCCTATTGATGGAACTAAATTAGCTATTGATGCTGGAAATGTATTGGCTTTAAACATGGTTTTATTGGGGGCAGTAACTGCAGATGATAAATTCCCACTTTCTAAAGAATCTGTTATTGCAGCTATGAAAAATAATTTAAAACCAAAATTTCATGAATTAAACTTAAAAGCTATTGAAAGTGGTTATAATTGGATTAAAGGTTAAATATTTAAATTATTATAAATTAATTAATATTAAGTAAGTACTAAAAAGAGGTTGTTATACATGCCTTATAAAATTGATAATGCTATATTAAAAAAGGATAAAACAGGAAATGTCACTTTAATTGATCCTGAAAATGTTTTTAAAGATGAAGATGCTTTTGTAGCTATTAAAAGTGATGATTTAATCACTATTCAGCTTTTAATAAACAGTATATTGCATAATGATTTTAAAAGATGGTCAGAACTTGGTGTTGTTCCTGAAACAGAACCTGTTAAAAGTTTATTTGTTAGGTTAGGTTATTCTAAAGCAGATATTGCATCATTGTTAAAAGAATTTTAAAAATATTATTGATGGAGGTTTTCAAAATGCCGGAATTCAAATTATCTAAAGAAGCAGGAACTAAAAAGTTTGAGCTTTCAATGGCTATTGATTATGATGAAGATGGCAATATTGAAGCTCAGGAATTTTATGATGGTGTTGACTGGTCTGATAATCCTGCAGATATCAGGTTAAATACTAGTTATTGTGATGAGGATGAACAGGACGAGTGGAATTTGTTTTTCAACGATTTCATGCATTTGCTGGAATCACATGAGTTAACTGAAAAAGCTAAAACTTTAAAAGAAGTGGATGATTCCTATTATTTTATTGAAGAATGTATTGAAATTGTTTTAACTGAAGAAGATTAAGAAAAGAGGAGGTCTTTTCTATAAATCTTCTATATCTTTTTTTTCCAGAATGTGTGCATCACTATCTTTTAAAAGAGTAATTGCTTCATCCATATTTTTCAATCTCATTACTACAATAGCTTTTTCTGTTTTTGAACTTACAAATGCATAGAGGTAATCTAAATTAATACCTTTTTCATCAAATATAGCTAATGTAGAGTTCAATCCGTTTGGTTCATCTGGAACTGCCACAATAATGACATCATTTTCTTTTACAATGAATCCGTCTTTTTCCAATGCTTCAATAGCTTTTTTATTGTCTGAAACGATTAATCTTAAGATTCCGTATTTTGTTGTATCAGCTATTGAAAGTGCACGTATGTTTATGTTTTCCTGAGCTAATGTATTAATAGCTTTTTTCATTCTTCCTTCTTTGTTTTCTATAAATACAGATATTTGTTTTACTACCATGCTTTCACCTTATTCAAAGTTTCTTTCATCAATAACTCTTACAGATTTTCCTTCACTTCTTGGTAATGATTCTGGTTCACATAAAGTTACATTAACTCTTAATCCAGTTTCACTTTTAATGGATTTTACAATCATTGCCTCAGTTTTTTCCATTTCTTTCATTTCATCAGAGAATAATTCTTTAGTAGCTTCTACTTTAACTTCAACTTCATCTAAAGTATCAGGTCTTGTTACTTTAATTAAGTAGTTTGGACTTGCTCCTTTAATTTTAAGTAAAGCCTTTTCGATTTGTGATGGGAAAACCATAACTCCTCTGATTTTTAACATGTCATCGCTTCTACCGGTAATTCTACTCATTCTTACACTGGTTCTTCCACATGCACATTCTTCTATGATTAATGAGGTTAAATCTTTTGTTCTGAATCTTAAAATTGGTATTCCAGTTTTGGTAAGTGTAGTTAATACAAGTTCCCCTTTCTGTCCTGCTTTTAGGGTTTCTCCAGTTTTTGGATTAATAATTTCAGGATAGAAATGATCATCTTGAATATGCATACCATTTTGTTCGATACATTCCTGAGCTACTCCAGGACCCATAATTTCAGTTAGACCATAAATATTGTATGCTTTAATGTTTAATGTATCTTCAATTTTATGTCTCATTTCTTCGGTCCACATTTCAGCTCCGTGAATTCCTATTTTTAAATTAATATCTTCCAAATTAATGTCAGACCCTTCAAGACTTTCTCCAAGATACATTGCATATGAAGGTGTACAGGTTATAACATCACTCTGGAAATCTTTCATAGTTTCAAGCTGTCTTTTTGTGTTTCCTGCAGAGATTGGTACTGTTATTGCTCCAAATTTTTGAGCTCCGTGGTGAATGCCGAATCCTCCGGTAAATAATCCGTATCCGAATGCATTTTGAATAATGTATTCTTTTTCAACACCTACCATTCCAAGACCGCGTGCAATACATTCTGACCAGATATCAAGATCTTCTTTAGTGTATCCGGTAACTGTTGGTTTTCCGCTTGTTCCTGAAGATGCATGAATTTCTACAATTTCTTCGTAAGGAACAGCAAATAAACCAAATGGATAAGCTGCTCTTAAATCGTCTTTTGTTGTAAATGGGATTTTTTCAATATCTTTCAATGTTTTTATGTCTTCTGGGGTGATACCAGCTTCATCAAATTTTTCTTTATAAAATGAAACATTATTATAAGCTAATTTAACAGTTTGTTGTAATCTTTCTAACTGTAATTTTTCTTTTTCTTCTTTACTCATACATTCGGCTTCTTTGTTCCATACCATCGTATCACTTGTTAAATATTCTTTGTTCTAATTTTTAATATAAAATTATATATAACTATTCATATTAAAAATTTAATCATATATTAATTTTTTTTAATATATCTGGAGTTTAAATTATGGACATTATGATTTTAGCGATTGTATTTATAATTTACATTTTTGCTTTAGTATATGTAGGTTATTATGCATGGAAAGAAACAGAATCCTCCGAGGATTTTATGATAGGTGGAAAGGATACAAATCCCGCAATCATGGCTTTAAGTTATGGTGCAACATTTATTTCGACAGCAGCTATCATTGGTTTTGGAGGAGTTGCTGGTGAATATGGTATGAGTGTTCTTTGGTTAGCATTTTTAAATATAATTGTGGGAATATTCATAGCTTTTGTATTTTTAGGTAAAAGAACTCGTAGAATGGGACACAGTTTAGGTTCTTTAACATTTCCGGAGTTCTTAGGTAAACGTTTTAACAGTAAATGTATTCATTATTTGTCAGGATTAATTATTTTTTGTGCCATGCCTCTTTATGCAGCTGTAGTTCTTATTGGAGCTGCAAGGTTCTTGGAATCTTCTTTAATGATTGATTTTGGAATATCATTATTTATATTGGCAATTATAATTACATTCTATGTATTCTTTGGAGGTATTAAGGGAGTAATGTATACTGATGCATTGCAGGGCGTAATTATGGTTTGTGCAATGGTATTTTTACTTGGATTTGTTTATTGGTTGTTAGGTGGTGTAACTCATGCAAACACAGCATTAACAGATATGGTAAGCTTATATCCAGCTAGTGCTACAGCTACTGGAGGAACGGGTTGGACGACATTCCCGGAATTTGGTTCACCATTTTGGTGGAGTTTAGTTTCATCTACTCTTATTGGTGTAGGTATTGGAGTATTAGCTCAACCGCAATTGATTGTAAGATTCATGACTGTTAAATCTGATAAGGAATTAAACAGATCTGTTCTTGTTGGAGGATTATTTATTGCAATAATGCCAACTACAGCTTATATTGTAGGATCACTTTCTAATGTATATTTCTTTGATAAATTAGGAAAGATTGCTGTAGATGTTGTTGGTGGAAATGTTGATAAAGTTATTCCGACATTTATTACAATGGCGCTGCCTGAATGGTTTGTGTATATTTTCTTATTGTCACTATTAGCTGCAGCTATGTCTACAATCAGTTCTCAGCTTCATACTCAGGGAACTGCATTTGGTGTAGATATTTATGGTACTTTAAGAAATAAAGCTAAACAAAAAGCAGATCAGATTACAGTTACAAGAATTGGTATTCTTATAGCTATTATTTTAGCTTTAATATTGGCATTTTCTCTTCCGGGAAGTATTATTGCTCTTGGAACAAGTTTATTCTTTGAAATTTGTGCTGCTGCATTTTTACCTGTGTTTTTAGGTGCATTGTATTGGAAAGGAATTACTACTAAAGGTGCTATTGCAGGAATTGTTTCTGGAACAGTTGTTAGTTTATTCTGGTTACTCTTTGTATTTGCAAAAACAGCTAAAGGTTTAGGATTGTGTAAGGCAATATTTGGTTGTGCAACTTTATTGCCGGCTATGCCATGGCCTTATATTGATGTAATGTTAATAGCAGTTCCTATTTCTGCTATATTTACATTAGTTGTTAGTTTACTTACAAAACCTCCAGCTCAGGAAATTATTGATAAAGCATTTGAAGATATTGATAATAAAGGAAGTGGGGTACAATGATGGTTTTAGGAATTGAGGACCCTTGGATTTGGGGTGTTTATGTATTAATCATTTTATCCACTTTATTATGTATAATCTATGGGATTGTATACTGGAATAGGGATTATTAATACCTGTTCTCTTTTTTATTTTTTTTTATTTTTTCAAAATAGTAAAATATATATGTCATAAGATGTAAAGGATATATTACACAGTGTAAACTATACATTACATTGTTTTGTAAGTGATGATTATTTCAAGGTTATTGGCTATATTCAATTGTTATTAAATTTCTGCTAATATTGGTGTTTAACACTAAATTAATTATTGTACGACATTCTGACGAAAAATTGAAAAATCCCCTTAACATTAATTTCAATTTGTGGTGTTTGATGTAGTTAATAAATTCTTGATAATTATTTCTTATTTCAGATGCTGGTAAAAAATAGTTTAATTATTTTCGCCAATTGACAATAGAAATTAACATTACCTCCCAATTAATATGTCAAATTAGAAAATTTAAACACATTTCTTAAATTTAATCTCCATTTTGAAAATTATTTTAAACTATTTTATTACTGGTGTTGATAAAAAAAATATGTAATTTGGTTATTCAATGTTCACCAAAAAAATTATTTTTAAAAATCACATATTTTTTAATTCTTTTTTATTGTAATCTGTATTTGCAGGAGTTTTTGATAGTGCAGTTTTTATTACTCCAAAGATTGTTTTTAAAAGGTAAGGACCGTCCTGTAAAAACTGTTTTATTATATAATGTGGCCTTAAATAAAATTTAATAAATGCTTTTGCCTGAATTTTTCTCATATCTTTTAATGAACAGTCTACTGTTTCTAAAATTGGGGTTATTAAAGTATATTTAGACCAGTCTTTTATTTTTATAAGATTTTTTTCAAAAGATTCCTTATAGAATTTTGTTCCGGGGTAAGGAGTCGCTAAACTGTATATTGCATAATTCGGTTTAAGTTTATGGACAAATTTAATTGTTTTATTCATAATTTCTTTAGTATCTCCAGGCATACCTAAAGCTACTGAAGCTATTGTTCTTATTTTTAGCTTACGTGCAATTTTAAATGCATTTTCAATTTTTGTTATAGTGGTGTTTTTGCACATACGGTCTAATTGTTGCTGATCTGATGATTCTACGCCTATAAATATTGTAATACATCCCGCTTCTTTCATTTTTTTTAATACTTCTTCGTCTAAAGTGTCTACACGTGATGTACATCCCCACATGATTTTAATATTTCTTTTTAATATCTCATCACAAATTGCCATTACTTTTCGTTTTTTTAAAGTGAAAGTATCATCCATAAATGCAATTGTGTCAATATTATAATCTGTTTTCAGATGTTCTATTTCATCAACAATGTTTTCCACACTTCTTTCCCGAATTTTTCTTCCATGCATTGCAGCTGATGAGCAAAAAGAACACTGCATAGGACATCCTCTAGTTGTAATCATAGTGGTCATATGGGTATCCATATCTAATAGACGGTATTTGTCCATTGGCAATAAATTTAGTGCCGGAAATGGAAGTTTGTCTAAATCTTCTATCAGCGGAGCTTCAGGAGTTACTACAATTTCTTTTGAGTATTTGTCTTCAAATACAATTCCTTCAACATCATGTAAGCTGCTCTGATTTTCTAGAGCCTGCACTAGATTTAACATGATGTATTCTCCTTCACCTCTAATTACAATATCTATATTTTCATCTTCTAAGGTTTCTATAAAATTAAATGTAGGATGATATCCTCCTATTACAACTATTGAGTCTGGAAGGGTTTCTTTAACTACCTGTGCAGTTTCAAGCGCTCTTCCTATTGTTGGAGTAAGTGCAGTTAGAGCTACTAAATCAGGTTTTCTTTTAAGCAGTTCATTTTCAACATCTTTAAAATCCATATCTTCTGCAGAAGCATCAAGTATTTCAACATCAACATTGTTTTCTTGCAGTACTCCAGCCATGTATGCAATACCTAATGGTGGAGCTATTACTCCCATAAATTTATATTTAGAAGCAGTTTGTGGCGGGTTAACAAACAAAACTTTCATAATTTACTCCTTCATTATTTAATATTCGTTAAATATGTTATCTTATATATGTTATATAGATAAAGGTTATGTTTGCATAATTGTGAATTCTATAATTACTTTTAATAATATTAAAAAACATAGATATTTACTAATAATTAAATTAATGAGGATAATATTATGATACCTGGTATGAATGCAAAACAGATGAAAAAAATGGAAAGACAAATGAAAAAGATGGGTATGGACATGAAAGACCTTAAAGGGGTCAAAGAAGTCATAATCCGTTTAGAAGATAAAGAATTAGTCATTCCAAATGCTGAAGTAAGTTTGATGAATGTAATGGGTCAAGAAACTTATCAAGTAACTGGTAAAGCACATGAGGTAACAGTTGATGAAGAACTTGTTATTCCTGATGAAGATATTGAAATGGTAGCTAATCAGGCAAAAGTGTCTGAAGATGAAGCAAAAGTAGCTTTGGAAGAGACTAACGGCGATCTTGCAGAAGCTATCTTAAAATTAACTCAATAGGATAATAATATGCCTCTTATTGTACATATTTCTGATTTGCATGTTAGTGAATTGGGATTTGATGAAGATGTTTTTATAAAAGCTGTAGCTGAAATAAATGCCATAAATCCAGACATGATAATATTAACAGGTGATTTGACTAATAATGGTTATTATAATGAATTTGTTCAAGCTACCAAATATTTGGGAATGTTTGATGCACCGTTATTTGCAGTACCTGGAAACCATGATGCCCGTAATTTAGGTTATGAGACTTTTGAAGAGTTAATTGGTGAATGTAGTTGGAAACTTACAAAAGATGATGAATTTGTAGTTGTAGGATTAGACAGCAGTTCTCCAGATATATCAAGTGGGAATATTGGCAGGCCACAGCATCTTTGGATGGAACATCAATTGGATCAATGTGTTATTGATGAGTTGTTTAGTATTGTGGCTCTTCATCATCATGTAATTCCCATTCCAAAAACTGGTAGGGAGCGTAATGTATTAACTGATGCTGGGGATGTTCTTAAAACATTAACTGATCATGAAGTTGATTTGGTACTTGCAGGACATAAACATGTTCCAAATATTTGGAAAATGAATAATACTTTATTTGTTAATGCAGGGTCATTATCTTCTAATAAGCTTAGAGGTAATGATAAAAATTCATATAATGTATATGAAATTACTGAAGATACAATTAGGATATTTCTTAATAAAGTTGATGGAGAAAGGTTTTTATTTGGAGAATATCCAAGAAATAGCATTTAGTTAACTCTTAATTAAATTTAAATATAAAATTTACAAATAATATAAATATTAATTAAATAAATTTTAGGTGATAATGTGAAAGTTGTTGTTGATGCTTCAAATGTTGCATATAGTACAAAAAATGAAAATTCACAGCCTCAAATGTCCAATATTTTAGCTGCGGTTAAATCTTTAGAAGAAAGTGGTGATGAATTTGTAATAATTGCTGACGCATCACTTCGTCATGACATTGATGATAAAGAAAAATTTGAAAAATTGTTGGAAAGTGAAAATGTAGAAGAAGTTCCGGCCGGTAATGATGCAGATCATTTTATTCTTAACATTGCCCATAATGAAAAAGCTAAAATTTTATCTAATGACAAATTCAGAGATTATGCTGCAGAATTTAAAAATATTAATTCTATGAGGATTCCTTTTGTAATAGAAAATGGCAGAGTTACATTTGGAAAACCTAAATCACCTAAAAAGGATAAAAACATTTTGCAACATATATCTGATGAAATTATTAAGGAATTAAACTTTAAAAGATGGGAAGTTTATACTGGGAAAGAAGGTTTGGAAATTTCACCATTAAACATTTCTAAACAGGCTATTATTCGTATAGATAGTGATAATGATGCCAGTTCTAAACTGGAAAAGGTTTTTTCTAAGATACCTATGTTTAACAAGATTGTAGACATGGTTGATGATGTGGAAGTAGCTGCTCCTTATGTTATTTTCGTATTGGTTCATCCAAAAGATTACAAATTAGCTGTTAAAAATGCAGGCAATATATCTGTTACTGTTGCTGACAGGTTAAGACTTGAGAAAAAACCATTAATAGCTGTTCGTAACGATTTATTTACAAAACCGGGTACTTTTGAGTTAAATATAATGTTAGCTGATGAAGTTACTGAACATGCTCCTTATAATGTTCTTGTTCGTGTAAGTACTCATGATGAAGTATTTATTAAGAAAAATTCAAGAAACATTGCCAGTACTATAGCTGGAAGGCTGGGGTCTTGGAAATTTCCATTTGTTTCTGTTAAACCAGACATGCTTTTAGAAAAACCGGGAGATTTTGAGATTGAGCTAGAAAAAGGAGGAGGTTTGGATGGTTAATAGCTTAACTAAGGAAATTATTAAGCTATCTACAAAACTTAATCCAATTAGTGTTGGAACTAAGTTTTTTCCGACAAATTCTGTTGAAACTGAATATGTGGAGCTATTTAATTATACTCAAACTATTCTTTTTGAACTTGAAAAAGCTGAAATTACCTCTGAAAGTATTTTAGAAAATCTTAAACGGGATGTTGGTGTAGAAAATCTTCCAGAAGAATATAATTTTTATGAACTAAAAGCAGCTGAAAATAAAGTTGAAGAATATGCACTTGTAAGTAACATTATTATGGGTAGTGATCGTTACTTCTATGTTGAGCTTCCCCATCCTTCTAATTTAATTAATATATTTGTTAAAATAATTGAAAATGAAAAAGGACTGATAGTTGAAAAGAGCTCTACAGAACTTGTTGCAAGAATGTTAAGTAAAAATGATGCAATAAGGGTAGCTATTGAAATTATTGGAATTGGATTAGAAAAAGGTGTTCCAATTATTTCTGCAGTTGGTATGACTGGAGCTGCTTCTATTGAGCGTTCAATTAATTATACTCAAAATGTTGGAAATTTTCCAGGAGTTGCATTTACTAAGCTTGGTGGGGAATA
>OIYS01000837.1_pt1 | contig 18336 bp, 17 predicted proteins | sample 1588271 | NCBI WGS metagenome assembly OIYS01 (sample SAMN03283286) | human gut metagenome | biome: human-associated habitat; material: feces | host: Homo sapiens | place: Peru | collected 2012
TCTGATTTCAAGAATTTCTGTTGCAAATGCTTTTCCGTCTTTTTCAAGAACACCAACAGTAATGAAAAATCCATCAATGAATTCTTCAATTAATACATCTGCGTTAAATTTCGTTGCTTCATTATATGCTGGAACAAGTTCTTCCGGAGTATTAACCTTTGTCATACCAAAGCTTGAACCTTCACAAACAGGTTTTGTAATAAGCGGATATCTCAAGTCTTCACAAGCTTTTACAACATCTTCGCCCTTCTTAACGAAAACGGACGTGATAAGAGGAATATCTTTACAAGTAGATAAAACGCGTTTTGTATATTCTTTGTTCATACAAATTGCGCTGGACATAACTCCGCATCCTGCATAAGGGATTTGAAGAATTTCTAAAATACCTTGAACACAACCGTCTTCTCCATATTTGCCATGAAGAGCGTTGAATGCATAATCGTATTTGCCGTTAGCTAATTTTTGCGCAATATCTTTATCGACAATAACCATTTCAGCATTTGAATACCCTAATCTTTTTAAAGCTTCATAACAACCTTTCCCTGAGCGCAACGAAACTTCTGCCTCTGATGACATCCCACCGCACAAAACGGCTATTTTTGCATCTTTATTTACTTTATATTCAATATTTTGCATAATTCTACCTCTCTTAAACTATTATTCCCTAAATATCTTACCTCGGGTCTTAATTCTATTCCAAATTTTCCCTTAACCGCGGAATACATTTTATACATAAGTTCCAAAACATCTCCGGATGTTCCAGCTCGCTTGTTTATAATGAAATTAGCATGATTTTCCCAAACATTCACCCCACCACAGGAAAATTCTTTTGCACCCACTTCGTCCAAAAGTTTTCCTGCGGAATTGTTCTCTGGATTTATGAAAACACTTCCACAATTTGGCAAAGCTAATGATGGCTGTTTTTTCTTTCTAAAATCCAAATTCTCGTCCATTTTATTTTTGATTTCTTCTATGGATTTTGGCTCAAGTTCAAATTCCGCACCGAGAACGAGAATATTATCCTTCTGGCAACGAGAAGTTCTGTAATCAAACCCCATTTCGTCTTTATTTAATTCAAAGACACCTTTATCTTTTGAATAACAAGTTACTTTTACCAGTTTATCGCTAATACATTGTCCATGAGCGGAAGCATTCATAAAAACTTCCCCCCCGAGTGAGCCTGGGAAACCAATCATAAATTCAAATCCGCTCAAGCCTTGTACTACTGCAAGTTGAGATAACTTTGGACCTTTAATACCGCATTCGGCATAACATTTGTTTCCGTCAAATTCAACGTTGCACATTTTAGTTGTAATAATTATTGCGCCATTATATCCGTTACTTGATACAAGCGTATTTGACAAATTTCCAAATACCTCAATATCAGGTTCTGCTTTAACAACTTCAACAAACTCTTCTATTGAAACAGGAAAATAGGCTTTCTTAATTTCTCCGCCAATTTTAAAGCTTGTCAATTTTTTTATATCAAAATTTTCAATACACTCAACGGGCAATGTCTACAACCTCTTCACTTAATTTGATAAGTTCTTTTCCTAAAGCATTGATTGTTCCTGCGCCAAGTCCTATTACAACATCGCCGCTTTTTAGTGTCGGGAATAATTTTTTAGCAACCTCTTTCATATCACCGCTCATATATTCACAATCAGCAGAAACCTTAGAAGATAAATCTTTTACAAAATTGGCAGAATTTATGCCATCTATCGTGTCTTCCGAGGCTGCATATACATCAGTTACGACAATTCTGTGAACTCCGTTAAAAGCATTCAAGAATTCATTCCACAAATTTTTAAGTCGAGAATATCTGTGTGGTTGAAATACTGCAATAATATTTTTGTCTTTGAAATTTGCGGCAGCAGATAAAGTTGCTTTAATTTCAGTCGGATGGTGAGCGTAGTCATCATAAACAGAAATTCCATTAAATGCTCCTACCTTCTGGAATCTTCTACCCATACCGGTGAATGTTGCAAAATGTGGTTTTACAAGCTCTAAATCTACTCCGGCTTGATGAAGACTTGCAAGAACTGACAATGCATTGTATACATTATGTTTACCTTTTAAGATAATCTTTAAGTCTGTTAAGAATTCATTTTTGTAGAAAATATCAAATGTTGTACAATCTTCTTCAAAAACAATATTTTTGGCAACATAATCAGCTCCATCAGATAGCCCGAATGTCATAGTTTTATGACCATGCAAACTTTTTGAAGCTTGACAATCATTGTTAACCAAAACAATACCATCTTGAGGCATTTTAGAAATAAATTTTTCAAATGTTTCCAAAATTGACTCTAAACCATTCTTGTAGAAATCCAAATGATCTGCTTCAAGGTTATTTACAACACAAATATTTGGAACATATTTAACGATAGTTCCGTCACTTTCGTCTAATTCTGCTGCAAAATATTTACCATCTTGGCAATGAGCGTTTGTATCAAGTTCCGGAATAATTCCACCAACAACATAAGATGGTTTTAAACCTGCTTTTTCCATAACATAAGAACTCAATCCGCTTGTTGTCGTTTTCCCGTGAGTCCCTGAATATCCTAGGAAAAATTTCCCTTGGCTTGAAATTTCTGCTAACAAATCTGATCTATGGTAAATTGGCAATCCCAATTCTTTTGCTCGAATAATTTCAGGGTTTGTATCACGAATAGCAGAACTTGCAATAACGACACTATTTTCAGGAACATTATCCGCATTGTGTCCGATATGAACAACAGCTCCCATTTTCTTTAATTTTTGTACATATTTGCTATCACAAACATCTGAGCCGGAAACGTCACATCCGTTTTCTATTAAATATTTGGCTAATCCGCTCATTCCAACGCCACCAATGGCTATAAAATAATATTTCTTCTTATTCAAAATTCTATCCCTAATCTATTTTTTATGTAACACTCCAATTATAATACATAAATAAATTTTCGTTCTGATTTTTTGCAATTATTTACATTTTTTCATGTGAAAAAATTATGCAATAGAAATATAAATTACTTTTCCAAGAACGAAAAATCAGACGGCAATTCTTCTTCTAATCTTTTGAATAATTCAGATGGCTTAAGCCCTAATGCTTCACACATAATAAGAATAGTCGTCAATTTTGGTTCATTTGCCCCATTTTCAATCCTGCTAACCATTGACTTTTGAATATCGTATTCATCAGCAAGAACTCTTTGTGATTTATACTGCCCAATCCGTTCGGCAATCAATATTTTGCCTAAAGTTTTGTATACGATATCAGCTTTTTCTGAATACTTGTGTTGCATACGTAGAATTTTATGCTAAACTTCTTTTGTAGGTTATCTATAGATAGAACCAGCTAAAGGCTATTATATTTTGTCGAAAATTAGTAATAAAAATCTTTAGTAATTTAGATGAAGTTATAAATAAATATTCAACAAAACCAAAAATTTTAAACCAATGGCATAAAGCCAACATTTAATGCGTAATTAACTTGTCTGGATTACGCAAAGCGGTTCAAGTATTGAACCGTTTTTTATTTTGCAAAATTTATAACAACAATTTCGGGCACACAATTAAATCTTATAGGCAAAATACTTGTACCAATCCCATTCGTAACGTACATTATTTTTCCATGTTCTTTTTTTAATCCATATAAATACCGAGTTCCATATTTGGATGGAACAGCTATAATTCGTCCGTCAGGGAAAACTATTTGTCCACCGTGTAAATGTCCTGCTAATGTTAATGCAACTCCCTCAGGGACTTCTGGAAATACATCAGGGGTATGTGTAAGAAGTATTACAGGACTTCCTACGCCAAACATTGCTTTTTTAATATCCGGAGTAGAAGTCTGTAAATCCTTAACCCCTGCTATGGTAAATTTGCCAAAATCTTTGTTTTGGTTTTCAAGAACTGTTATTCCATTTTTTTCAAAAGCTTTTATGATTTTAAATTTGCCTTGCCATCCGTCATGATTTCCCATTACGGCAACTGTACCATACTTAGATTTGATGTGAGATAAATTTTTTGCAATATCTTCCGGAGCAAGCGTGAACCCGGGGCGATGCCCATTTACATAATCTCCGCCAAGTAGCACAATATCAGGATGTTGTTTGTTAATTAATTTAATCGTTTGTTTAAGCCTGAATTTTTCATACGGTTTTACATGAAAATCGCTTGCAAATACTATTTTTAAATCGCGAAGGTATGGGTTTTCAATAGTAATGTTGCGCACAACAAGTAAATTTGGTTCAACAAAAACTGACCAAAAACCAATAAGTATCATTATTACGAATAACAAAACAAAAAAGTATTTCATAGGGATATGATACAACAAATATTTGTTGTATTATACCGGTATGAAAAATAATATTGCATTAATAGGCATGATGGGTGCAGGTAAGACAACCGTTGCGGAAGAACTAAGCAGAGTTTTCCCAGAATACAATCTTGTAGACATAGACAGAGAAATCGAAAGAACTTCCGGTAAGAAAATCTCCGAATTGTTCCTGAAGTTTGGAGAGCAGCATTTTCGTGTTTTAGAAAGCGACAAAATTAAAAAATTTATTGCCAAAAGTCATCAAATTATTGCTCTTGGCGGTGGAGCTTTTGAAAATGAAGAAAATCGAAAAAATATAAAAGATAATTGCACCGTAATATATCTGAAAGCTTCTGCTCAGGCAATTTATGATAGGATAAAATTAGAATTTCACAGACCTTTATTGCGCAGAAATTTTTCGATTGAACGCATAAATGAAATTATGCAAATGCGTGAAAAAAATTATAACAAAGCTGACTTGACTTTTAACACAGATGATAAGACTCCCGAAGAAATAACTTTTGAAATAGTAGGAGCTTTGAAAATTGGAAATAATTAACGTTAAAATAAATTCTAAAGAACAAGATTATTCAATATTTATTAATAATGAACCTATTCATGATTTAAAGTCAAAAATTATGAAATACGTTCGGGGTAAAAATTTTCTTGTAGTAATTTCTGAAAAAGTAGAAAAGTTGTATGGTAAAATTCTCGGATTTTCAAAAGAAGAAAAATTTGTTTTAAAAGATGGCGAGAAACAAAAAAATTTTAATAATTACCAAAAAATAATGAAATATGCACTTAAACATGGGCTTACGCGCCAAGATGCAATTATCGCAATTGGTGGAGGAGTTGTTGGAGATATTTCAGGTTTTGTAGCGGCTACTTATATGCGCGGGATTGATTTTATTCAAGTTCCTACAACCTTGTTGGCTTGTGTGGATAGTTCTGTTGGCGGAAAAACTGCAATTGATACTGAGTTTGGGAAAAATCTTGTCGGGTGTTTTTATCAGCCGAAAGTTGTTTTAATAAACACTAATTTTTTAAAAACTTTGGATGAACGACAATATAAAACAGGACTTGGTGAGGTTGTCAAATATCTTTTTATTGAAAAAAGTTGTAACTGCAAAGAAGATTTGGATTTTACTAATTTTATGACCGAAAATATCGATAAAGTTCTTAAGCGCGATTTGAATGTCTTGAAAAAACTTATTGAAAATTGTATAAAGCTAAAAGCTGCTGTTGTAGAACAGGATGAAAAAGAATCCGGACTCAGAAAAATTCTTAATTTTGGTCATACATACGGGCATGCGGTAGAAAAAGTTACTAAATACAAAAAGTATACGCACGGTGAAGCGGTTGTCTGCGGGATAGTTTTTGCGTTTAATCTTGCCGAAAAAAGAGGGTTAATTGACAAAAATTATAATTTTTTTGCGCAAGATATCTTGAATAAATTTAATTTCAAAAAAATACCTGAACTAAATAAAGATAAACTATTAAAGGCAATGAAAGCTGACAAAAAAGCGACAAGCGATAACATAGTATTTATATTGCCGACAGATTATTCTACGGTACAGGAATTTAGTTTGAACGAAGATGAAATATTTACAGATAAATAGTGAAAGTGAGGAACATTATGATAAAAGTTGCTGTATGCGGTGCATTAGGTAAAATGGGAACAGAAGTATGCAATGCTGTGGAAGAATGTAGTGAAACAGAACTTGTTGCCAAGATTGATATCGCAGGTTCTGGGACATACCAATCTATAGAAGAAGCTCACAGAGTTTGTAATATTGACGTTTTAGTTGATTTTACCCAACCGGCTTCTATTTTTGAAAATGCAAAATATTGTTTGAATAATGAAATAAAAATAGTTATCGGTACAACGGGGTTAAAAGATGAAGAAATCGACTTTTTAAAAGACTTGTCTGTAAAAAATAATACTTCTTGTCTTATTGCTCCAAACTTTTCAACAGGTGCGGTGTTGATGATGATGTTCTCAAAACAAGCTGCAAAATACTTTGATAATGCTGAAATAATTGAACTTCATCATAACCAGAAAAAAGATGCTCCGTCAGGAACAGCGATTAAAACAGCTCTTATGATGTCAGAAGAAAAAGACAGTTTTGTAAAAGGGAATTGTCCTGAAAAAGAAACTGTTCAAGGCGCGAGAGGCGGAATATCTTATTCAGATATCCATATCCATTCTGTAAGAATGCCGGGGTATATCGCTTCTCAAGAAGTTATTTTTGGTTCAAGCGGACAGGTGTTCAAAATCAGACACGATTCAATGGATAGAAAATGTTATATGCAGGGGGTTTTGCTTGCCGTGAAACATGTTGCCCAAAATAATGATTTTGTCTACGGGTTAGAAAATATTTTATAGTATTTTTTAGTGCCGATACTGCTATGTTGCGCATTCGTTAAATTTATGTAAAGATTCTTCCATTAAAATTTTTTGGAAGTATAATTTAGTGTGTAATATAGTAAAGAGAAAGATGATTATGCAACAAGTTCAAGAGAGAAAAAAAATAGATAATATAGATTTTAATATAGATTTAGCGCAAAGTTTTGGAATTTATAAAAACAATAACGAGTATTCGCTTTTGGATTATGCAAGTTCTGTGAATATTTCTTGCGGTTTTCATGCAGGTGATCCTATGTCTATTAGGGAAGCCTTGTTGAAAGCTAAGGAAAAAAATGTTGTAGTTGGAGCGCACATAGGTTTTCATGATATTCAAGGTTTTGGATATCGCCAGATGCAGTTGAGTGATGAAGAAATTGAGGCTCTTGTTGTTTATCAGGTCGGTGCTTTGATGTCTTTTGCAAAAACTTACAAATTAGAAATTGAACATGTAAGACCTCATGGGGCTATGTATCAACAAGCTGCCGAAGATTTTAATTTTTCTTGTGCAATTGCAAAAGCTATCAAAAAATGTTCTCAGTGGCTTGTATATTATGGGGCTGCCGGTGAAGTTATTTCAAAAGTAGGTGATTATGTAAATCTGCCTATTGCGCAAGAAGTTCACTTGGAAAAGAACTATAACGTTGATGGAACAATAGATTTTTCTCGCAGAGATAACGAGAATATTTTTGCTTCAATTAACAGATTAAAATCATTGCTTGCTACTTCTCAAATAGATAATATTGCAGGCGGAAAGACTTTTGTAGAAGCTGATACCATTCACTTCTCAAACAAAATTGCAAATGCGCAAGCTCTGATTAAACAGTCAAAAGAACTAATTACACCGGTTCCTGTTAATTATAAAAATGTATACCCATCAGGGTGGGTAGAATAGAATTAAATTTAGTTGTGTAGATGATTATAGATTAAGGTTGAAAGATAAAATGAAAAAATTTACTGATAATATGAGAATGCCAAAAGATGCAGGATGGTTAATCCCAGGGTTACAGGTAAAAAGATGGTTTTTCCTTATTTTTGTCGGAGCAGTGTTTATTGCTCTTGGAATGCTTATTTTAAGTGATGTAAGACCAATTTTTTACATGATGGAATTTATTAAAAAATTCGCCTCTAAAGTTTCAACAGAATGGATTGCCTTTGCATTTGTTATGTTTGGAACAGCAATATTTTTCAAAGGCTGGCAAAAAACAAATCTTTCAATGCTTGACATCAACAATGGTAGAGAAAATGAAACAATTCTTGAAGCTCTATATAGAAGAAGAAAATTAAACAGAGGACCTAAAATCGTTGCAATTGGCGGTGGAACAGGGCTTTCAATGTTGCTTAAAGGTATTAAGCATATTACAAATAATATCACTGCAGTTGTTACTGTTGGTGATGACGGAGGAAGTTCAGGAAGATTGCGTGAAGAAATGGGAATTCTTCCTCCGGGGGATATCAGAAACTGTATTGCAGCTCTTGCGGATGATGAGGATTTAGTAACAAAGCTTTTCCAATACCGTTTCAAATCAGGTGAAGGGCTTGAAGGGCATAGTTTTGGTAACTTATTCTTGACAGCTTTATGTGCAATCACAGGTGATATGGTTCGTGCAGTAAAAGAATCTTCAAATGTACTCTCAATCAGAGGACGAGTTTTACCTTCAACGTTAGATGATATGAAACTTGTTGCGGAAATGGAAGACGGTAGAATTGTTCATGGTGAATCTAATATTCCTGAAGCTCACGGCAAAATTAAACGTTTATTTACTGACCCTAAAAAATGTAGGGCGTTAGAAGAAGTTATATTGGCTATAAAAAATGCTGATTTGATTATTTTGGGACCTGGAAGTTTGTATACAAGTGTAATTCCGAATTTATTAATCGAAGAAATTTCTAAAGAGGTTGTTGCAGCCGATGCCAAAAAAATCTATGTATGTAACATTATGACCCAACCTGGGGAAACTGACGGGTATTCTGTTTCAGACCATATTCAAGCTTTAATGCGTCATGCAAACAGCAGAAAAGTTATTGATGCTGTTCTTGTTAATGATTTTATTCCTGCAAATCTTGCAGACAAGTATAGAATGGCTCATTCTTATCCTGTAAAAATTGATGGTGAAAATATCAAAAAGCTTGGTGTTAAAATCTTCCCTAAAAAACTTATTGAAGATAGCAAAGAAGGTCTTGTAAGACACAGTTCTCATAGAGTTGCAAGAGCTATTTATTACTGGTTTAGAAAAGAACAAAAAGCTGAAAAACATTCTCTTTTTAAAAAGCATAACTAATCACGGTAAATATCATGGTAAAAAAAATCACTGTTAACACAATAAAAAAATATAAAGAACAGGGCGAAAAATTTTCTGTCCTAACTGCATACGATTGTTATACAGCAAAATATATAGACCAAGCCGGAATTGATATAGTTTTGATAGGTGATAGCCTTGCAATGGTGGCTTTGGGTTATGAAACGACAAACTCTATAAGTGTAGACGAGATGAGCATTTTTACCAAAGCTGTTGCAAGAGGGGTTGAACACGCAATGGTCGTGACTGATATGCCGTTTTTAAGTTATCATACGAGTGTAGAAAAAGCTGTCGAAAATTGTGGAAACATGATTAAATACGGTGCAAATGCCGTAAAAATTGAAGGTGGTAGTGATTACATTATCTCTGTAATTGAGCGTTTAACCCAAGTTGGAATTCCTGTTATGGGGCATTTAGGCTTTACACCACAATTTTTAAATACTCTTGGCGGATATAAAATCCAAGGAAAGACTCAAGAAGCAACGGATGAAATCTTAAAACAGGCTAAAAAACTTGAAAAAGCAGGAGTTTTTTCAATAGTTTTAGAGATGGTTCCTGAAGAAAGCGCCAAATATTTAACCGAAAATTTAACAGTTCCAACAATTTCTTGTGGGGCAGGTAGATATTGTGATTCACAAGTATTGGTAAGTGATGACGTTTTTGGTAAATTCCCTGAATTTAAGCCGAAATTTGCCAGAAAGTACGGTGATATGGGAAATTTAATACTTGAGTGTGCCAAGAAGTTTAATGAAGATGTAAAAACAGGTAAATTCCCATCAGAAGTTGAAGTTTTCTAGTTGATTTAGTTATATATTTTACAAGAACCTTGCGGAATTGTGAAAGATAGTATATAATAGTAATATAAAAAATAACGTCATCCTGAAAAGATTAAAAATCGAGCCGTTTTAACGGCGTAGATTTTATCTTATTCAGGATCTAGCCATTTTGATTGTTATTTTATTTCCAATAAGCATTGATAGATTCTGAATAAACAAAAAAATCACTTTTCGCAGAGCTCAAAGGATTTTTTAGTTTTTCAGAATGACGTGACGGGTAGACATTTTGTCTACATTTTCCGATTGGTTGAAAAGGTGGAAACTGCTTGCGCTTTTCGCCACCATACATTTTTATAATTGATTGGAATTACGAATAGCAAATGATTTTGCTATATTCCACTTTATATCGTATCACAAGGTGTTGTTAGCATTATTTCGTTTGCTAAGACACAAGCAATGCGTGATTCTGCAACAACGGCACAGGCTTCAACTGCACACGTATCAGAACGTTCAAAGTGTGCAGTTGTTGCTGTCATATTTGCGCTGTCAACGGTATTTAATGGGGTTTTTAGGGTTGGTATCGGCTTCATTATTGCTTTTACAACCAAATCTTCTCCATTTGACATTCCGCCTTCTACCCCACCGGCATTGTTGGTTTTGCGCACAATTTTTCCATCTTCAACAAACATTTCATCATGAAATTTGCTACCAAAAGTTGTATGCGCATTTTCACCATTACCAAACGATACAGATTTGATTGCCGGTATACTCATAACAGCTTGAGCAATTTTTCCATCAAGACATCTGTCCCAATGAACATGAGAGCCGAGTCCGATTGGTAAGTTTTTATAAATTACTTCAAATTTTCCGCCTAAAGTATCTCCTTTTGCCTTTGCAGCATCAATTTCAGAGTGAAATTCTTCTTCATTTATTCCGTTTCCTATTTGAAGAATACTTGACTCACAAGTTATTCCATAATGTTTCAAAAACAATTTTGCAATAGCACCAACTGCGACTTCTGTGGCGGTTTTTCTTGCGCTGGAGCGTTCTAAAATATTTCGCAAATCTGATTGATGATATTTTATACTGCCTGCATAATCTGCATGTCCGGGGCGATATGTTGTAAAAGATTTTTCATTGTTTTGGTCTTCAGGTTTTGTGCTCATAATCTTTGACCAGTTTTCAAAATCTTTATTATATATAACAAGAGCAATTGGAGAACCCAACGTTTTCCCGAATCTTACGCCGGAAGTTATTTCTACGGTATCAGATTCAATTTTCATTCTGCCTCCGCGTCCGTAACCTTGTTGACGGCGTTTAAGTTCAGAATTAATAAAATCTACATCAATCTCTAAACCGGATGGCAAGCCTTCTATAATTGCTGTTAAACATCTTCCATGGCTTTCTCCTGCGGTTAAAAATCTAAATTTTTCTAACATTACTGTTTAAGCCCCCATTTTGATTTTAGTTCTCTGAGTTTTCCGCTATGTGACATAAGGTTTAGAGTGAAATTCACGGTTTCCTTGAGTTGCGCGGATTCTTCCCCTTTTCGAAATGCAATCGCGTAAGGTTCATGCGAAAATCTCTTATCCAAAATTCTAACTGACGGATCATCAAGTGCCAAGTTATATAAGATTGTATCATCTGCAATCATTGCATCTGCTTCACCTGCTTTAAGAGCGTTGTAGGCAAGTGTATAATTCTTATAACCTCGGATGATTGCTTCAGGTGCGTTCATTCTCACGCTCATTTCTCCAGTTGACCCGTAAACAATTATTATTTTCTTTCCGTTTAGTTGCTTAATTGAAGATACAGGATTTCTTCTTCTTACCAAAATAGCTTGTCCTGCCATATAGTATGGTTCAGAAAAATCTACAACCAATCTGCGCTGATCTGTTATAGACATTGTTGCAATTAGCATATCAACTTTGCCTGAATTTAACATTCTTATTCTGTTAGAGGCTGTAACCGGTACAAAAACTACCGCATTTTCGTTTGTAAAAATATGTTTAGCAATAACTTTGGCTAAGTCAATATCAAATCCTTGTAGTTTCCCGTTAACATTTCTGTATCCGAAAGGTCTTGTGTCACTTCTTACTCCAACCACCAATTTCCCTCTTTTTTTAATTGTTTGGTAGTCGTTTTTGTGTTGTACGGATGAGCATCCAGTAAGAAGTAAACAACAAAGTATTAATGTGCAAAATATTTTTTTCAGCATAAAAACCTCTCGCTAATATACAAGTTATGATACCGAAAGTCGCATATATTGTCAACGAGGTATCTTAGTTCGGATTAATAAAAAAGTATTTGAAAAATTTTTTTTTGTGATAGAATAATATTACAAATTGTAAAAATATATTGTTTTGTTTTTCTGCATGTAGCAAAAAAAAAGTTTTACAAGAGTTTTCATATCAGTTTAATACAAAAAAGGAGTTTCATTCTATGAGTCTTACAGTGAAGAGTGTTTCGTTTGGAAACACTGCACAATCACTTTTGCAGCAGCAAAAGTTACTTTTAAATCAACCGCAACAAAATCAATTACCGCAGCAAACGCAAACGGTAGCAACGCAAACTCTTCCTCAAACTCAGTATGTGCAGACTCAACCTATGATGCCTGTTTATCAAACAGCACCGGTTCATAATAATGGCGCCAATACGGTTGCATACGTCGCAGGTGGTTTAGCCCTAGCATCATTAGGATTTAATGTTTATAGTTCAATGAAAGGTAAGAGTTCTCAAAACATGAGTGAGAACCTAAGTAGACTTGAACAAAGAGTATCAGCTACGTTAGGTGATAAGATTGATAACTTAGGGCAGAAAACTGAAAATGCGATAGATAATCTTCAGAATAAAATTCAAAAAGAAATTAACGACAGAGTCGGACTTGGAGAATATCAAGACGGAGTTATTGGCGACTTGAGACAATGGGTTGGTAAAGTAGAGGAAATGGCTTCTGAAAAAGCTGCTCCGGTTGTTGTTAATAAAGCAACTAATTTCTTATCTCGTGAAGTAGAAATTAACGGTCAAAAAATGATGTTAGCGAATACTCTTCACGGATATGGCAGAGCAACCGGTGCTCTTATCGATTCATTAAGAAGTGAAGCGGCAAACAGGATGCTCGGCTTAGTTGACCGATCTAAAATGGTTGTACCTGATAAGATTACAATACGTGTTCCAACCGCCGAGTTTAAAGGAATTGCCAAAACAGGTGGTATGGCAGATGTTCCGCGTGAAGTTATTGCAAACTTAGGTGCGTTTATAAATGGCAAACAAGATGTAAGACTTGTTGTTGATATGCCTATGTATCTTGGAGAAGTTTTGTATAAAGCTAATAAAGAAGGTGGAACAAGCACATTTAACAGCTTGAAAGCAATTGGCAACGGAAAATACAACTGGGTTTCAACAACATCAGGTAGTTCGAAAGAAAATGTTATTGCAAGTAACTTAGAAAAAATCGCCGATACCAAAATTCCTGTATATGATGATACTGCAAGAACAATGCAAGATGTTGAAGTTTACATGGCAAGAGGCATAAAACAAGAGGTTGATGCTAATTTGATTAAACAGTATTTGCCACAAGATGTTTTAGCAACATATAACCAAAGCATAGACAGATTTAATCAAGCTTATTCTAAATTTACACAAGATACAGCTCCTTTAAGACAAGAAGTTGAAACAAAACTTGCTGCGGCTTATGAAAAATTGGCTGATGCACAAAAAAACAATGCATCAAAAGACTCTATTGCAGCGATTAATAATGAAATAAAAGAAATTCAAGCTCCATTAGAACAAGCCAAAAAAGACTTTGCCAAAGAAAATTCTCATTTGTGGGAACACGGTTTCGTAAGTCTTGCCGGTGATGGAGATGGACACCTTCATACAAAAATTGCATTTGATGGTGTATTCTACAAAAACGAAAAATTTGATATGAAAGGTCCTAGATTTGATGGCGCAGATAAGACAATTTATGACGACAAAGCTATCAATTCCGGCGAATCAGAAAGATTTACATACTTTGATAAATATTTCTACGAATTCTTAACTAAGAGCCAAGAATATACAAATGAACGCTTAGGTGCAGATTTGATTATTGGTAACGATTGGCACACTGGTGGAATTTCGGCAATGATGAGATTGTTAACTAAAGCCAAAACTGCTGTCGGCGATTTAGGTTCAGATGCTGCTGAAAAATTGTATAATACACCAGTGGTAACAATCTTGCACAATGCACGTTTAGCAGGTCAAACAGCACACTCAAATCCAAAATTATTTAACATATTATTTGGCGAACATTCTGCTATGATTGCAGAAAACGCATACATGCCTGATGTTTACCAATATGGATTAAAACTTGCCGAAAAACAAGGACTTTCCGGTGATGCGGCTGTTGCGAAAGCAAAAGAAATTGCAAGTCAGTACGGTTTACCTGCAAAATGTTGGAACGGCTTAATGCACGAACAATGCGTAAACCCTCAAACAATGGCTACGGCATATTCTGATGTAATTGTTCCGGTTTCAGATAAATATATGGAAGAAATTGCAACAAAAGGTGTTTATGGTCGAGAAAACTTTGAACTCTTCCGTTTGAGAAAATTCGCTTCTGACAATGGAGATCAAAAGACAATTGTCGGTATCACAAATGGATGCGATAGAGTAAACAACAGCTTAACTGCAGAAGGTGCTAAGTTCTTGGAAAGAGTCTTAGACTTGCCGAAAGGTTCTTTGAAAGTTTATAATGCCGGCGATAATGTCCTTGAATGGCACAACCATAATAAGAAAGTTCTTATCGACAGAGTTGTTGCAGATATAAATAACCCTAAAAACCCAATGAAGATATCATCTCAAGATATGACCGATTTGACTGGGGTAAATGAAAATACAATGATTGTTTCAACAGCCGGTCGTATTGTTGACCAAAAAGGTTTGGATATTTTCGCAGAATCTATTGAAGAATTCTTAAGAACTCACAAATTCCCGGACGGAAATTATCCTGTATTCTATGCGCAAGGTAACGGTGACAAACGTTATATCGAACAACTTCTGGCAATTAAGCAAAAAGTTGCTAATAGCCCTGAACTTGGTGGACAAGCTGCCGCAAAAAGAATAGTATTTGCTAACTTGTTCTCAGAAGCCGGACGATATGATGGTTGTAAGTTAATGTCAGACTTCTCTATTATGTCAAGCTGGTTTGAACCTTGTGGTTTGGTTCACAAACAAATCGCATCTTATAGCGGTGCAGTTCCTATTGTAAACGAAACAGGTGGGCTAACATCCGGTTTAAAAGATGGTGTAGATGCAGTATTCTCAAAATTTAAACCTGACGAACCTTCTAAAGAAGCCGTTATCGGAGAAAATAAAGTAAACTTCGCAAAAGCTATGGGTAGAGCATACGAATTGTTCACAGACAAAGCTAAATTCAATGAAGTTTTGAGCAACTCATTTAATAATGATTTCTCTTGGCTTGTAAAAGATGGTCCAATGGCTCAATACGTAAAAGTATTCACCGATTTGAAAGTTGTAAAACCTCAAATTCTTTCAAATTCATAAGCTAATGATAGACATATATTAAGAGAAAGACCGGAGTCCTTTTTAGGTTCCGGTTTTTCTTATAACAATGTTTTTATTGCTTGTGGCAAATAGTCTATTTGATTTTTGGCCAATACACTATATTCGGTTAAATCTTGACTTGCAATCTCCCCAGATAGCCCATGCAAATATACACCAAGTTTGGCAGCTTCGTATAAATCCATTTTTTGAGCTAATAATCCTGCAATCATGCCTGCCAAAACATCGCCGCTACCAGCTTTTGCAAGTGCACTATTTCCGGTATTGTTTATGTATATTTCAAAATCTTTTGAGCAAACAACTGTGTTATGTGATTTTAAAACAGTCACACAATTATACTTTTTAGATATTTCTTTGGCATTACCTTCTATATCAGATAAAATTTCAGACACATCAACTTTTAATAATCTTGCAGCTTCCTTTGGATGAGGGGTTAGTATTAAATTTGTAGGAAATTTCGTATCAGGATTTTCTGATATAATGTTTATTCCATCCGCATCTATCAAAATTGGTTTATCACCGATATTTTTAAGAGTGACAAAAATGTTTTTGCGAGCTTGCTCGTTCGTAGAAATTCCACATCCGATAAGGACGACATCTGCATTATTTATTTGTTGCTTCAATTCGTCAAACGGACAAAAAACGATATTTTGTGTCTGAGAAGAAACAGCATTCATAGCCTTTTCGGTGGAACATAAAAAAACATAACCACAACCAATTTTAAGAGCTGCAACGCTCGATAAATACGCAGCCCCTGACATATAATCAGAACCTGCAATATTTAGAACTCTTCCAAATGTTCCTTTATGAGAAACTTGTTCCCTTACGGGCATGTTAAATTCCAGTTTGTCGTACAATCTCATATGTTACAATCGCCACTGAATTGGATAGGTTTAAGCTGCGCTGTCCTTCTTTCATCGGAATAGTGAGAGCATGCTCGTCTTTTACATATTTTTCCGGCAACCCTCTTGTTTCAGGACCAAAAACAATAAAATCACCTTCTTTAAATTTTATATCAGTGTATTTTCTTTTAGTTTTTGTTGTCAGATAATAAAACGTAGCACCTTTATTGGCTTCAAACAATTCCTCCATAGAGTCAATTTTATGAAGATCAACGCTATCCCAATAGTCTAGTCCGGCACGTTTAGTATATTTGCTTGAAAGAGAAAAACCTAACTTGCCTACTAAATATAAACTCGCGCCTGTACAAGCACATAAACGTGCAATATTTCCGGTATTTTGAGGAATTTCCGGTTCATATAAAACTATATTAATTTTACTTGTCATTATATATTGCCTTATTATTGTTTTTCAAACAACTTACCGCTTTCGGCGACTACAGGAATTGCTCTTACAACACAGAAAATAATCGCAATCCAAGCCAACACAATTGCGACCTGCATTACATTATATTGAAGTCCAACACTTAAGTTTGGAATATTTGCAACAATCAACAAGATAAATGCTGCAACTTTAGCTACTGCATAACTTATCCTCATAAACTTAGAGGCGCAAATAAATTTTCCCCATTTGGTTGTTTGCATAGACTTGTCACCGAATGCAGTCATTCCTTTGGATAATGCAACACTTCTAATACTATCAGTTGTAAAGGCTCTTGCAACACAGATGAGAGGAAAAATTATACTAATCCACCCGAGAACTGCAAAAACTATCCAATATGATGCTTCAACAATCCTGTCCCCCATAATATCCAAAACAGAACCTAATTCAGAAGATTGGTTGTATTTTCTTGCAATGTATCCGTCCACCCCATCCATGGCAAAAGCAATAACAGTTAACGCAAATGCCCAAATATATGCACTTGTAGAGTGAACAAACAACAAACCTATTGCAGCGTAAGCCACAAAAATTCTGCTGATTGAAACAATATTTGCCGAGTTATTTTTTATATCCATCTCAATATTCCTTATTTTTTAAGTCTTGAAAGTGCAAAATTAACTTCATCAAGATTTTTTCTTCTATCGCCTAACATAACTTTTTCTGCCTGCTCAAGAATAGTTGTAACCATAAACCCGTTATCACCGTCAGAACGAGCCTTCTTGCCGCTTTCGCAACAACTGATAAAGTGTTGACATTCCAACTTAAGCGGTTCTATTTCCAAATAATCTAAATTAATATTTTGGGAATTGTCTTTTTTGAAATTATCGTATATTACAAGTTTGTTTTCAGGGACAGTATCATCAAGAATAGCGGTAGCCTTAGTCCCTCTAACCAATAATTGGACATGTTTTCTTGGAGTAATCCAACTGTCAGAAATTTGTCCAACCATTCCACCTTCAAATTCTATTGTTAGATGAGTTATATCCATAATATCGTTTCGCTCAGAAGAACAACCAACAGCAGAAATAACTCTAACAGGGTCTTTTCCGGTAACATAACTCATCATTGAAACATCATGCGGAGCCAAATCCCACATAACACTTCTGTCATTTTTGAAGAAATTTACATTTAATCTATCACTTTGCGCATAGATAATATCACCAAGTGCCCCTTCTTCGATTAACATTTTCAATCTGTTAACAGCAGGGTGATACAATAGCAAGTGACCTACCATAAGAACAAGCCCTTTTTCATGCGCTACTTGAGTTAAATCTTTAGCTTCTTGTGCTACTGTTGAAATAGGTTTTTCAACATAGACATTTTTCCCGGCATCAAGCATTGCATGAACCATCTTGTAGTGAGTGTGGCTCGGAGTAACAACTGCAACAGCAGTAATTTCAGGATTATTAATAATTTCATGAAAATCTCTTGTTACTTTAACTCCAGGATATTGTTCAGTAACTTTTTTCAGGTTTTCTTCATCAATATCACAAACGATTTCAAGAACTCCTAAGTTGTAAAAATTACGGACAATATTTCTTCCCCATACTCCACATCCGATTACTGCTATTTTTTGTTCGTTCATACTTTCTCATTCCCCTTATAAATAAATTATATTACAAGCCTATTTTTCCGTAAAGGGGGGGG
>OIYS01000838.1_pt1 | contig 18325 bp, 16 predicted proteins | sample 1588271 | NCBI WGS metagenome assembly OIYS01 (sample SAMN03283286) | human gut metagenome | biome: human-associated habitat; material: feces | host: Homo sapiens | place: Peru | collected 2012
CGAATCGGCAGGAAACGTCGGAAGAATCTCGCAGCTATCGCCGTTATACAGGCAATACTTGTCCGAAATGGCTTTGTCTTTAATCTCTACCATTGGCTTTTACGCTCCTTTCCCCGTCAGCCAAACGGGAATTTCCATCGTCTTATCGGCTTTGTACTCATCAACCATTCGTCTGGTCTTTCCCATATCAGCTTTCAGCGTCTCTTTCGTGTACTGCACCAGCGATTTCATCATCGCTTCCGCATCTCGCTGCTTCCGCTCGATATTTTCCCGTACAGTGCCTTCCCCGTCGCTGATGATGATGTACACATCTACCGGTTTTGTCTGTCCAAAACGCCAGCAGCGGCGCACGGCCTGATAAAAGCTTTCGAAGGAATCGGAAAGGCCGACGAAGATTTCTTTGTGGCAATGCTGCCAGTTGCATCCGAACCCGGCAATCGAAGCCTTGCTGACCAGACAACGGGCCGTCCCTTCGGTAAAAGCAAGCATCCCGGCTTCCTTTTCCTCAAGGCTCATGGAACCTTTCACTTCTACAGCCCCGTTAATGGCCTTGGTCAGTTCTTCGCTTTCTACATTCAGGTCACACCACACAAGCACCTGTTCATCCGTTTCGTTGGCGATCTTTGCGGCGGCTTCCACGCGCTGGAAAAGGCTTTTTCTGCGAGCATCACGCCGTTCGTTCAACGTCTGACACGTAGGCGATACGAACATCATCTGACCGTCTTTCTCCATGTTGTCCGCTTCCACCCGGATTTCGTGCATCCGCAGCGGAGGAAGGTCAAATCCTTCTCCCGAAGCACCTATATCCTTCGGGCTGTTCAGGCAACACGCCCACGACGCTACCCATGCAAAGAAATGTTCCTTCGCATGGCCTTTCAGCCGCCATTTCTGCGTTTCTCCACCGTCATGAACAAAATAAGTTGCAAGCATTTCCGTCTGTTTCATTACGCCTAAAAACTCGCTATGCGTCCCCAGCTCCACATAATCGTTGGGCGCTGGCGTAGCCGTGCAGCACAGCTTATAGGGCGTATCCCGGAACATCTCTTGCAACTTATTTCGCGTCTTGCTATCTTTATGTTTTATACAACTGCTTTCGTCTAATACGACTCCGCAGAACTTATCCACATCAAAGTGGTCTATCATTTCGTAATTCGTAACGTTGATACCCGGCTGAACGTCCTCCTGCGTCCTACATACCGTGACGGGGATCCCGAACTTGATCCCTTCCCGTCTGGTCTGCTGCGCTACCGCAAGGGGAGCCAGTACCAACACCGGTCTTCTTTCGTGTTCTGAAACCTCTTTTGCCCATTGTAGTTGAATTGCCGACTTTCCAAGCCCGCAATCGGCGAAAACCGCCGCTTTGCCCTTCCGCAAAGCCCAATGGACAATATCCGTCTGCCAGTGAAATAATTTCGGGTTTACTTCGTGGCTTTCAAACCCGCATTCTGGAACCGTTACGCTCTTCTTCTGTAAAAAAGAAGCGTAATCAAGCATCAAATTCCCCCGCAACTACTCGCACAGGGAGTACCATATGCATATACTTCTTGCCTTCCGCAGAAACGATTGTAGCAGGCCGCGCTTCACCGGCCATTTTCATTACGGCATTCTCTTCCGCAATCGACGACACAGCCGTTTTGAAGTAGGCGGAGTTGAACGCAATGTTCAGGCTTTCACCCTGCATATCGCATTCCAGTGCTTCCGTAGCAGCGCCAAATTCGTCGTTGCTGGAAATCGTCGTTCCTTCCTCCGTGATACGCATTTTCATCAGCTGCTTGCCGTTGGAAAACACTCGAACACGATCTACAGCTTTTTTCATCTCTTCCACACAGAAGCGGATCGTCGTCGTGCTTCCCGTAGGAATGATCTTCTTATAGTCGATATAGTCCCCGGCAATCAGAGAAGAATGAAGCATCACGTCCCCAACGGTCAACTCAACGTTCTTTTCGTCGAACGCTAACGTAACCCTGTCTTCGGACTTGGAAAGCATCCCCGTAATGGTGTCTACTGCCCGTGAAGGAACAATTCCCTTTCCCTCGCCCTCTACGTCGCATAACATTTCGTCCAGCTGGTAAAGCGCCATGCGGAATCCATCCAGCCCGACTACGTTCACATATCCGTTCTCCACGTTAACGAAAGCACCGCACAAGGTGCGCCGGTTTTCGTCCGTACCAAACGCATACCGAACCGTTTGCAACGCTCCCAGCAATTCCCCGGATTCAACTTCGATCTTGACCTTCGGCGTAATGCTCGCAGGGAATACGAAGCTCTTTGCATTCAGCAGCGCAATGGAAGCCTTACTCGGCCCGCACTTTACGTTCAACTTGCCGTTCTTCTCCCCAAGTACGCACGTTCCGCTTTCCATCTTGCACGCCATGTCCCGGAACAGCTTGCCGTCCAGCATGATCTCGCCATCTTCCTCTACCTTACAATGGCTTTTCTGCTGGATCGACTGTTCCCCGTTCGTGGAGCGGATGGTCAGTTCGTTATTCTCGCTATCCGCTTTCAGATAAAACGCATTCGACCACGCCGCTACGTTCTTTCCTCCCAGCGTAGCACCCGCAGTCCTCGCCAACCCGGCCAAAACGCCGGACTCAATTTCGAATTTCATGTTTCCTCCTAAAATTCACAAATTGCAAATGCTCAAACCTTGAACACTTCGATCGTTTCCGTTCCGTAGAGATTCGCCATGTCCCACAACAGATATGCAGGCCATGAGGTCTCGCCTTTCTCCATCCGAGCCAAGCGATACTTGCTAATCCTGAGTTTTTCGGCGGCTTGCTCTTGCGTAAGACCCTTGTTGATCCGCGCAGCAGCCGGGGTAAGCCATCGCTTCTGCTGACTGTTTTCCATCTCGTTCACCTCCGTTCATTCACAGATTGCAAATACATACTACATCGGTATTCACGTTTTGTCAATGCATTTTGCAAAAAATATATTTCCGAATCGCAAAAGCTATTCCAAACCGTTGACAGTTTGTGAATGCTATGGTATGATCCATAATGAAATCAATGCATTTATCGCGAAAGAAAGGATGAACTTTATGCCCGTTAATGACAGTCAGATGTCCCATACCGTAGCTGTCTTTTCCAAAAATCTTACCAGCTTGGTTAAAAACAAAATGAGTGGACTGCCGTTTTCCCAAAGCCAATTCGCGAAGGAAAATAATCTGGGCACCACTGCCCTAAACCAGTGGTGCAACGGAAGACGTTTCCCCAGCGACGAAAATCTGGATCGCCTTTGCGAAATCTTTCAAGTCCCTCTTGCTGAACTTTTTATCGAACCGGGGCAGTCGATAAATATCGATAACAAAAACGGCAAAATCGATAAAACCGAAACCGCTGTCGCCGGTAACGACCTCAATGTTTCACAGCTGCATGAAAACATAAACGCCATTCTGTCTAACGGCGCAAAAGAATTTGTTGTCAATTTCCTCACCGACCGCCTTTCCCCAATGATCATTCCAAACGATTCCCTTCTCTGCGCTTCCCCCAGCAGTCTGAATAACGGCTGCACAACACTTTGTCTTTTCGATCGCCAATTCGCTATCTGCTCCGTTAAAACAGAAGGAAACAAATTCGTTTTCACGAATCTCAACAGCCCTTCTCAATCATGGCAGCTTGAATCTTCCGCAGCGTATTCCTCCGTCCTCGGAATCGTCCTCAAACTATCTCGCAATTTCTAAAAATCCCAAAGCAAAAAAGACCGCCTTTCCGAAAAAATGGAAGGGCGGTTTTATTATGCCTTTATTTCGAGCTGGAAGGCCGTTTATTTTGGTTTTTATTCGGGACGCGAGGAAATACTAGGGTAAAAATAAAACGCAAGAAAAGGGGCTTAAAATTGATTTGAATGACGGGATGACCTGCTAGACAAAAATCCGCGAAAAAACGCCGCCGCGCTCACTGAAAACGGGGGTATCTCCCCCGGTTGGCGCCTGCCTTGCGGCTGTGACGTGGCATTATTGCTATAATGGCACGTTGTACGCTTACCGGGCGGCAACTAGTCGGCAACTGCCGACGTTAGCTGAACACGCCCATCGCGTCAACATTGCAATATTGCCGATAGTGCGTCAACACTCCGGGACGGCAAAAAACGGGTAAAGCGTCCCTGCCTATTATTAATCATCTATTAGCATATTAGGCCGCACATACCCTATAGGCATATGGAGCTTATAAGCCTTATTGACTTATAAGCCCATGGAATAATATTATCCACCTATAATAGCAATATACGCCTATAAGATTATAGGCGTATGAACTATATAAGCATATAATACTTATAAGCCTATATCTTATATATACTTATAATATATATAAGAAGAGAAGGCGACGGGGCTGTAAGTGCTGGAAGATGCTTGCCGATCCTATCGGGGCGGCGTGGAATGATCGACGGATTATAAACGCAAAGCCGGGAAGCAATGCGCCAGCGCCGGCAGAAGTCCGCCGCCCATTAGAATAACATTGGCGCCAACGTTGTTGCCGTTGCGGATCGTATCGCCTGGACGGCTTGCGCCATGTGTGCGGCTCACTCGCTGCCGCGGGACTGTTGCGCCGCGCGGCTGAACAGTCTGCCGACGCTATGCGCTCATGTTGCCCCGGTGGGCCGGTGCCCGTGTTAGCCGTGTGCGTGTTGTCGCGTTGCCCGTGCGGCTACTACGGCGCGGCTCCGATTGTCTCCCGTCACGATCACCAGCACCACGCGCCCACCGTCCGCCGGGATCGTGTCCCCTGCCGGGCGTATTGCCGCCGCCGTTATTCGGCGCGGCCCGTTGTCGCGCTATGCTTGCTATGATTGCAATAATTATATTGATTTGCACTATATATTATATTTACAATATTGTACAATACGGAATGATTATAAACCATTTATGCACTGTATCATATGGTCAATATGGCACTTTTTCAGGGAATTTTTAGGCTCTGAAAGCCTTGATATATAAGGGTTTTCTGGCTGTTTGTCTTTGCAGGATTTGCGATAAAAAAGCCCCTATGTTATACTATAACCACGGTAAGGGAAGTAAGAACCCCAAGCCGGAACAGTAAAAAGTGGCAGGAGGAAGGAGGCGGGACCGATGGAAGGACAAGAAGCCATGACCGATAAGCAAGCCAAGGAATACATGATATTGACCCAGCTCGCAACGCTGGACAAAGTCCAGGAACACACCAAAGACCCGGAAACGCTCGAATACATCCACCAACAAAAAGAAGAGCTTAGAAAAGCGCTCGAAACCCTCTAAGCTCTAAAACCACCAACGGGGGGCGGGAAGCCTGCCACCGTCCCCCACATCATAACACCAAAGCGGCAGGAAGTCAATAAAAAACGCTTCTGGCAAGGTGCAACTTGCCAGAAGGAACCACCCGCGACGATTAGAGGAAAACGCAGGCAGTCCAGCCCGAAGGCCCGGACAGCATCATACCACATTCCTCCAATCGTTGCAAGAGATAAAAACGATTGGAGGATTTTTATCATGTCAAAGTTCACCCGCGCACAGGTCGATGCCATCAACGCCAAAATGTCAAACGGTTTCCACCTCGACGTCCGTTTTTGGGCGACTCACGGCGAAAAACAAGCTGCAAAATCCATCAAATTGGATGATGAAACGACTTTAGTCGCTACGTTGACATTCTCGGCCAGCTACGACGAAAAAAAGACCGCCTGGGGCCAGAAATTCACCGTCCCCAACGGGAAAAGCCACATTTCGCTGCATCTTGCCGTCTGGCACTGCAAGCCGGGCGCCGACGTCGCTACATCTCACGGTCTGGGGCAATGGATCAGCGTTAGTGATGACATGCCGCGCCGCACTTTTTCCGCCATCCAGAAACTGACAGCCCAATATGACGACGATACGATCATGACGCTTTTTGACGACAAGCAGCACCAGCCCGGCCGGCTGTATTGCTGAGAGGGGGCCGCATGTATGCGCTACCTGCTCCACGCCATCAATTGGGCCTATGCGGCATACGCCGGCGCCCTGATTGCGATCCTTGCGATCCTCTGGGGCCTTGCGGCCTGCTGGCTGCTGTGCCTGATCTGATTCTGATTGTATCGCCGCCCAGATCGGGCGGCAGAAAGGGGAAAAAATGGATACCACACAATACCTCGATTATATCCGCGGCATCATCCGCCAAGACGGCTGGAAAATAGCTGACGCCGCCAACAAGCTAGCGCTCCAGATGGAGCATATTACCGTCGAGCAGTACAGCGCAGCCGCTAGGCTGATCGTGCATGCGTATCTTGCCGGCTAACGGCCTGCGTCATCTGATTCTGATTGTATCGCCGCCCGAGCTGGGCGGCAGAAAGGGGAATAACTATGACTACCACCATCAACCGCGCCTATTATGTTATCGGCGGACAGTATGAGACCTGCTGCCACGGAGCCAGCGATACCCTTCGCGGCGCCAAGTGCATCGCCGCGCGGAACCGGGAATATTGGGACAATTGGCAGGGCTGGCATACGCCCCGCATCTATGCCGCCGACGACGTGCAAGTCATCATCAGCCACGGCCGCATCACCACGCCGGACGGCTGGGAAGTCATCGTACCCAAGCCCGGCGCCGTGCCCGCCTGCTGATCCCTATTCTAACAGCCGCCCCGCATAGGGGCGGCGCTATCTGAACATCGAAAGGAGTATATAACCATGTTACATAATGCTATCGCCCGTCTGATCCTTTGGGGCCGCAAGTCCGGCGTTGCCCTTGATCCTGTGGATTTGTCCGGCGGGATCACCGCCGCCCGCCTTGCCGCCGATCCCGGCGATCCCGCCCGCGTTGCGCTGCTCCATCATATCAGCGCCAGCCGGGGCGAGTATGAGTACGAGCGGCGCGGCGGCGCGTTGTACGTATACGCCGCCGCCGACTATGCCGCCATTCAGCGGCGCGGGGCTTGTATCCGTGCCGCGTCCGATCTATTTTTCGCGGCTCGCCGTCCTTCGCGTCTTCGTAGGAGCGATAGCTTTCGTATTTTTGCAGGAAAATGCCGGGGTCCGCCAAGCGGAACTGATAAATGGACTGCTTCACATCGCCCACCAGAAAGCAGTTTTTCTTCTCCCGGGTCAGGCTGTCGAAAATGGCATCCTGAACGCCGTTGGAATCCTGATACTCATCCACCAGCACCTCCCGGAACCGCCGCCCAACCTCCACCGCCACCGCCGTAGGAACAGACCGGTCCTTACCCAGCAGCAGATCCAGGGTCCGGTGCTCCAAATCGCTGAAATCGAGAATATGCCTCTGCTTTTTCAGCTTCTCATACTCCGCCGAAAACTGCCGCACCAGCTTCACCAGGCCCCGCTGGGCCTGGGCACAGAGGTCAAAATCCCCGGCGATCTCCGCAGAGGTCCTGCCAAAAACCTTGGCCCGATTGCCAAGCTCCGTCTTGAAGCCCTCCCGGACGGGCTTGATGAGCGCCTTTGCATCCTCGTCCACATTCTTTTTTGGGAAATCCAGCCGTCCAAAGCTGATTCGGATGCGCGCCGCCACCTGATCCCAGGTCCGGCTCGCTCGGAGATATTTCGCCGCGGCCAACAGATTTTCCAGATTGGCGCGGACCTTTTCCATATCCCCCGCCGCCCGGACGCAGCGCTCCAGAGCGGGAATATAGCTATCCAGCCAGATAAACAGGCTCTCCATCAGGGCTCTGCCCCAAACCGTTTCCCCCACGTCCTCCGGCAGGCTTTCCGAGGATTCCAGGCAGCTCTCCAGCCATTTCTCAGGGTCTTTGTGGCAGTGGGCGCTGGCATAGACCTTTTCAATGATCTCCCCCATCTGCTTGTCGCTGCGGCCCAGGTTCTGGCTATCCGTAAAGGCACAGAAATCCTGGTCGGTCTGCAGGGTACTGTAGGCCCGCTCCAGCATCTCCTCCATGGCCTGCTGCCGCAGCTCCCGGGCCACATCCTCATCCGCAACCCGAAAATCCGCATCCAGATTCAGCCGATAGGCATATTCCCGCAGCAGGTCCCCGCAAAAGCCATGGACCGTGGAAATTTTGGTCAGATACAGGCGCTGAAGCTGCTTTTGCAGGTGACTGTTCTCCGGATCCTGGGCGATACGCTCCGTAAGCTTCTTGGCGATCTTCGCCCGAAGCTCCCCGGCCGCGGCCCGGGTATAGGTAATGACCAGGAATTCATCCAGCTGGGCCGGATCGTTGGGGTCCGTCAGATATGTCATGAGCCGGTCCACCAGGACCTTGGTCTTGCCGGAACCGGCAGCAGCGCTGACCAGCAGCCGCCCGCCCCGGTTTTTCACCGCAAGGGCCTGGGCAGGGGTCAATTGCTCAGCCATGGTGCTTGCCCTCCTTTTCCGCCGTTTCTACCGTTTCCCAGAAACGCTTCTCGTCGATCTTTTCAAAATTCCGCCGCCGGGCATTCTGTTCCGGGTGGCATACCGCCCCATAGGGGCAGAAGGTGCAGGGATCAAAGGACGTACCCCGGGTATAGGGATCGGGGGTCACATCGCCGGAAGCAATGTCGTTCACCGTGTCGGTCAGCAGGCCGAAGACATAGCTTTCCAGCTTCCGCAACTGCGCCCGGTCCGCCCGGAAGGCATCCTGCAGCACCTTTTTCTTTACATCCTCGGGCTCCATTGCCTCCAGAATCTTGCCGTCGTTCAGCAGCATTCCGGACCGCTGCCATGCCTTGTGCCGTTTTTTTTGCAGCTCCGAGCCATCCGCATCCCCCTTGACGGGAAGGTACGGCGCCCGGGCCGGGAAATATTCCACACCGGCGGGATAGCACCGGGTGCCAAAGAATGCATCCCCGCTTTGTTCCAGAGCGAACAGATACAGCAGCATTTGCAGCCCAACGCCCTGGGTCACATCACATAGGTCCAGCGCCTTTTGGCCGGTTTTGTAGTCCACCACCCTGAAATAGGGGCTCCCCGGCCCCTGCCAGGCATCCACCCGGTCGATTTTGCCCTGGAGCGCCGCTTTCATGCTTGCCCCGGGGATCTGGATCCAGGGCAGGGTTCCGTCCTCGCCGAAGGACACCTCTTCGCCCACCGGCTGGAACTGTCCCTCGTGAAGCTCTCTCCACAGCTCCTCCACGATCATGGTAAGCTCCCGCTGATTCCGGGTCATCATGGTTTGCACCCGGGCGGATTCCAGCGCGCTGAACCGCTCCTTCCGGTAGCGCTCCGCGCTTTCCCGGGCAATGCACTGGGTCTCCTCCAGCGAAACGGCATGGAAGCCTCCCTGCCGCCGGACACAGCGCACCGTATCCTCCAGCACCGCATGGACGAAGATGCCGAACTCCGCCGGATCCACCTGGGCGGGCTTCCGCTCCTTGGCCTTCAGACCGTATTTCAGGAAATACAGCAGCCGACACTCCGCCTGAGTATCCACCTGGGAGGCAGACAGCCGAAGCTCCCGGCCATAGAGGCCTTCCAGCGTTGACCGCTGCAGGCCTCCCAGCCGGTAGTCCTGCCGGGACAATATCTCGGCGCAGGATTCCCCTGCCCCCAGCGCCTCCGCCAGCTCCGGCAGCCTCTGCTGAGCAAACCAGGCGCCTGCCTCCCGCTTCCCCGCCATGGCAAATTCCAGCTGCACATCCGCTTTTTCCGGTCCGCCGCAGAGCTCGCTGAGCCGGGAAAACAGGTAGGAGGGCTGCTCGTCACTGCAATACACGCGGACGGACCGCTCCGCACCGCAGAGCACGCCGTAGATCTCCGCAAATTCCTCCTGAATGCCCTCTTCTCCGCCGCCTGTCAGATGAACATCCAGCTTTCGCAAAGCCATACGCTCCTGGTCCGTCAGCACGCCCTTGGAGCCGGAATAGCCGGGGAAGCTTCCTTCTCCCGCTCCCAGCACAAGCAGATGCCCGGCCTCATGGCACCGCAGGGCGGAAATCGGGCCCATCTGCACCGCATCCAGCACCGGCGGAATGGTACCCACGTCATACTGGCTCAGCAGCAGCCGCAGAAGCCGCCGGAACTGCTCCGGCTCCCAGCGAGTCTGGCCCAGCACATCATGCATCTGCTCCAGGGCCGACACGAGAATTTCCCAGAGCTGGTTTATGATCTGTGCCTGCCGATACGCGCCCCGGGCATCCAGCTCCCGGGCCTGTTCCTCCAGGCGACGCTCCATTTGCAGCTCCTCCAGGAAACGGAAAAGCCCCTTCACCTGGTCCGCCAGGGGTTTCCCGTCGGAAAGACTTTTGCGCAGCCGCTCCAAAGGCTCTGCAACCTCTCGCCGCAGAGCGTTGAGCTCCTCCAGCTGTGCCTTCTGCTTCGCCGTCAGCGGTTTTTTTTCCATCTCCTTGGAGAAGCCACCCGGGTGCTTGGTCCAGGGCACAAGCCACTGCTTGTCCCGGATGGACCATAGATAGACATAATTTTCCAGCTTATCGCATCGGTCCGCATCCAGGGGCGACATGGCAGAGCGCAGGTAGCGCTGCATGGCCTTGGGCTCAAAATCGGAGTCCGCCGCCTCCAGGGCCGCAATCACGGTAGCAATGACGCTTTGGCGCAGAATATCCTGGGTTCCCGCCTGATACAGAGGGATCCCCATGCGGCGGAAGATCATCTCCGCAGGACCGGCATAGCTTGCCATATCCGTCACCACCAGGGTGATATCCCGGTACCGGCAGCCCTCCCGGATCAGACGCGCCGCCTCCAGGGCCGCCGCCATGGTCTCCTGCCAGATATTCTCCGCCCGGTAGGTGTGCAGCACATCCTTGGCAGCCCCGGCCGGAATCGCCCCCTGGAACAGCCGCTCCCTGGTCAGAGCCAGAGCATCATTCGGGGATCCCAGGCAGCAAACCTCTGCCCGGACGCCCCGGCGCTTGGCGATACGGTAAAGCTCTCCGGCGGTCTTGCCCGGCTTTTCAAAGGCCAGCAGAGAAGAATCCACCTCATCGCAGTTCAAAGCAACGGTGACCATGGAGCTGGTACAGATCAGGTGCTCCAAAACAGCCAGATTCTGCCGGGTAAAGTCCGGGAAGCCGTCTATGTAAAACACATGGTTTTCGCCGTAATCGCAGTCCTCCAGCCGCTCCAGCAGCCAGGTCATCTGGTCCCGGGGGTCTCGCCTGCCCTGGGCGCAGAGGCTGTCGTAGCTCTCCATAAGCAGTCCCAGCTCCTCCAGCTTCTGGGCCAGGCTTCCCGTAGTCCGGGCGGCAGCGGCCTTCAGCTCCTCAGGGGTGATGCAGCAGCGCTTGAATTCGTCCACCGCATCCACCAGCTCCTTGAGGAACTCCGGCTTGCTCTCCAGGGCGGCATAGGATTTCAGCCGGCTGGAAAGCTGCCGGGCTGCCGCCGCCATAGCCACCACCCGGCCGCCGTTATCCAGGCACTGCATACCGGCGCAGCCCACCTCCTCCGCAACGGCCCGGCAAAGCCGGGAGAAGGACAGGACCTCCGCATACCTGCTGGCCGTATCCCCGGCGGCTGCGCAGAGAGCCCGCTCCATCTCGTGGCTGATGAGCTCCGGCACGATGAGCACGGTGCCCTCCTGCCGGGCCGCCACGTTTCCGCTGACCTCGGAGAGTATTTTTCTGCGAAGGACCTTCCAGTCCTTCCCCAAAAGCAATCGAAGCATACTTGGGCTCCTTTCTGTTTTAGGCTCCCCTGAAAGAGGCTCGGCATTTGCCGAGCCTGAGGGGTCTCGGCTTTTCGGAACGAAAAGCCTCCGCTGCAAATAGAGTGTCAATCCGCTGTCCCGGCAATTCGCCTGGGGCGATGCTTGGCCAAAGGCCAAGCATAACCCCTCAGTCAGCTATGCTGACAGCTCCCGCTTTCTGGGGAGCCATAATTTCTTCCACCCACTGTTTGACCCCGTCCAGCTTTTCAAGGACGAAGAAGCGCAGCCGGCGCTCTGTGCCGGTTTCCAGGCAGCTCTGCGCTCCGTAGCACAGCTTGGGATACAGCACCCCCCACCAGTTGTGCCCTTCCCCCGCACCAATGGTCAGGCACAGGGTTTCATAGGTCCCCGAGGGCAGGTCCGGCGCATCTTCCGGTGTCCGCCGGTATGGCTCCCGCCCCAGCGTGACCCGGACCGGGACGGACGCGCCATGGGTCTCCAGGGCCCTTTCGGCCACGGTCTGCAATTCCGGAAGCTGCTCTTCCAGCGCCTCCCGCGGAACGTCCTCCAAATTGGAGAGCACCGCATCCCGGACTTTCATTTTGAGGCCTTGGTCCCGGTCCGAATCGGAGGCGGCGATCACACGGATCCGGACCACCTCCCGGCTAAGAGTCAGCCTGTAGGCAGCCATGGACCCCGCGAAAAAGCAAACTGCGGCCAACAGCAGACATTTGATGGTTTTTATCATAAAGAACACCGTCCAGACAAGAATATTACAGAAAGTCTGGACGGTTTTTCTTCAATTTATACGGGCTTTGCCAGGAAAATCTGAGAATAGTTTTCCTTCAGCATGTTGCAGACCACGGCACCATACTCAAAGCTCGGCATGATGGCGAAAACGGCGCTGCCGGAGCCGGTCATCTGCTGGCCCAGGGAGCCATAGCTGTTGCAGATGGACTTGATGTAGTTCAGTTCCAGATGGTCCGCTGTGACCACGGGGTCAAAGACATTGTACACATTGTCCGCGATTTTGTTCAGGTCTCCGGCAAGCAGGGCCGTCTCCATGGCCCGGTTGTCCGGGTGCAGGGGGATAGCAACGGTATCGAGCTTCTGATAGAGCTCCGGGGTGGACACGGAGAACTCCGGCTTGCAGACCACAAACACGCACTCCGGCATGTCTGGGAGCTTCCGCAGCCGCTCGCCCCGGCCCTCTACCATGGCAGTGCCGCCCACCACGCAGAAGGGCACGTCGCTGCCCACCCGGGCACCCAGCTCTGCCAATGCAAGAATGGACAGGGGGGAATCGAAGTGCCGGTTTAGTGCCCGCAGGACCGCCGCCGCATCGGCGCTGCCGCCGCCCAGGCCCGCCCCGGAGGGAATGCGCTTGGTAATGCGGATGGCGAGGCCATTGGGATCGATCTTCAGAGAATCGCAGAAAACCTTCGCAGCCTTCCATGCCAGATTTTCTGGGCCGCAGGGAATATCCTCCCGGGAACACTCCAAAACCCAGGGTTTCCCCGTGCCCACGTCGATCTCCACATCGTCTCGGATGGAAATGGTCTGCATCACGCTTTGCAGGTCATGGTAACCATCCTCCCGCTTGCCCAGCACATCCAGTGTCAGGTTCACTTTGGCAAAAGCACCTTCATAAAGGGTCGTCATTGCGCAAATCTCCTTTTTCTTGTTTTTCTCCATTATAGCGGAAATCGGCGCAAAAAGCAATGCGGGATATTTCCCGGGAAACGGGGCAGACTGGTAACAGTCTCAAAAAGGAGGGACATTAGCATTTATGGACATGATCGCGTTGATCCTATCCGTCATCGGCTGCATCAACTGGGGGCTTGTGGGTCTGTTCCGCTTTGACCTGGTAGCCTGGCTGTTTGGCGGAAGCGGCAGCCTCATCAGCCGCATTCTCTACACACTGGTGGGGCTGGCGGGGCTGTGGTGCATCACCTTTTTCTTCCGGAAGGCCGCATTCCGGGACGCTGCGTAAGGAAAGGCAGGGGCCGCTTTTAAAACGGTCCCTGCCCTTTTACATATTCGCTTTACTTCACACGGACAACGCAGCTGACGCTCTCGCCATTGTAGGTTGCCGTGATCTTCGCCACGCCCTTGCCCATAGCGGTGACAACACCGTTGCGCACCATGGCTATGCTGGAGTCGCTGGTCCGCCACTTCACATCCTCGGGCTTCAAGTCACAATCCAACTCCAGGGTGGTGTAAACACCGATCTTGCCGAAGGTAATGTCGGACTTTTTCAGCTTCAGGGTGGTGCTGCCGGTGGTCGCTTCCGTAGCAGCCTCGGTGGCCACGGTAGCCTTCGTCGCCTCGGTGCTGGGCTCCGTCTGCGCCTCGATGGCCACGGTAACGGGGCACTTCAACGTCTGGTCACCGCAGGTGATGACCACGTTGGTGGTGCCATTGCCCACGGCAGTGATACAGCCGTCGGCAGTCACAGTCACAACGCTCTCATCCTCGGACCGGTACTCCACGGTATCGGTGGTGTCCTCGGGGGTGACCAGCACGTGCAGCAGCCATTTTCCCCCCTCGGAAGTCAGGGTATCCACGCCGCTGGACATGGCCAGACCCGTGCAGGGAACAGTGGGAACGGTGGTCTCCTCCTCGGTGGGAAGGGTCTGCACAGTTTCCGCCGTTACGACAGGGGCCGTGGTCTGATTTGTATCCGCTTTCTTTCCGGGAATCAGGAACTTGACCGCCAAAAACACAGTGGCTGCCAGCACCAGGGCGATGAAAATCACCAGCACCACCACAAGGCCCACATTGGTCTTCTGGGGCTCCTCCTCATCCGGGACGGAAGCGTAATAGTCGGTGTCGTCATCCTCATCGCTGACTGCGGCATTCTTCTGGGGATTGACCGCATCAAAATCAAAGACCCGCTTTGGCTCTTTTTTCTTGCTGTCGCCATTCAGCTCCTTGGTCAGGTCGTCCAAGTCAAAGTTCTCCAGCTCCGCAGGGTCTACCGCGGGCTCCTCTGCACCGCCATCCGGCCGCCATCCGCAGATTGGACAGCAGGCGGAAGTATCCTGAAAGGCAGTGCCGCAGACTTCACAGGTGATCCGGTTCATGGAATTGCCTCCTTACGGGACGTCTTTCCTTCCAAGAAAGCATCCCTAAGATATATTTGCTCTATTATCGTCAAATTATACCACTTTTCTTTTCAGAAAACAAGCAGGAAACTGTTGATTTTTTTGTTATTTTATTTTATGATATGGGAGTCAAGGAGGCGAAAAAAATGTCTGAATCCAATCTCGTGTCCCCCCTTCTGGATGGCTTTGCTCTGGGTGCGCCCATGAGCAGTCGTCCCGGCGTGTGCTGCTGCCCCGCCATGAAGGAGGGTTCCGATCAAAAATACATCGTTAAAATTCTTTCCATGCCCGCATCCCAGACCCAGCTGGATGCGCTTCTGCTGACGGGGGCCTACAAAGACCCTGCCGCTGCCCTGGACTATTACCGCCAGAGCGCCGACGATGCCGCCGCAGAGGCAGAGTTCCTGCAGAGCATGGCAAAGCTGGAGGGCTTCTGCAGCTTTGAAGGGTGGCAAGTGGCTCCCATGAAGAAAAACCGCCTGGGCTACCATGTGTATCTGGTGAGCCGCTACACCCGCACGCTGGAAAAGGTCATGCGCAGAACCGCCATTACCCATCTGCAGGCCGTGAATCTGGGCCTGGATATGTGCGGTGCCCTGTCCCTTTGCCGTCGGGCCGGTCAGCTTTATGTGGACCTGAAGCCCACCAACATCCTGCTGAGCGAAAACGGTCACTATGAGATCGGCGACCTGGGCTTTGTATCCACCAAGTTTCTGGACTACACATCCATGCCGGACAAGTACCTGAGCCCCTACTGTGCCCCGGAGGCCCGGGACCCCATGGCCACCCTGAATCTGACCATGGACACCTACGCTCTGGGCATGATCCTCTACCGGATCTACAACGGCGGGAAGCTGCCGGAGCTGCCGGACGATCCGGCCCGGCCCCTGGAGGCGCCTCAGTACGCTGACGGGGAGATGACCTCCATCATTCTGCGCTCCCTGGCACCGGCCAAGGAGGACCGCTGGCAGGACCCTGCGGATATGGGTCAGGCTCTGGCCGCTTACCTGCAATCCGCCGCCCCCGCAGAGGAGCCCATTGCCCCCCTGGCCCCGGAGCCCCAGAGCGCACCCCAGGCGGCTCCCGAGCAGCTCCAGCCGGGCGCTGACCAGGTCCCGGAAGTGACGGAGGGCCCCCCTGCTGAGGCGTTCCCCGCCGAGACCGTCCCGGAAACAGCTCCGGAAGAAGAGATCATACCGGCAGAAGAGATTCCGGCCACGGATGGGCAGATGCCCCTGTCGGATGCCACCATCCGCATGGACCTGCCGGAGAGCAGCTCCTATACGCCGGATTCCTCCGTGCTGAACCAGGGGACGGTGCGCTTCTCCCCTGCGGGTATCGCCGTTGAAGAGCCTCCTGCGCCGGAGCAGCCCAAGGAGGAGGACGATGTGGTGTTCCCCGTCATCGCCCCCCAGATGCAGGACGATTTCGATCTGGACAGTGAGCTGGACGCAGTGAAGGACCTGCTGAAAACGCCAAAATATCCCACACAGCCTCCCCGACCTGTCCGAAAGCCCGTCATGCAGAACGTCACCCCTGTGAACGTGGAGAAAAACCGCCGCAGCAAGGCCCCGCTGACCATTGCCCTGGTGCTGGTTATCCTGATGGCCGTGGGCTTCTTCTCCTACTGGTTCTACAACAATTATTATCTGGTGTCCGTGAACGGCATCACCGTTTCCGGCAGCCAGACGGAGCTCACTGTGACCCTGGACACCCAGATTGCGGACAGCCTGCTCTCCGTCTCCTGTACGGATGCCTATGGCTCTGCCAAGGTTGCCCAGGTCTCCGGCGGCACCGCCGTATTCTCCGGTCTGAGCCCCAACGCCCTGTACAATATTCAGGTCCACGTTTCCGGCCTGCACAAGCTGACGGGGCAGATCTCCGATGTGTTCACCACGGAGGGCCAGACGGAGGTGGTCAGCATGACCGCCGTCACCGGCCCGGACGAGGGCAGCGCCCTGGTGAACCTGACCGTCAGCGGCCACGACCCGGAGGAATGGGTGCTCTCCGCCTCCTGTGAGGGCGAGGACAACATCATGCAGAATTTTACGGGCCACTCCGTCACCATCAAGGGCATGCACGTTGGCAAGGAATACACCCTTCGACTCACCGCTGCCGATGGCTCCCAGCTGGCAGGCCAGACCACCATGAAATATACGGTGCTCAGCCTCGTCTCTGCCAGCAACCTGGAGGTCATCTCCCGGCTGGACGGAGACCTGACCGTGGGCTGGGATGCACCGGACACCCCTGTGGAGAGCTGGACCGTCCGCTGCTACTCCGACGACTATGACGAGACCCAGACCGTTGTATCCACCCTGGCCACCTTCCGGGGCACCAGCGACGCCAAGGCCTATACCATTGAGGTCACCCCTGCCGGCATGACCCAGCCCTCCCGGCTGAACATCTCCGCCAACCCCATCACCGTCACCGACTTCCACTTCACGGAGGACGAAGAGGATGGACTGGAGGTGAGCTGGGACTTTGAAGGCAACGCCCCCAGTGAGGGCTGGCTGCTGATGTACTCCATGAACAGCTCCGATGCCACCAGCGTTGTCAAGTGCACCGAAGCCAAGGGGACCATCGTCCCCCGCATCCCGGATACAACCTACAACATCACCCTGCAGCTGACCTCTGACACCTCCATCTTCGGTGGGACCCGGAGCTACACCACCGCCGCCGCAGAGACCTTCTCCACCCAGGGTCTGTCCGCTGACAAGATTCAGTCCCGGCTGCTCAAGACCCCGGACGGCACCAAATGGCTGGCCGACGATGTGAAGGAGGAGGATTACGCCACCACCTTCCAGTCCGGCGATAAGCTCTCCATGGTGCTGGAGGCAACCGTCAAATTCTATGTGGAGTACGAGGATATCGACGTTATGTACGTCTATCGGGATGCCGACGGCAATCCTCTGCCCAACCTGGTATCCGAGGAAACCATCGACTGGTACGACCTGTTTTACGACGGCAAATACCAGCTGGGCGAGCTGAATCTCCCCAAGGCCCCTACAGAATCCGGCAGCTACTCCGTCACCGTGTACTTCAACGGTGCCCCGGTTGCAAACAACAGCTTCAGCATCAAATAAACCTCTGCTGGGCGGCCGTTTGGGCCGCCCAGTTTTTTGTCATTGCCGATACTCCGGCTCCTCTGAAAGGGGAAGGAAAAGGCCTGCTGCGAACCGCAGCAGGCCTTTGATGTGTTTTTATCCCTTCACCGCACCGGCAGCCACACCTTTGATGATGTACTTCTGGCAGGTCAGGTAGAAGATGATGACGGGCAGGATGCTCAGCAGGATCAGGGCCATTGTTGCGCCCATATCTACGGAGCCATAGGAGCCCTTCAGATACTGGATATGGATGGGAATGGTCATATACTTCTTCCGGTCCAAAACCAGATAGGGAAGCAGGTAGTCGTTCCAGACCCACATGATTTCCAGAACGCCCACGGAGATCATGGTGGGCTTCATCATGGGCAGCACCACGGAGAAGAAGGTCTTCACAGGGCCACAGCCGTCAATAGCTGCCGCCTCCTCAATGGACAGCGGGATAGACTTGACGAAGCCGGAGAACATAAACACTGCCAAGCCTGCGCCAAAGCCCAGGTAGATAATGGGAATGGTCCAGGGGGTATTGAGGTTCAGGGTGTCCGCAGTCTTGGGCAGGGTGAACATGACCATCTGGAAGGGCACCACCATGGAGAACACGCACAGATAGTA
>OIYS01000840.1_pt1 | contig 18300 bp, 17 predicted proteins | sample 1588271 | NCBI WGS metagenome assembly OIYS01 (sample SAMN03283286) | human gut metagenome | biome: human-associated habitat; material: feces | host: Homo sapiens | place: Peru | collected 2012
GCATAACCTTCGCTGCATACCTGCCTACACACATCAAATCCCTATGGGATTTTTTCTTCAACGCCCTATCACTTACAATAATATGAGGATTGATTTTGGAGGGGCGGGGGAAAATAAAAGGAGAGGAGAGCCTGGGGGCTCTCCTCTCTGGATATGGGGGGTATTGGGATTTATTCGATTTTTTTAGATGAATTGGGTGATTTCCCACACGAAGGCGCGAAGACCGAGTTTTGGTGTGAGGCGGTCTTGCTCGTGGAGGTAGTCGAGCACGCGGTCAACGCGGTCGTCTTCCACCATCACCATCATTGCGGAGCACATTGATGGCCATGCGTGTGAGCCATAGTGTGGCTCGCCAGTCTTACTACCACGGCCGAACACCTGTTCCCAAGCAGTGAAACCTCGGCACCCCATTTTGTTGAGGTTTTCTACGATGCGCTCATAGTAGGCTTGGTCGAATGCTATAAATATTGCTTTCATTATTTTTCTTGATTTTTAGAGTTCGACATTTCCAACGCCTGCTGGAGTTTGCGACGCTGACGACGCACACCGTTGAAGGCGAAGATTGTGTAGAGTGTAGGCACGAAGAGCAGAGTAAGAATGGTAGAGAATGTAAGACCACCAATCACGGCTACACCCATTGGTCGCCACATTTCTGCACCTTCACCCGTACCCACTGCCATTGGCACCATACCGAGGATAGTGGTGAGTGAGGTCATCAGCACAGGACGCATACGGCTCTTACCGGCGTGGAGCACTGATTTGGTGATACTCATACCGCGCTCACGGTTCAGGGTAATGTAGTCGATGAGCACGATACCGTTCTTCACCACAATACCAATCAACATAATACCACCAATCATTGACATCACATTGAGGTTGGTGCCTGTAATCCACAGAATGAGTACCACACCTGAGAATGCAAACATAATTGAGGTCATAATGATACCCGGATAGGTGAACGACTCGAACTGCGATGCCATCACAATGTACACAAGGATGATGATGAGCACTGCGAGCATAGCCAAGTCGCGGAATGAATCCTGCTGGTCTTCATACGAACCACTCAAGTTGATGCTTACGCCTGATGGCACCTCCATCTTGTCAATCTGTGGCTGAGCATCGGCAATAATGTCACTCATTGGACGGTCTTGCACCACGGTAGAAACGGTGATAATACGCTCTCGGTCTTTACGCTCGATGGTTGGTGGGTTGAAGCGTTCGACCACAGTACCCACTTCTTTCAGGCGAACGCCCTTGCCTTGGGCATTGAAGAGCAGAATGTTTTCGATGTCTTCAATCGACTGACGGTGGTCGGGGTCGTACATCACCTTGATGTCGTATTCATCACCATCTTCACGGAAATATGATGCGGTAGAACCATTGATGCGGTTACGCAAAGCATTTGCCGCTGTGGTAAGGTTCAAACCATAGATTGCGAGTTTTTGACGGTCGAAGTCAACTTGATACTCTGGCTGATAGTTGTCACGGCTAATACGAATATCGGCAGTACCCTTCACGCTTGAAAGGATTCGCTTCAATCGTTGAGCCACGCTATCGGTCTTTTCAAAGTCGTAGCCATAGATTTCATAGTCGATGGTTGACTGACCACTCATGCTGCCGCCACGGCTACCACCCACATTCACCAGATACTTATCAAGTTCTGGATACTTCTTCAAGTCTTCACGCATAAGTGCTGCCACTTCGGTAAGGCTCTTAGTACGCTCCTTGATAGGCTTCAATGTGATGTTCATTGAAATAATGTGCGAACCGTTGCTCTGCATAGAAGCCCAAGTATTGTCGGTGCTTGCCTGACCTACGGTGTAGTTGAACTTATCAATTTCAGGATATTTCTTGGTCCAGTCCTTGTAGATGCGCTCGGTCAAATCCTTGGCGATTTCCACACGGGTGCCCACAGGCAATTCGAGGGTGATACCCAAACGGCTGTTATCGCTGGTTGGGAAGAATTCCGAACCGATGAACTTGGTGAGTTGCATTGAGCCGAAGAATATGATCAATGCGCCAGCGGTGGTAATCCAGCGGTGCTTCACCACCAAGCCAAGCAATGAATAGAAGCCATCGTCGAGTTTGTCGAGGAAGCGTTCGATTGGGCCGTAGAACTTGGTGAAAAGTTTGCCCTTCACTGGTTGCAGACGGAGCAACTGGCTACAAAGCATTGGGGTGAGCGAAAGTGCTGCGGCGGTAGAGATCACCATCATAATGGTCACCATCCAACCCAACTGACGGAAGAGCACACCGGTCATACCGGTCACGAGTGTCAATGGGAAGAACACCGCAATCAGGGTGAGTGTAGATGCAATTACGGAAATTGCCACCTCATTGGTACCGTGCACAGCAGCCTGTTTCGGGTCGGATCCGCGCTCAATGTGCGTGGTCACGTTTTCAAGCACCACAATGGCATCGTCCACCACCATACCGATAGAAATTGACAATGCGGAGAGCGACACGATGTTGAGCGTGTTGCCGGTGGCAAGCAAGTAGATGAATGAGGCAATCAACGAAATAGGGATGGTGAGCGCGATAATCACGGTAGCGCGCCAGCGTCCGAGGAAGAAGAACACCACAATCACCACGAAGAGCAACGCGTATTCCACAGTCTCAACAAGTGAGTTGATGGTGTTACGAATGTTGTCGCTGGTATCTACAATGTAGTCGAGTTTCACATCAGAAGGAAGTTTCTTCTGAATATCGGGCAAGATTTTCTTAATCTTGTTAGAAATTTCCACAGAGTTGGCACCACTTTGCTTCTGCACAATAATCATTGCACCGCGCTGGCCATTGTTGTAGGTTTCTTGGGCACGCTCTTGCACAGAGTCGTCGATACGAGCCACATCGCTCAGTCGCACCACGGCGCCATCTTTCGAGCCAACCACGAGGTCGCGCATTTCTGTTGGGTCCTTAAACTCTCCTTGCACACGCAGTGAATAGGTGTCGGAACCCATATCAAACGTACCGCCAGGCACATTCTTGTTTTCGGCTGCCACGAGTTGAATTACCGATTCAGCAGTAAGATTGTAGGCTTCCAGACGGGCAGGGTCGAGGTAGATGTGAATTTCGCGCTTTGGCGCACCAGAAATTGACACCGTACCCACACCATCGACACGTGCGAGGGTGTTGGCCACATTTTCGTCAAGAATCTTATACAATCCAGGCAAACTTTCGTTAGCCTGTGCCGAAAGCAGCACGATAGGAATCATGTCGGTGCTGAACTTGAAGATGATAGGCGTTTCGGCATCATCTGGCAGCATACTCGACACCATGTCAAGTTTGTCGCGCACACTGTTGGTCAGCACATCAATATCATAGCCGTACTCAAATTCGAGGGTGATGATAGAAATGTTCTCCTTCGAGTTACTGGTGATATGCTTCAAGTGCTCCACCGAGTTGAGTGTGTTTTCAAGAGGGCGGGTCACATTTTGCTCAATATCTTGCGAACTTGCACCTGAATACGTGGTCATTACCATGATGGTATTCGTATCGATGTCAGGGTAAAGGTCGATAGGAAGTTTTAGCAGTGAGAACAAACCGATAATCACCACAGCCACAAACACGAGGATTGTGGTTACCGGTTTCTTAACTGCACTTGAATATAAACTCATAAATGTTTCGTGTTAAATTCTTTTGTAATTGAAGAGAGTTACTGCTTCGTTATCTATTATTTGGCAAGCTGCACTTTGGTGCCGTTGGTGAGGCGAGTTTGACCCTTGGTCACTACACGCATACCTGCACTTACACCTGATTTGATTTCATAGCGGTTGCCAATGCGGCGGCCCACTTCCACTTCACGATACTTCACGGTGCCGTTGCTTTCGAGGGTGTAAACGTAGCGAACGCCTGAACCGGTTTGCTTCTGCACTGCCAAGTCGCTAATCACCACACCGGTATTGCGGCCAAAGTTGAATGTAACGCGTGCAAACATACCGCTATGCACTTTGTTGGCACGGTTTTCGATAGTCACTTCCACTTGGAATGTGCGAGTGTTCACATCCACGCTTGGGTGAATGAGGCTCACACGGCCGTTGAAGGTCTCACCTGGGTAAGTGTCGAAAGCCACAGTCACAGGCATACCGTTTTTCACGCTTGCCATTTCGGTTTCGTTCACAGCCACCACCACTTTAAGAGGGTTTTGCTGCTCGATCACAAGAATTGGCAGTCCTGATGGAAGGTCGCCTGCTTGATAGTTGCGCTCGGTCACCACACCGCTGATAGGGCTGGTGAGCACAGTGTTTTCGCTCATTGTTCTCAATGAGCGGCTGCTGCTTTGGATAGCGCGCACTTGTGAATCGTAAGCGGCTTGGAGTTGGTCCACATTCTGTTGTGTGCCACCACCCACTTTCACGAGTTGCTTAGCGCGTTCGAGGTCACGCTTAGCGTTGGCAAGCTGAATGCGTTGCTGGTCGATGGCTGCGTGCTGTGTAGCCACGTTCACATCGTCGAGAATCACCACGCGCTGTCCTGCCGACACATGGCTACCCACATCCACGAGCATACGCTTGATACGGCAACCGCTGTTCGACATGATGTTGTTTGTCTTGTAAGCCTCAACGGTGGCAGTGTATTCACTGGTTTGGTCCACAGTTTCGTTGTTGGCAGTTTCCACTTCCACCAATGGCAGGTCTTCTTTCTCAGCTTGTGCCGATGAATTGCTTTCATCTTTCTTAGAGCAAGATGCGAGCATAGAAGCCGCAATGGCAAATACCATCAAATAATTAAATGACTTTTTCATAAGTTATATCTGTTTTTTTATTTTGTACTTGTGTATTTGTAGATTGGTGCATTACCGAGCACGAATTCGAGGTCGCTTTCTGCCACCAGATAGTTGTAGATTGACTGGTAGTAACTCAAGCGAGCCGACATCAGCGCGTCTTCGGTGTCGCGGAGCTGGAGGAATGTGCCAGAACCAATCTTGAACGACTCTTGCATAATGTCGTGAGCCTTTTCAGCCTGCTGCACGCCCTTGGTGTTGGCGTCCACTTGCTTCAGGCTCTTGGTGATGTTGTCGAGTTCATTCTGCACCTGAACATTGAGTGAGCGGGTGAGGTTTTCGCGTTGCCACTTCATTTCGCGCACTGCGATTTCGGCTTGTTTTTGCTTGTAGTAGCGCTTACCACCTTGGAACAGTGGAATTGACACCGACAAGCCCACCGATGAAGAGCCCGACCATTGGAAGTTGGTCAATGGGTTGCCGTTGGTCATTGAAGAGTAGCCCAAGCTGGCGGTGGCTGCGATGGTTGGAAGCCATGATGCTTTCTGCACATCGAGGGTCTGACGGAGCAAGTCGGTCTGCAAGTCGAGTTGCTTCACGCTGGTGTTGTTCACCAATGAGGTGTCCATGGTCATGGCGCGGCCATACATGGCGGTTTTGAAGCCCTCAAGCGATTCCGATGTGCTGAAATCCACATTTGCATCCATAGCCATGAGCAACTTCAACTGCAATTTCAGTTTGTTGATAGAGTTTTCTGCATCGATGATTGATGGTTCAAGGTTGGTGACTGCCACATTTGCACGGAGCATATCATATTCTGAAGCCACACCGATTTCATGCTTTTTGGTAAACACTTCGGCATTTACCTTCGATGTCTCATAGTTGGCAAGAAGCACCTTTCTTGAATCTTCGGCGAGGAGCAGAGCATAGTAAGCGTTCTTCACTTGATTCACGAGCGAGAGTTTTGACGCACGCGCTGTTTCAAGGTTTTGAAGAATCTGAGTGTCGCTCAATTTAATCGACTTCCACACCTGTGGCACATAAATTGGAATGCTGGCAGAAAGGGCGGCTGTGTAGGTGTTGTCACGACCCATCTTAATGGCTGCCACGCCTTGACCGGTGTCCATATACATGGTCTGCTTCATCAAAGTGCGGCTGTACTGACCTGCAAAACTCACTTCTGGCAGAAGTTGTCCCCAAGCCTCACGTTTTGAATAATCCACGCGCACGAGTTCCATGCTGTCGATTTTCACCGTTGGATTTTCGTTGAGCGCAATGCGAATGCAGTCGTCGAGCGAGAGATTCAATGCTGCTTGCGCTTTTCCCAAAAATGTGGCTGCGCCTATCATCAAGGCTGCCACGAAAAGGGTTTTCTTCTTGTTCATCTTCTTTTCTCTATGTTTTGTTATTTGTTATTCTTAGTTAGATACTCTTTAATCAGTTCCAATCCCTTTGCCGATGCCACGCCTCGCAGGAAATTGATAAACGCGCCGTCGAGCAGGTCGATTTGCGTGATGCCGTATTCGGATATCTGCTTATTGTTGTGAAGTGTCTTCATCGACACATAAAACAGAAACGCCGCCACTTGCGTGTTGATGGAGGTCTCTACAAGTCCTTCCTCCTGCGCACAGCAGAGCACCTGCGCAAGTTCCGTCACGCGCCTGTGGTCGCACCTCTTGTGCAAAGAGACATACAGGTCGGGGTAAATGCGCTTGAGGTCGTCGTGGAAGGTGACTGGCATCTTCACCATTCGCTTACGCATATAGTTGAATGTGCCGAACAGCGCCTCGAAGCAGTTGCTTGCATTCGCAAAAATTGCCTCAAAGTCGGCTGTGCTGTTTTTGTAGTCGACTTTCAAACATTCTTTCACAAGCGACTTCTTGTCGGGAAACTGCTCATAAAGCGTGCGTTTGGAAATACCGCAACTGCGAGCCACCATATCCATAGTCATTGATGCAATTCCTACGGTGAATAGCAGTTGAGAAGTTTCCTGTAAAATGCGTTGTTTTAAATCCATAAATAAAACCTTATCTCTTTCTCTCTAATTCATTGAAGCCAACTACGATAATATCAACCACTTATCGGTGCCTCAAACCTAAAACAATATACTACTTGAAAATTACGGTCACAAAATTAGTAGAAAACTTTCAAAACTAAAAAAGTTTTCACGGTTTTAACCACAATTTTTCCGATTTTCACCATGATTATTTTGCCTTGCGAATTTTCACGCTCATATTGCCTTATTTTACGCTACAAATTTACAAACCCCAGCACCAAGCCACAAACAAAACCTACCACCACCTCATTTTCATAGACTAAACAGCCGTTTTTGGCTATTGAATGGATTCTGGTACGATAAAAATGAAAATGAACATTTTTTTTGGTGTTTGGTGCATAATCAATTTTTTCAATTATCTTTGCAAATTGTTACATAACTAAAAAATTAAAACCACTGTAATATTAAAAAATGAGAAAGACGTTATTAGCACTATGTGCTTCAATCTTGGCTTTCGGTAGCATGTATGCTGTACCGGCCAAACCAGGAAAGCCTCTCACATTTACCCAAAGTGATGGCACCAAAATCCAAGTTAGTATGGTAGGCGATGAGTTTCGCCACAGTTTCGTGACCACCGACGGCATCACCGTGGCGCAAGCCGAAAATGGCGATTTCTATTATCGCACACCTGCGGGCATTTCGGATATGCTCGCCCACAACGCCACCGACCGCAGCGCATCGGAAGCAAGTTGGATTGCCTCACAAGCCGAGGCTTTATCAATAAGCGCCACTCCGAATAAGGCAAGAAAAAGAGCCGCTGCTCAAAAAAGTCCACAAGTGCCTTGCACTGGCAGCCCAAAAATTCCTATCCTGCTCGTGCAATACACCGACAAGAAGATGAGCAACACCAAGGCGGATTTTGAAACCATCTATTCAAAAAGCGCCAAGAGTGCGAAGCAATATTTCGTTGACCAGTCGAGAGGCAAATTCTCTCCTCAATTCGACCTCTACGGCATCTACACCCTCTCCAGCAACCGCGCCACCTACGGCGGCAACGACTACAACGGCAACGACAAGGGCGTGGCTAAGATGGTGGGCGAGGCTTGCCAACTGGCTGAAAAGGAAGGCATCAACTGGAAGGACTACGACAACGACGGCGACGGCGAGTGCGACGTGGTGATTGTTGTTTACGCCGGTGTGGGCGAAGCACAAGCCTATGGCATCGTGCCTAACGCTGTTTGGCCTTGCCAATGGCAGTTGAGCGATGCTAAAATCTATGGCGACGGTCCTGGCAAACTCACCCTCGATGGCGTGGGCATCGACAAGTTTGCCGTGTTTAACGAAACCCGTGGCTCAAGAGACAGTGGCACACAACTCGACGGTATCGGCACTTTCTGCCACGAATTTTCACACTGCCTCGGTTTGCCCGACTTCTACGACACTGAATACTCTGGCGCATACTTCGGTATGGGCAACTGGAGCTTGCTCGACGGCGGTTGCTACAACGACGACGGCGACACCCCTTGCGGCTACACCGCTTACGAAAAGGAATTTATGGGCTGGATGAAAATCAGCACTCCAGAACCAAACACCCAATACTCGCTCGATCCAATCACCAACTCCGACGCTGTGGCTTACAAGGTGGTGAACGACAAGGACAAGAATGAATACTATGTGCTTGAAAACCGCCAGTTGACTGGTTGGGACGCACATTTGCCAAGCCACGGCTTGCAAGTGACTCACGTCACCTTCAACCAAGTGGCATGGGACAGCAACTCGGTGAACAACTACGATTTGCAACGCATGACCATCATTCCTGCCGATGGCAAACTGCTGATGAGCGGTGGTGCGGCAAGCGAAGCCGACATGAAGGGCGACCTTTATCCATACAATGGCAACAACCAACTCACCGACAAGTCGAGCCCTGCCGCTAAGGTGAACACTGGCACCTACATGAGCAAGCCTATCACCGAAATCACCGAAACCAACGGCAAGGTGAGCTTCTGGTTTATGAAAGAGGCTATGCAAAAAACATCCCCTGTGCTCACCGAGGCTACAGATGTGACCAACAATTCTTTCACCGCTCACTGGACTGCCGGCAAAAACGCAAAAAGTTACTCACTCTATGTGTATAATGCCGACAAGGTGCAACCTGCCACTTTGCTGAGCGAAAGCGACTTCACCGGCGGTCTTCCTACCGGCTGGACCGCAAGCAGCACTGGCACCTTCAAAGACAATGGTTACTTCCGTCTTGGCACTGCGAAGGCTAAGGGCCATGTGATCAGCCCTAAGGTGAACGTGACCGACAACCAAGGCACCACCACAGTGAAAATCACCGCTAAACCTTGGAGCACCGACGAAAGCGTGACCATGCGTGTGTCGGTTCTCGACAGCGTAGGCGCTACTAAAAGCACCAGCGATGTGATTCTCGATAGCGAAACCGACAAGGAATATGTGATGGTTATCGATGGCGGAGCAAGCAATTCTCGCATCAAGATTGAAAGCATCGCAAACAGAAAGCGCGTGATGCTGAAAACGGTGCAAATCTACTCTGGCAACGCTACCGACATGATGGCTGCCGCCGAAACTGGCGATGCCGACACCCGCACCATCACCGGCATTACCGACACCCTCTACACAGTGAAGGACCTCACCCCTGGCGCTAACTACAAATACAAGGTGAAGGCGCTTTACCTCGACGACACCGAATGTAAATGGAGCGAAGCAAAATCAGTGAAGCTCCTCGGCGGTGGCATCGTGGGCGATGTGAATGGCGACGGCGAATTAAACGCAAGTGATGTTACTGCGCTTGTCAACCGCCTGCTCGGTACTGAAGACAAAGCAGAATACACCTACGACATCAATGGCGACAGTAAAATCGACGTGAGCGATGTCACCACAGTCATCAACCTCATTCTGCAAGCCAACTAATGAAAACGCATTGCAAAATAAGCGATGTGACGGCGTTTCTGCGCCGTCTGGAAATGAACAACGACCGCACTTGGTTTAAGGAGCACAAAGCAGAATACGATGTGATCCGTCAAGCGTGGAAAGCCGATATCGAACGCCTCATCATGCTCGTGAGTGAGTATGATGAGGGGTGTCGGGGGGTCGACATCAAGAGCAGCGTGTATCGCATCTACCGCGACATTCGCTTCCGAAAAGACAAAAGTCCCTACAAAAACTATTTTTCAGCCGTGATTGGAAAAGGCGGCAGGCACACTAAAATCTCGTGCAACTATGTGCATTTCCAACCCGGCAAACTGATGATTGGCGGTGGCATCTGGTGGCCTGAGCGGCCTGTGCTCAACGAGTTGCGAAGTCTGATTGATGCCGAGGGCGAAGAGTTTTTGAAAATCGTCAAAAATCCCGCCATCAGCGATTTCTTCCACTGGGACTGCGACACGCTGAAGAAGATGCCGAAGGAATACGACGCATCAAATCCCATGGCGGAATACCTGAAGATGAAGGAATACATCATGATAGCCGACCTCGACGAAGCGTATTTCGACTGCGACGACTGGGTGGCAAAGGTGGCAGACGACCTCCGTCGCCTCCAACCCATGCACGACTTCCTCAACTACGTGTTCGACCTCGACTAAAACATTTCCACCTCCATTGAAAAAAAATCCATAAGAGGCTGTGTCAATGCATTGACACAGCCTCTTCCATTCTCCCCCAAGGATAAAAATCGCACCCCGTTTCACTGCGAAAAAAACCCCTGATGATAAAATGTTTTTTTGGAAGGAGGTTGCGTCAAATACCCTACCTTTCCATTAAAGAAATTCTTCTTTTCATCAAAATTTGAGTATATGTCCATATTGTATAAGGTTATTTTATGATGTGTAATACAGCAAAGCCAACGAATATTGCTATTGTAAAGCTTGCGAATGTACCTATCAGCACATATTCAGTAGTCTTAATTTCTTGTGCCTTGTTTAATTCTCCGAAACGGAAAATGGACTTTGCCGCTAATAAGAAGCCAATACCTTCAGCATTTCCGGTCAGGATAAAAGTCAAGATAAGGATGCGCTCAAAATAACCAATCCATTTCCCGGCATTTGGCAGGCTTTTGTCTGCCGTCGCAGAAGGAGTCCATTTCTTTATGAAGAGGCTTAAAAAGACGGAAGCTGGTTTTAACATCAATAAATACGCAGTGACAACAGTCCAAGTGGTCAGATCATTCCATTCTATTCTAAGAAGTTCTTGACAAAAAGCCTTACCTTGGTCAAATAAGGATAACCATAAAACAACGATAACGGCTATGTGCACAAGTTGGTCTATAAGGAACGATGCAACATTTTTTTTCAGATACCCAATCTTGATGTAATCTATCAATAGGTGAGATACGAAGATAACCAAAGGGATAATCCAATTGCTCCAGTCTGCTACAAAGAGATATGCCGTCAAAGCATGGATGGTACTATGCAGTAATTGATAAACGTACTTCTTTTTTGTATTACCTTGTTTGCCGTCACATATCTTATCACTCTGAAAGATAAAATCAGAAAGGATGTGAGCAAATAACAATCTTAGCAGTATAGCCATATTTATTATTTTATTAAGTTTGAAATCAGACTATTATAACGGTCGATATACATCTGGATAAGGTTTATTTTTGCTGCACTTAATAGCTTGCTGATGTTCTGCGCCGACTTTTGGAATTTATGCGCAATATCCTTTTGAGGAGTATTGTATAATAAAGCCTGATAAGTAGCTTGCGATTGAGAAACACTCCATGAAGAAATAACATCATCCGCAAAGGCTGTGCTCACGCGCAATTCTTCATTTACTTCCGACCATCTTGTTTTGACAATAAGACGTCGTTTACCCATTTCATCAAGTTCTCTTCCAGAGTATTGGAAAGCCTCTCCGTCTGAAAGTACAATATTATTCGCGTGATAAGATATGGTACCCACACCTAAAGAAAGACGAGCATCCCACAATTTTTTACACTCTTTAGGAGTATGGCTTTTAAGCCCTGCACGTAATAGAACCGCAATTTTCATTGCATTTTCAGGGGAATCAATAATCATCTGAAAACTATCGCCTCTAAAAAACTCAATTTTCAGAGGTTCAATTACCATCAATTCATCGGCTATCTTCTGAATGGATTTCACCAATAAGTCCCGATATTCTATTTGTATAGCAGAGGAATCTATTATATCTCCAGTAATAACTCCTTTTATTTTATCCATATTCTTTACTGCTTATAATCGCCTACAAAGGTACAACGATTATCTCAATAAACAACCAAAAACGATTGATTTTTCAAAATCAACCAAAAATAGTTGATAATTAAAAATCAACCGTTTTTAATTTTGAGAATGATTATCCTTTCTGTTGCAACAGATGCTTCAGGTTTTCGTCACCAACGATACGTTCCAGCTCATCGGCGACAATCTGTTTCACATCCTCCTTGATGCGTCTGTAATTCGCCTGCACCGTTTCCTTCATACAGTCATTACCGTTCTCGTCCGTGAAGTCGGACTTTTTCAGTGCTCTCGAAGTATCACGTCCCTACCGGGCTTTGGTTTTTCGCCGAAGGCGAGCGGTTTTTATCCACAGAACCCCAATTTCCCCATTTGCGCACCGTTTTCAAAAGCAGGTTTTATGATTATAGATTTTTTTTGCGTAACTTTGTAGGCTAAAGTAGATATATTTCAATGTTGCACAACTCATTCATAAAATATTGCATCGTGGCGCTGATTGTCATGATGGCTTTCGGCACTCAGGCGAAAAAGAAGGAAAAAGTGAAGGTGGAGCCTTCCTACGCATGGACGATGAGCGACCCTCTTGGACTGCAATACCCTGCCGGCATCGACACGCTTTACGAAAACTATCACGACAACGCCATTCCGTCGTTTCGCAGCAAGGCTTTCGCCACCACGGGCAACTATGGCAACGCTGGACAAGACCAAATTTTCTTCGACCGCAAGCCCACAAGTGCCTTCTTCCACGCCGATGCGCTCGACACTTGGTTGCCATCGGTAGAAAATCATCGCTTCTACAATTCAAGAATACCGATGACGCTGCTCTCGCACACCACAGGGGGCGACAAATACAGCACACAAGACCGCACCACTATGGAGTTTAGCGGCAATGTGAACAAGCGTCTTGCCGCAGGTGCGTCGCTCGACTACATCTACAGCAAGGGCAGTTACGAGAATCAGGCGCAGAAGAATTTTATGTGGAAAGGCTTCGCTTCGTATTTGGGCGACAGATACGAGTTGCAGGCTGTGGCGATGAATTTCGACCACACCAACAAGGAAAACGGCGGTATCGTTGACGACCGCTACATCACCGACCCTGCCGAGGTGCAAGGTGGCGAAACGAGCGTGAATCCGAAAGACATTCTCACTCGCCTCACCGCTGCGCAATCGGGACTGAGCGGCCATCAACTGGTGATGAATCACCGCTACAAGGTGGGCTACTACAAATATCAGCGCGACTCGGTGGCCGACACCATTATCGGCAAAACCTATATCCCTGTCACCAGTTTTATCTGGAACTTCGACTACAAAATCAATTCCCACAAGTTTATCAACGAATCGGGCACGCAAGGTAAGGACTTTTTCCCCAACACCTACCTCAATGCCGCCGGCACCAACGAGTTTAACCGCTATTGGCACCTGCGCAACACGCTCGGCATATCGCTGCTTGAGGGATTCAACAAATATGCGAAATTCGGTTTCGCTGTGTATGCACAGCACGAAATTCGTCGCTACACGCAAGTGGTGGACTCGATTTCGGGCTTAACCACACTCCCCGAAGGGCTTGATGCGCTACCCTGCGAAGTGGCGCACCGCACCACGGAGAATTTGATGTATGTGGGCGGACAACTCACCAAGCAGCACGGTTCTATCCTCACCTACGATGCGATGGCGAAGTTCGGTGTGCTCGGCGATGTGGCTGGCGATGTGGAAGCCAACGGTGATGTGAAAACGCGTCTGCACCTCTTTGGCGACACGGTCACTATCCGTGGCTATGGATATTTCAAGAATACGGAAGCGCCATACCTGATGAAGCACTTCATCAGCAACCACTACGCATGGAGCAACGACTTCTCGAAAGAAACACGCTTCCGTGTGGGTGGCGAACTCAACATCCCTTTCTCTGGCACCAACGTGAATGTGGGCTACGAAACGCTGAAAAACTACCTCTATTTCGGCGAAAACGGCACGCCAGCGCAGTGCTCATCGCCTATCCATGTGTTGAGTGCCACTTTGAGGCAGCATCTTCGCTTAGGCATTCTCACTTGGGACAATGAACTCACCTATCAAACGAGCAGCAACGAGCAAGTGCTGCCGCTGCCTAAGTTTGCCATTTACAGCAATCTGTTCATCAAATTTGCCGTGGCTAAAGTGCTGAAGGTGCAATTAGGTGCCGATGGCAACTACTACACCAGTTACTACGCTCCAGCCTACAACCCAGCGTTGATGAACTTCCACAACCAAAGCGAGGTGAAGTGTGGTAATTTCGCATTCGTGAACGTGTATGCCAATTTCCGCATGAAGCAAGCGCGCTTCTATGTGTCGTACACCCACGCCAACAAGGGGCTATTCGGTGGCGACAACTATTTCTCCACTCCACATTATCCCCTCAACCCTGCCCGATTCCAAATCGGCGTGAGCGTGAATTTCGTCAACTAACACCTCAATCAATATGAAACGCTTTATCCTCATTTCTGTGCTCTTTGCCATCACCGCTATGGCTTGGGCACAGCAACCTGCCATTGGCAAATGCGAAAGTAAAGAAGGCTTTACCTTCTTCCAAGTAACCGACCCTCAACTCGGTTTCCACAGCAAAGACAAGAATTTGCAATGGACCATCGACAATCTGAAAGCGATGGTGAGCATCATCAATCGCGAGCACCCTGCCTTTGTGATTATCACTGGCGACATGATTCACCGCCATTACAAGAAGGCGCAAGTGGAGGCGTATCGCAGCGTTATTGCCACGGTGGATAAGGATATTCCTGTGTTTCACATTCCCGGCAATCACGACATGCCCAAATATGCCGATGCTCCACGCAAGCAGTATCTCGACAACTTCGGCTACGAGCGTTTCTCCTTTGAATACGGTGGCTACGGATTTATCGGCATCAACTCCAACGCCCTCGTGTGCGACACACTCCCTGCCTACATCGACGCTGCAGAGCAACTGGAGTGGATGTATGGAGAACTGAAGAAATACGACCATTTGAAGGGCACATTCGTATTTGCCCACCACCCACCAGTGCTGGCGAAAGGCAGCCCAGTGAAACACAAATCGGAGTGGAACGAGCCTTACCGCACACAATATGTGCGCCTCATGAAGCAGCACGGCGTGAAGGGCATATTCGCAGGCCACACCCACTACGGCGAAACCACAGAAATCGACGGCATACCCGTATTCACCACCGTAGCCTCCAGTTACCCCCTTTACGGCTCCCCCACCGGCTACCTGTCAATCACCATCACCCCCGACGGTTCATTCCACCCCACCCCACAATTAATGAATCAAAAATAATTCACACCCATACAAAACAATAATCCCCACGGGCTTGCCTGCGGGGATTATTGTTTTCTTAATATCTGCTCTGGTTATTCTTTCACCAGGCTCATGCCTTTTTTTAGGGCCTCTTCGTTGAGGGGGATGAGGTTCCAGTGGCGCTCTGGGAGGGCTTTTTTCAAGCCGGCAAGCACGTTTTCGATGCTCACCACTGGTTTAATCTTCAAGTAGGCACCCAGCACAATCATGTTGAAAGCCTTGCCGTTTTTCATTTCAAACGACGCTTCCATCGCATTGATGCAATACACCTTGATGTCGGTGCGTGTGGGTGGATTGTGAATACCGTAACTGTCGTAGATGAGCACGCCGCCGGGCTTCACTTGACTCTCAAAGCGGTCGAGGCTCTGCTGGTTGAGCACAATGGCTGTGTCGTACATATTCAAGATTGGCGAACTGATACGGTCGTCGCTCAAAATCACGGTCACGTTGGCAGTACCGCCACGTTGCTCTGGTCCGTAAGAAGGCATCCAAGTCACTTCCTTATCGTCCATCAGGCCCGAATAAGCCAAAATCTTGCCCATTGAGAGCACACCTTGACCACCGAATCCGGCAATAATCATTTCTTCTTTCATAGGTTATTCCTCCTTCTTTTCGTCAACGTTTTTCAAGTCGCCCAATGGGTATTTCTTAAACATGTTCTCCACCATCCAGTTGTTGGCATCTTCTGGTGTCATCTTCCAGCCCGAATTACAGGTGCTCACGATTTCCACCACCGATGTGCCCTTGCCAGCCATACTGTTTTCGAATGCCTTGCGAATGGCAGCCTTAGCCTTGCGCACCGCAGCAGGTGTGTGAACGCTCTGGCGTGTCACATAGCAAGTGCCGTCGAGTTGTGCCAAAAGTGGAGTGATTGACAACGGATAGCCGTTCAGGTCCACACGGCGGCCGTAGGGGCAAGTTGCCGTTTTCTGACCGAGAAGTGTGGTAGGAGCCATCTGTCCGCCAGTCATACCATAAATGGCGTTGTTGATAAAGATGATGGCAATGTTTTCGCCACGGTTGCACGAATGAATCGACTCGCATGTGCCGATAGCGGAAAAGTCGCCGTCGCCTTGATAGGTGAACACCAGTTTGTCGGGCATCAGTCGCTTCACGGCGGTAGCCATAGCGGTAGCGCGGCCATGGGCAGCCTCAAGCCAGTCGATGTCGATATAATTATACGCAAACACGGCACAGCCTACTGGCGAAATGCCAATGGCATATTCCGTTGCGCCCATATCCTCAATAATCTCAGCCACCAGTTTGTGCACCACGCCGTGGCTACAGCCTGGGCAATAGTGCATATTGTTGTCGTTGAGCAGAGCCGGCTTCTTATACACACGGTTCTGTGGTTGAATAATATCTTTCAGTTCCATAGCCATTACTTCTTATTGATGAATTTCTCCTTCAAAACCTCAAACACCTCATCTGGAGTGGGCACATTGCCACCCAGACGGCCATAATGCTCTACTGGTTTGCTACATTCGATAGCGAGTTTCACGTCCTCGATCATCTGACCGGCGTCGAGTTCCACCACGAGCAGGGCTTTGGCATTGGCTGCCGCCTTCTTGATTTGCTCCACAGGGAAAGGCCACAGGGTGATTGGGCGAGCCAAACCCACCTTGATGCCATTGGCGCGCGCAATCTCCATCGTCTTCATGGCGATACGCGCCTGGCTGCCGAACGCCACCATCAGATAATCGCAATCATCGGTGTTGACCAGTTCGCAGCGAGTTTCGTTCTTTTCAATTTCTCGGTATGTGGCTTGCAGGCGATGGTTGATTTCCTCCATCTTGTCATCGTCGAGTTCGAGCGATGTGATAATGTTTTTGGGGCGCATACCCTTACGGCCGTTCACCGCCCAAGGGCAGAGTTGGCGAATTTCGTCTTCGGTGCGGCGTGGGCGCTGAGGTGGCAGCACCACCTTCTCCATCATCTGACCAATCAGACCGTCGGCAAGGATAATCGACACGCAGCGATACTTAAACGCCAAGTCCCAACCCAAACCAACGAAGTCAGCCATTTCCTGCACACTGCTTGGGGCAAGCACTATCATGTGATAGTCGCCATGGCCACCACCTTTCGTGGCTTGGAAATAGTCGGCTTGCGATGGGTGGATAGTGCCCAAGCCTGGGCCGCCACGCATCACATTCACCAGCAACGCTGGCACTTCACTTGCCGCTATATACGACACGCCTTCTTGCATCAAACTGAAGCCGGGGCTTGAGGTGGAAGTCATCACCGCCTTGCCGCACGATGCGCCAGCATATACCATATTGATTGCAGCCACCTCGCTTTCGGCTTGAAGCACCACCATGCCAGTGGTCTCCCATGGCATTTCAGCCTCTAAGCACTCCAGCACTTCCGACTGCGGAGTAATAGGATAGCCAAAGTAACCGTCGGCACCATATCGGATAGCCGCCATAGCCAAGGCATCATTACCCTTCATCAATTTCACTTCTTCGTTCATAATATGTGATATGTTTTTTGTTACTTTTCCACTACGCGATACACCTCTATGCACGCATCAGGGCACACCAAAGCACAACTCTGACAGCCAACACACTTTTCCGGTGCCGACATATAGGCAAAATGATAACCGCGATTATTTACTTCTTTTTTCTGGAGGTCGAGCACACCGAAATTACATGCCACCACACAAAGGTTGCAGCCCTTGCATCGCTCGGTGTTCACAACCACAGCTCCGTGAATCTTAGCCATAATGTAGTATAATGTTTTTTAATACTACAAATATACGAAATATTATCTCTTTATCACTTTTTGCTACACATTATTTTTCACCTCGTTAACCTATTTCGCACTTTTTCACATTCCCCATATCATTTTGCCACCCCCACCAACCACATTATCCCCAAAAAAACACACCATAAAACGCAAAGGATGTGAATCTCTAATTTACGATTCATCATCACGTAGGGACATGCCTTCGGCGAAAGCACTGAAAAACTATAAAAATAGTGAATGAAGTAAAGGTTTTGTGGAGGCTTGTAGCCGTTGGAAACGGCTGATTATGGTTAACTCCATGCAA
>OIYS01000842.1_pt1 | contig 18263 bp, 20 predicted proteins | sample 1588271 | NCBI WGS metagenome assembly OIYS01 (sample SAMN03283286) | human gut metagenome | biome: human-associated habitat; material: feces | host: Homo sapiens | place: Peru | collected 2012
CTTGCATGTCTTATGTGCGCCGCCAGCGTTTATCCTGAGCCAGGATCAAACTCTCTTGTTTGTTGTATATATACGTTCCTTTTTCAAGAAACATTACATATCGTTTTTAGACAAACTTCTTAGTTTTATCTTACTCATTTTTTGTTTTTTCGCTTGGTTTTCTCCAAATTATTTGGTTTGTACGAATTTTTAAAAATTCTCCACTCATTTAAAGAATTTTATTGTTTATTTTTCAATGTACTTTGTCGTTTCTTTGCCGAACGACAAGAATTATTTTAGCACAAATTGTTCTTATATGTCAACACTTTTTTTAAAAATTTTTAAGTTTTTTTCATCTTTTTATTTTTTGTTTACGAACCCCTGTATTTATGCGGCTTTCAAGCAACACATTTTTCATTTTTTTACATAAATAACTATATTAATTGAAATTTTATTTTCCCTTTTCCATTTTTAGAAATTATATTTGCGATTGAGCCATTTATAATTGTCATTCTAGGAGATATATGTCCTATATCTGCATTTATAATAATAGGAACATTTAAGCTACTAAGTTGCCTCATAACAGCCTCTTTAAATGATATATCATAGCAACTTTTTTCTAATCCGCTTCTTCCAAATACTATTCCATTAGTGTGTTCAAACCATCCACTATCTTTAAACTTCCATAGTGTTCTTATTAAATTTTCAGATGTTAGTTCACAATTATCAAAATACCATATAATTCCATCTTCTTTATATTTATCTATAAATTCCTTTGTTTTATCAAATCTTGTTCCAAAAAGCTCAGATAAAATATCTATGCAACCTCCTATAATTCTTCCTGTTATATTTATTTCTTCTTGGTTAAGATTTTCCCATTTTACTTTAGCCTCCAGTTTATATTCTTCATCTCCAATTATTCTCTCAGCTCGTTCTTTCTCATACATTTGAAAACTTTCTTGGCAAATTATATCTCCTTCTAATATTCTTAAGTTATCTTCTAATGATTTATGCCACTTTTTCATTCCAAATGTTTTAAAATTATCAGCATAAATGGTTGCAATATCTAGATTTGTAGTGATTGCATATAATAAGCCTGTTGGATCCGAATAGCCTTGTATCCACTTAGGGTGGTTCTTTATAACTTCAAAATTTACTTCTGAAAGCATTTCCAAAAGGAAATCTCCTCCAGAAGCACATATAATGCCAGAAATTGAAGTGTCTTTATATAATTCTTCTAATTCTTTTGCTTGGATTTTACTTGGCGCACTTTTTCCTTTTATGCTTGTTCTAACATCGGCTGTCTCTTTTATTTTATAATTTAACTTTTCAAAGTTTTCTATTGCGTTGTTTAGGCGACAAATATCTACTTCTTCCACCGTTCCATCCGATGGAGCTGTTATTCCAATAGTATCTCCTTTTTTCAAAAATTTTGGATATATCATTTTTTTCTCCTTAAATTCCTGGTTTTCCTAATAATTTAAACATATTTTTCTTATACTTTTCAACACCTGGTTGGTTAAATGGATTTACTCCTAAAAGTTTTCCCGAAATTGCACAGGCAAGCTCAAAGAAATAAATTAATTCTCCTAAGTTTTCTTCGTCTAGTTTTTCCATATTTATAACCACATTTGGTACATCTCCTGATACATGTGCTTCAACAGTTGCTTCCATTGCCTTATGATTTACATAGTCTAAATCTTTTCCTTCTAAATAGTTTAATCCATCAATGTTGTCTTCATCTGCTTTTAATTTTATATTAGTTTTAGATTTTTCTATATTAATTACTGTTTCAAATAAATTTCTTTTTCCTTCTTGTATATATTGTCCTAGTGAATGTAAATCTGTTGTAAAAATTGTTCCTGCTGGGAATATTCCCTTTCCTTCTTTGCCTTCACTTTCCCCATAAAGTTGTTTCCACCATTCTGTAAAGTATAACATCTTTGGTTCATAATTAACCAATATTTCTGTTGTTTTATTTTGATTGTATAAAATATTTCTTACAACTGCATATTTATAGCAGTCATTGTACTTTAAGTCTTCTTCATTATACTTTTCTTGTGCATTTCTTGCACCTTCCATTAATTTTTTAATGTCCACTCCTGCAACGGCTATTGGTAATAACCCTACTGCTGTTAGTAACGAGTATCTTCCTCCTATATTATCTGGTATTACAAATGTTTCGTATTCTTCTTCATCTGATAATGTTTTTAAAGCTCCTTTTGATTTATCTGTTGTTACATATATTCTTTTTCTTGCTTCATCAAGTCCATACTTTGATTCTAAATATTCTCTAAATATTCTAAACGCCACTGCTGGTTCCAAAGTAGTTCCAGATTTAGAAATTACATTTATTGATACATCTTTTTTTTCAATACATTCTAATAAATCATTTATGTAGTTAGGACTCATATTATTTCCAACAAAAAATATTTGAGGTGTTTTTCTTTGCTTTTCTGATAGCATATTGTAAAATGTGCTTGTTAGTGTTTCTATAACTGCTCTTGCTCCTAAGTAAGAACCTCCAATTCCAATTACAACTAACACATCAGAATCTTTTTGTATTTTTTTTGCAGCATTTTTTATCCTTGCAAACTCTTCTTTATCAAAATTTGTAGGAAGATTCATCCACCCGTGCAAAATCGTCTTCTTTATTTGCTATTTCATGTAGCTCCCTATGTGCGCTTTGAACTTTTTCTCTATATTCCATTAATTCTTTTTCATCAATTTTAGCATTTTTTAAATTTAATTTTAGCATATTTATCACTCCTCTTTTGAATTTTTCTATGCTCATTTTATTATATTAATTAATTATATGCAATAAAAAAGACTAAAATTTAGTCTTTTTTATTCTAGTTTTCATCTTCATCATAAAATATTTTTAATATTTGAGATTTTCCCTCTTGAGGGCCTAGCATTTTCTTACTACTTGCTGCATTTTTCTTTAACATCGGATCGGTTTCTATTAATTCATACATATTTTTATTTGGCTTTGGTTTTTCTTTGATTATGTCTATATTATTTGAGTTATTATAAACATTTTGGTTTATCAACATATTACTTATTTCTTGAATTTTTTTGTTCAAAATTCTTTCATTTTCTTTTTGTATTTCTTTTAACTTTTTGTTTATAATTTGTTCCATTTCTATTTTTTGTAATTTTTCTTTTTCAGTTATTGATAAATTTAGTTTGCTTATAACCTCATCTACATAGCTTTTATTATCTATTCCTTTTATTTTACTATCTATATAGGCCTTAATTTTTAGTTGTAAGTTTTTGCTGTTTTCAATATTTTTTTTCTGAGTTGCCACCATTGTTTCATTAATTTTGTTTAAGGAGTTATTTACTAAAACTACATATTTATCGTATTCATTTTTTAAATGTTCCAAATTAGAGTCATTAGTTTTTTTCTCTTCCAATATGCTTTTAGTTTCATTTTGTAATTTAGATATTTCTTCTCCAACATTTTGAATAGAGCTGTTTATTGTATTTTGTATATCACTAATTACTTTTTCTATGTTTTTAAATTCTAATTTATTTTTATTTTTACTTGCTTTTATTTTTTCTTCTAGTTCATTTTTCCATTCTTCATTTTGTTCTTTAAAACTATTTTGGAATTGTTCAAAATTTGTTTTTATGTTGTTTTCAACTTCATTAATTGTTGTTTTACATTCTTGTAAATCAGATTTTGTACTTTCTAATTGTTTTTCTAAGTTTGTATTATTTTCTTGCAATTCCTCTTTTAGTTTTGCATTAACTTCATCTGTTTTTTTAGTTTGATCTTCTATTTCTTTTTTGAAGTTTTCTTGTATTTCTTCTTTTAATTTTAAATTAGCTTCATTTGTTTTTCCATCTAATTCTTCAATTTCCTTTTTTAAATTTTCTTGTGTTTTTTTTGTTTTTGCTTCTATTTGTTTTTGTTCTTCTATTATTTTTCCATTTAATGAATTATTAGCATCTTCTATTCGTTGGTTTATGCAATTTATGCTGTCAGCTAAGCTTTCTTTTAAACTAGAAATAATTTTAGTATTATTTTCTAGTACATCATTTGTTTCTTTTTTGTCTTGTTCTATCTTTTGATTTAATTGTTTAATTTCTGTTTCATTTTCTTGTAAAATTTTATTTATATTTTGAGTTTCCTTATGGATTTCTTTTTTGTCCTCAGCAATATTTTCCTTTAAACTTTCAATTTGGTTTTTATTTTCCTGGTCTATTTTTATTATTTTTTGCACCAAATTTTCTTGTGTATTTTTTATTTCAGAGTTTAAGTCTTCTTTTATTTTTTTTGTATTTTCTTTCTGTTCTTCATCTAATTTTTCTATTAATTTTTCTTTTTCATTTTTTATTATGTCTAAGTTTGCTCCTAAAGCATTAGTTGTCTTTTCTTGTTCTATTTCAAACCTTTTTTCTAAATACTCTATACTTACTTTATTATTAAGAATTTTATTTACCGAATCAATTTCTGATGTGATTTTTTCATTTATATTGTCTATTCTCTGTTTATTATCTTTAGTTTTTTGAAGCAATTGTTTTGTTTCTTCTAGCAAATTGCTATTATCTTCATTTGTTTTTCTAGATAGCTGATTAATACTATTTTGAGTAGTGTCTTTTATTTCTGCTATGTTCTTTTCTATTTCTAGTTGCAACTGTTCTATTTTATTTTTACCACTTATAATTTGCTCATTTATATTTTTTGCATCATCATTTAATTTTTTATTTAGATTGTCTATTTCTATTACATTATTTTGAGTAAATTCAGCTAATTTTGTAATTTGTTCAGATATGTCTTTATTGTTTTTATATGTTTCTTTTTCTATATTTACAATATTACCATTTATTAAACTTTTAGTATCTTCAATTTTAGCTTCTAATTTCTTATTTTCTTCTCTTAATTTTTTATCAAACTTACCAGTTATTCCTAAATAATTTATTTTTCCAATCTTTTTATTAGTATTTTCAAATTCTTCTTGAATTTCTTTTTTATACGCTAAATTCTCCTGCGCATAACCTTGCACAAGTTTACTTAAATCCAATATTTGTGTGTTTTTTTGTGATAATACATTTTGAATGTCTGCTATATTATTTTCATTTTCTTCTAGTGCTTTTAAATATTTGTTATAGATTTCGGTTTGCTCTTTATTCCTTCTATCAAGTTCTACAAATATTTTTGAATCTGATTTTTCTATTTCTTTTTTTAGTAACTCATTATTTTTTTCTATATTTGTTTTGTATTCTGTTTCTAGTTTTTGTAAATTCTTTTCAAGTTGCTTTACCTGTTTTACAACATTAGAATTTCCAAAATCCTCTCCAAATTTAGCAGAAATATAGTTTACTAATTCATTAATTTTAGTCTGTTGATCTTCTATTTTTGAGTCAAATAGTTTTTTTTGGTGTTCATAAATTTTTTCTACTTCTTCTTTACTTATATAATAATTACTTTCTTTGTTAATATTACTTTTAAACATATTTTTCTCCTAAATAATAATACATAATATTTTTATCACAAAAAGCCGTTTAAGTAAATAGTGTTACCTCAAAAATATTAATTGTAATAATTAATATTTTTTATTAAATACAAATATTCGCCTCTTTTATATCTAATAAAAGTTCTTCTATTTAGAAAAAAAGTATTAATTATATTTAACTTACAATTAATACTTCTTTTATTTTATTCTTCATTTTCAACCTCTTTTTCAATTTTTTCTACATATTGTTCCCATTCGTTTAAATTTGATGCTTCTATTAAAAACTTATCCAATTTCCTCCTTTCCTTTGGATATTTATCCATACATTTTTTTGTTTTTTCTAATAATGCAATTGTTCTTTTTGATAATTCTTCTTTTTTATCCATTCTCATCACCTCTTACGTTTTTGTTATTTACTATATAATAGCAAATTTCATATGAAAATTTTGTCGAAATTTGTCATTACTTACAATTTGTTTTTTTCGTTTCAGGAAACGTTTGTTGCTTTAAAAAGAACACTTTTCTTATTTTTGTGTTCTTTCTAATTTTTCTTCGTTTTTTATAATTGTCATTATTATTTGTACTGTTTTTTCTAAATCATTATTTTTTAATACATAATCATACATATTTATTTTAGACTCTTCATAGTCAAACCTGTTTAATCTTAGTTCTATTTCTTTTATACTTGGTTTATCTTTTCTATGTTCTAGCCTATGTCTTAATTCTTCTTTTGGAACTCTCAAAAAAATTGTTACTACTTTTGTATCTTTTTTTAGTAATTCTATTAAATTTTCTGTTCCATTAACATCCATATCTTTTACTATTATTTTGCCACTTTTAATTTTTTCATTCATTAGTTTTCTAGATGTTCCATAGTAATGTTTATGATGTAAACTATATTCGTATAGTTCTCCATTTTCTACCATTTTTTCAAATTCTTCTGTTGTAACATGGTTATATAGTTCTCCTGGTATTTCTCCTATTCTTAAAGGTCTATCTGTGTATGATGGTAAAGATACTACATTATCCATTCTTTTTATTAATTCTTTTTTTATTGTGTCTTTACCTGCACCAGATACTCCAGACAATAATACTAACATACTATTTTCACCTTGCCTTCTGCAATTTCATTAGCTGCTAGTGTTACTGTTGATCTTTCTTTAACATTAGATAAACATTTTTCTCCTTCTGCAAGTTTTCTTGCTCTTTTAGCTGTTGCTATTACCAATTCAAATCTGTTATTAGCAATTTTTAATAAGTCTGTAACTGTTGGTTTGATAATCATTTTTTTACCTCCTAATTTTTTTATCTATTCTTCACTTTCTTCTTTACTTCCAATGTCCTTATCTAATCTTGCCGATAATGTTTCTGGTTGTAAGGCAGATAGTACAATATGACCTGAATCCATTACAATAACTGCTCTTGTTTTTCTACCGCAAGTAGCATCTACTGCTGTTTTTTCGTCTTTTGCTTCTTGAACCATTCTTTTTATTGGTGCCGCTTCTGGGCTTATAATTGAAATAATTCTTGAAGCTGAAACTACATTTCCAAAACCTATGCTTAATAATTGCATATTTTTTCTCCTTTATTCTATATTTTGTACTTGTTCTCTAATGTTTTCTATTTCTGTTTTTATATCCACTACTAAATTAGTTATTTCTAAACTATTTGCTTTTGAACCTATTGTGTTAGTTTCCCTGTTCATTTCTTGAATTAAGAAATCTAATTTTTTGCCTACAGGTGTATCTGTTTCGTTTAGTAAGTTTAAAAATTGTGATATATGGCTTCTTAGCCTTGTTAATTCTTCTTCTACAGAACTTTTATCAGAATAAATTACTATTTCCTGTGCTAGTCTTGATTCATCAACAGTTGTATTTTTTAAAAGTTCATTTACCCTTTTCTCTAATTTTACTATATATTCTTCCACAAGTCCAGTAGAAATTTCACTTATTTTTTCAACTTCTTCTGAAACTCTTGCAATTCTTGCTTCTAAATCTTCTTTTATTTTATTTCCTTCAGTCTCTCTCATTAAAACAAAGCTTGTTATTGCATTTTCTAAACATTCAGATAACTCTTGCCATAACAAGTCTTCATCTTCATTTTCAACTTTTAAGTTAAGTACTTCTGGCATTTTTGATATATCCATTATACTAATATTATCAATAATTCCCGTTTCTTCCTGAAGAGCTTTAAGTTCTTGTATATATTTTTTAGCTAGTTCTGTATTTATTTTTATATCTTTTCCCTTTTCGCTATTATTGTTAAAACTAATAAATACATCTATTTTTCCTCTTGATATATTGTTAGTAATTACCTTTTTTATTTTTTCTTCTAAGAAACTAATATTTCTTGGTAATTTTATATTTATGTCACTATATCTATTATTTACAGATTTTATTTCTATTAGATATTCTCGTCCATCATTTTCAAACATACTTCTTCCAAAGCCTGTCATACTCTTTAACATTTCTCTTTTTCCTCCTAATATATTTGTTGTTCTATGGTTACCTTTTTAGGTCTTCCTGGTTTCCTCTTTGAAGTTTTTTCTTCTGTTTCTGTAGTAGCAGTTTTTTTAGGCCTTCCTACTTTTCTTGGTGCTTTATCTTCTTCTTTTATTTCAGTTTTTCTAGGTCTTCCCGCCTTTTTAGTTTTTACTTCTACAGCATTTTCCTTTTGAATTTGCTGTTTTGCCTTAGTTTTTTGATTTTTATTACTTTCCTTTTTATTTAATTCATTATTTTCTTTCTTAGGTCTTCCTACTTTTTTCTTTGAAGTTGCTTTTTGAGGTTCAGCTTTGTCTTCTTTTATATTTTGTTTTCTCATTTCTTCTTTTTGTTTTTTTGCTAAGTCATCTTGGCTTTCTTTTTTTATAATTTGTGCTATATCACTTGTTTGTCTTAAATATTTATTTTTTTCTTTTTTATATATAACAAGATTTTTTAGTATATAATATGCTGTAAAATATGCTCCTACAATTAAAGAAAAAGTTGTTGGTCTATCTACGAAAATATATGGTGTTAGCAAAGTTGTAATAGATAAAACTAACATTTCTATAGAATGTATAGTAATTGAATCATCGTCTTTTTTATATGCTACTTCAAATAGTACAAGTGTAAACCCAAACAATGCTACACTTGATATTTTGTATATCATAGTTGTAATTTCTTTATTTAAATTTCTAGATGTTATTATTAGTATTATAAAAAGCAATAAGATATCTAACGCAATTAAGAAATTATTTAATGCCTTTTTTGCAATTTCACTTTTTATTTCTTGGCTTAATTTCTTTTCCTCATTTATTTTATCCAATTTTTCTATTTCTTTTGCTTTCATTAGTTTATTTTCCTCCAAAATCTGAAAGTTCATATAAAATTACACTTGAAACTGCAATAGCAACTGTTTCTGTTCTTAATATTCTTTCTCCAAGTGTAACTATTTTGCAATTATTTTGCCTTAAGATTTCAATTTCTTGTTCTTCGAACCCACCTTCTGGTCCAATTACTATCCCTATTTTTTTTATATTTTGTGGAAGATCCCTTATTACATCTTTTAAACTTATATTTTCTTCATTTTCATAAGGCACTAATACTATATCATAATTTTGGCATATATTACAAATATTTTTTATATTTATTACATTATTTATTTTACAGATAGCATCTCTGCCACTTTGTTTTGCTGCAACTTCAGCTATTTTTTGCCATCTTTCAATTTTTTTACTTGAAGATTTTTCATCTAATTTTGTAACACATCTTTTCATTTGAACAGGAGTTATTTCTTTTACTCCTAGTTCCGTACATTTTTGTATAATAAGCTCCATTTTATCTGCTTTAGGTAGTCCTTGGAATATAGTTATATGTACGGTAGTTTCTGTGTTTGAGGCTATTTTTTCTATTATTTTACATTCTACATCTTCTTTATTTATTTTGGTAATTTTAGCAATATAGTTTTGAGCTGTTTCTTCGTTGCATATTTTTATTTGGTCATTTATTTTTAGTCTTAATACATTTGCAATATGGTTTACATCTGTTCCAATTATTGTTATTTTATCATTTTCTATTTGATTGTTTTTTACAAAAAATTTTGGCATATTTTCTCCTTACCCAAATATTCCTCTTTTCTTTACTGGTGGTTGTTCATTCATAGTTTTTGCAAGTTTTAATAGTAAATCTCTTTGTTCTGTTGTTAATTTTTTTGGTATTTGTACTGTAACTGTGAATATTAAATCTCCTCTGTAACTTCCTGTAACTGCTTTAAAGCCTTTGCTTCTTATTGTAAATTTTGTTCCAGATTGTGTTCCTTCTGGTATTCTATATTTTTCTGTACTTCCATCTACCATTGGTATTTCCAAATCTGCACCTAGTGTTGCTTGAGTATAAGTAACTGGAACTTCACAAAATACATTATCTCCTTCTCTTGTAAATATTCTACTTTTTTTAACTTTTACTACAAAATATAAATCTCCTTTAGGTCCGCCTTTAGTGCCTGGTTCTCCTTCACCTCTTAGAACTACTGCTTGCCCGTCACTTATTCCTTCTGGTATGTTTACTGTTACTTTAACTGCTTTCTTTATTCTTCCTTTACCTTTACATTCTGTACATTTTTCTTCTATTATTGTGCCTTCTCCACCACAAGTAGGACACGTTTTAGTGGTTTGCATTTGTCCTAAAATTGTTGATACTGTTTGTTTTACTGTTCCTGTTCCATTACACATTTTACAAGTTGTAGCTTTTGTTCCTGGTTTTGCTTTGGTTCCGTGGCATACTTGGCATTCTTCTTCTCTTGATATTGTAACTTCTTTTTTTACACCTTTAAATGCTTCTTCAAATGAAATATCTATATTATATTTTAAATCCCTACCTTTTCTAAGTCCACTTTTAGTTCTAGCACTTGAAGTTCTTCCTCCAAAACCAGAACCTCCAAAAATTGATGAAAATATATCTCCAAAGTCTCCAAAACCGTCAAAGCCATCAAATCCTGATGTTGAATAAGAATAGTAGCTTCCATTTCCTGCTCCATTAAATCCGTTAAATCCATTGAATCCTTGAGGTCCATCTGCACCAAATTGGTCATACATCTTTCTTTTTTGTGGGTTTGATAAAGTTTCATATGCTTCAGATACTTCTTTAAATTTTTCTTCTGCTTCTTTTTTATTGTCTGGGTTTGCATCTGGATGCCATTTTTTTGCCAATTTTCTATATGCTTTTTTTATTTCTTCATCTGTTGCAGTTTTGCTAACACCTAATACTTCATAAAAATCTTTTTTATTTGCCATTTTTATAGTTTGCCTCCTATTTTTTAATTATTTCTATATTAATATCTTTATTACTACACAAATAATTAAAAAAAGATGTGAGAAATGGGAATTGCTTTCCCATTTCGCACTTTAAATTTATTAAAAATTATTTATTGTCATTGTTGTCTTCTACATTGTAGTCTGCATCATAAACATTTCCATCATTAGATTCTGTTCCAGCTTCTTCTGTTGCTCCTGCTGTTGCATTATTTGCTGCATTTTGTTTATATAGTTGTTCAGACATTTGATAGAATACTGTTGTTAATTTTTCTGTAGCATCTTTTATTGTATCTGTATTGTTTGTTTCTAATGCTTTCTTAACATTTTCTATTTCAGCTTCTATTTTTGCTTTTTCTTCTGCACTTACTTTGTCTCCTAATTCATCTAGTGTTTTTTGGCTACTGTAGATTAAGCTTTCTGCATTATTTTTAACTTCAACTTCTTCTTTTCTCTTTTTATCTTCAGCTGCGTGTGCTTCTGCATCTTTAACGGCTTTATCAATATCTTCTTCAGAAAGGTTTGAGCTTGCTGTTATTGAAACATTTTGTTCGTTTCCTGTTGCTAAATCCTTTGCAGAAACGTGAACTATACCATTAGCATCTATATCAAATGTAACTTCTATTTGTGGTATTCCTCTTGGAGCTGCTGGAATTCCTGTTAATTGGAATCTTCCTAATGTTTTGTTATATGCTGCCATTTCTCTTTCACCTTGTAGTACGTGTACTTCTACACTTGTTTGGCCATCTGCTGCTGTTGAGAATACTTGAGATTTCTTTGTTGGTATTGTTGTGTTTCTTTCAATTAATTTTGTAAATACTCCACCATATGTTTCAATACCTAATGATAATGGTGTTACATCTAGTAATACTAAGTCTTTAACATCTCCAGATAAAACACCACCTTGAATTGCTGCACCAATAGCAACACATTCATCTGGGTTTATTCCTTTATTTGGTTCTTTTCCTGTTATTTTTTTAACAGCTTCTTGAACTGCTGGAACTCTTGTAGAACCACCAACTAATAATACTTGGTCTATTTCGTTTGCTGAAATTTTTGCATCTTTTAAAGCTTGGTTTACAGGTCCTGTTGTTTTTTCTATTAAGTCTGCAATTAATTCTTCAAATTTTGCTCTTGTTAATGTTATATCTAAGTGTTTTGGTCCTGTGCTATCAGCTGTAATAAATGGTAAGTTAATATTTGTTTGTCCTACACCAGATAATTCTATTTTAGCTTTTTCTGCTGCTTCTTTTAGTCTTTGCATTGCTGTTTTATCTGTACTTAAATCTATTCCTTGGTCTTTTTTGAATTCTTCTACTAAGTAGTTCATAATTCTTTCATCGAAGTCATCTCCACCTAGTCTGTTGTTTCCACTTGTTGCAAGAACTTCAAATACTCCATCTCCAATGTCTAGTATTGAAACATCGAATGTTCCTCCACCTAAGTCATATACCATTATTTTTTGGTCTTTATCTTCTTTATCCATACCATATGCAAGTGCTGCTGCTGTTGGTTCGTTAATAATTCTTAGTACATTTAATCCTGCTATCTTTCCTGCATCTTTTGTTGCTTGTCTTTGGCTGTCTGAGAAATATGCTGGAACTGTTATAACAGCTTCTGTTACTTTTTGTCCTAAATAATTTTCTGCGTCTGATTTTAATTTTTGAAGAATCATAGCTGAAATTTCTTGTGGTGTAAATTCATCTCCTTCAATTTTTACTTTTTTATTTGTTCCCATATCTCTTTTAATTGAGATAACTGTGTGTTCTGGATTAGTTACTGCTTGACGCTTTGCAATTTGTCCAACTAATCTTTCACCATTTTTTGAAAATGCAACTACTGATGGTGTTGTTCTATTTCCTTCTGGGTTTGGAATTACAACTGGTTCCCCACCTTCCATAACTGCTACACATGAATTTGTTGTACCTAAATCGATACCAATAATTTTTGACATATAAGTCATCCTCCTTTAAATTTATATATTTTTTAAAATTAATAACTAATTTGCTACGACTACCATTGCGTGACGTATTACCTTGTTGCCAATCTTGTAGCCCTTTCTATATTCTTCTTTTACTATTTTTTCTCCTAAAGTGTCGTCTTGTACGCTACTTACTGCTTCGTGTACTTCTGGGTCGAATGGTTTTCCTACTGTTTCTATTTCTTCTACTCCAAATTTTTGGAATATATCTTTTATTTGTTTTACTACAAGTTCTATTCCTTGTTTTAAATTTTCATCTTCAGTTTTTACTGATATTGCTTTTTCTAGATTATCTTGTACAGGTAAAAATGAAGCTACAATATCTGAAACTAGAGAATTATACAAGTTTTCTCTTTCTTTTGAACTTCTCTTTTTGAAATTTTCAAATTCTGCCATTATTCTTTTTAGTCTGTCTGTTATTTCATCTAATTCTTGTTTTGTTTTTTCTAATTCACTGTTTTCTTCTTTTTCCACCTCTTTATTTTCTACCTTTTCTTCTTTTTTTTCTTCTTCTGCCATTTTAATCTCCTTCCTTACTTTTATTCATTATTTTGATCTTTTTCATTTAACTTTTTATTTATATATTTCATAATTGATATTACTTTTGAATAATCCATTCTTTTAGGTCCTATAATACCTATTGTTCCCATATTTTTTCCAAATACTTTATGTTTAAATGTTATTATGCTTAAATCTTTAAGTTCTTCTTTTTCATTTTCGTCACCAATATACACATTTATGTCTTCTGCTAATCCAGAATTTAGTAGTTCTAGCATTTCTTCTTTAGTATCTAATATACTTAAAAAGTTTCTTGCTGTTTCTACTTTTTTAAATTCTGGGAAATCAAATACTTTATTTGCACCTTCCAAATATACTTGGTTTATTTCTCCAATCACTCTATTTAATTGGTTTATAATTGGTTTTATAACATTTGCTTGGTCGCTCATAGCAGATATTATATATTCTTCCATTGGTTTGTCTATTTTTTCTAATGGTTTTCCTCTTAATCTATTATTAAAAATATTGTTTAAACCTTCTATTTGGCTTTGGGTAATATCTTCGTCATATTTAATAACTGTTTCTTTAATTTGCCCATTGTCTGTTAGTATAACTGCCATTAGAAGTCTACTTCCTAGCAGAACAAACTTTACATCTGTTATTACATTATCGCTTGAATCCGGGCCAATTGCCACAGTTGTGTAATGTGTTATTTCAGATAAAGTATTAGTTGTTATTTTTGTTAAGTCCTCTATTTCGTTTACTTTTGTTTCTAATTGAGTTTTTATATATTGAATTTCATCTAAACTAATATTGTCATCATTTAGTAATTCATCTACATAAAATCTATATCCTTTAACTGATGGTATTCTTCCGAGCTGATGTGTGTGGTTTTTCAATATATCCTAATTGTTCAAGTTCTGCCATTTCATTTCTAATTGTAGCACTACTGCAATCTGGAATATAGTGTTCTACTATTGAGCTAGAACTTACTGGTTCTGCCGTATTAATGTATTCTTCAATTATTGCTTTTAATACTCGTTTTTTTCTATCAGTTAACAATATACTTACCTCCTTTTAGCAACATTTCTTTAAGACTGCTAATATATTATACCCTTTTTTAGCAAAAGTCAATACAGTTTGCTAATTTTTTTTATTTTTTATACAAAAAAGAGACACAATTTTGTATCTCCTTTCTTTTCACTACTAAGCTAGTACTTCTCCTGTTTCTATCTTATTTCCTAATAAAAAGTCTTGTACTCTCATTCTTTTCGAGTTTTCCGCTTGTATTTCCAGCAATAAAATTATTCCTTCTTTTGCTTTTACATATATTCCTTCTTTTTTATCTATATAAATAATTGTTCCTGGGCATACATTTTTAAAATTCTGATTATATTCTTTAAATTCTTCATATTTGTTTAAAAAATCATTTTCTGCAAATTGTTGTACCTTCCATATTTTAAGTTTTTTGTCATTTAAAATAGAATATGCCCCCATCATCGGGTTTAACCCTCTTACTAAGTTTTTTATTTGAATAGCTGTTTTTTCTTCCCAATTTATTTTTGCCATTTCTTTATTTAACATTGGAGCAATCGTAAAGTCTTCGCCTTGTTTTTGTCTTGGTGCTGTTTTTTGTTCAATTTTAGTAAGTGTTTCTACTAATAGATTTCCTCCAATTTCTGCAAGTCTTTCCCAAAGTTCACCAGTTGTTTCATCTTCCCCTATTTCTACTTCTTGTTTTAGAATTATATCGCCTGTATCCATTCCTTCATCCATATACATTGTTGTTATTCCTGTTGTTTTATCTCCATTTAATACTGCCCATTGTATTGGCGCAGCTCCTCTATATTTAGGAAGTAGTGAGCCGTGAACATTTATACAACCTAGCTTTGGTATTTCTAAAAGTTCTTTTGGTAAAATTTTTCCATATGCTACTACACAAATTACATCTGGATTCAAATCTGTAATTTGTTTTATTATTTCTGGATTATTTCTCACTTTTTCTGGTTGATATACTGGTATATTATTTTGAATAGCAAACTCTTTTACTGGTGATGCTATCATTTTCATTCCTCTGCCTTTAGGTCTATCTGGATTTGTTACTACTGCCAAAATATTATGTCCTGCTTTATATATTTTCTCTAAAGATTTTTCTGCAAAATCTGGTGTCCCCATAAATACTATTTTCATTTTGTTTCACCTCTTATTTATCTTCTGGTTTTACTATTTCTAGTGTACCTGGTATCATTTTGTCTATAAAGACTTCTCCATTTAAATGGTCTACTTCGTGGCATATTGCTTGTGCAAGTAGCCCATCTGCTTTTATTATAATTTCCTCGCCCTTTTCGTTTAGTGCCTTAGCTTTTACTTTCTCAGGTCTTACTACTTTAGCAAATTTATTTGGAAAGCTCAGGCATCCTTCTTCTACCTCTCTTGAGCCTTTTGTTTCTAAAATCTCCGGATTTATAAGTACATATATTTGGCTTCCTTCTTCATAAGTATCTATTACTACTACTCGTTTTAGCACCCCTACTTGTACTGCTGCAAGTCCAACTCCGTCATATTTGTGCATTGTTTCTATCATATCTTTTACTAATTCTTGTATCTTTTCATCAATTACTTCTACCACTCTTGATTTTTTCTTTAAAATTTCGTCCCCTTCTTGTCTTATTATTCTAATTGCCATATTTTTGCCCCCTAATTCATATTATTTGGATTTGTATCTACTGCAATTTTTGTGTTTTTGAATTTATTTTTGTAGTACTCTTCTAATGATTTATTAATAATATCTATTATATTATTATTTAAATTGCACTTTGCAATTATTCGCCACCTGTATTTATTTTTTATTTTATCTATTGGTGCAGGTACTGGTTTAAATAAATTTATTGCCCCATTATTATTTTTTTCCAGTATCTTATATAATTTATTTGAAGCTTTTATTAATTCTTCTTTATTTATTGAACTTAACGCAAATACTATTATATCGCAAAATGGCGGATATTTCAACTGTTTTCTAAGTGCTATTTCGGTTTGGTAAAACTTATTATAATCTTGTTTCTGGCTACATTCTATGCAAAAATTTTCTGGAGAATATGTTTGTATTATAACTTCTCCTGGTAGCTTTTCTCTTCCAGCTCTTCCTGCTACTTGTACAAGCAAATCGAATGTTCTTTCGTTTGCTCTAAAATCTCCACTGTTTAGGCTTCCATCTGCTGCTATTACACCAACTAGTGTTACATTTGGAAAATGGTGTCCTTTAACAACCATTTGTGTACCTATTAAAATATCTATATTTTCATTTTTAAATTTGTTTAAAATTTCTTCATGTGAATTCTTTTTGGTCACTGTATCTATATCCATTCTTATAGTTGTTGCCTCTGGAAATTCTTTTTTTATTACATCTTCTACTTTCTGAGTTCCCGTTCCAAAGTATTTAATTTTTTTGCTTCCACAAGATGGACAAATACTAATGTTGTCTGTTTCATAGCCACAATAATGGCATTTTAATTTATTTTCTTTATTATGATAAGTTAAACTTATATTACATCTTTTACATTTAGCTGTATATCCACAATCTCTGCACATTACAAATGTAGAAAAGCCTCTTCTATTTAAGAACAAAATAGTTTGCTTTTTATTCTTTATGTTTTCTTCTATTTTACCATATAGTAAATTACTTAATATTGATCTATTTCCATTTGCAAGTTCTTGTCTTAAATCCACAACAGTTACTTCTGGTAAATTTGAATTATTAGCCCTTTTAGTTAATTTTATAAGTTCTATTTTTCCTTCATTTGCCTTATAAAATGTGTTTATATCTGGCGTTGCACTTCCAAGTACTAGTGGAATATTGTTTTGTTTAGCAATATATTTTGCTATATCTTTAGCATTAAATTTAGGTGGCATATCCGATTTATATGAAGAATCGTGTTCCTCATCTATTATAATTATTCCCAAATTATTTATAGGAGCAAATATTGCAGACCTTGCACCTATAACAATTTTTGCCTTTCCTTCTTTTATTTTTTGCCATTCGTCATATCTTTCTCCAACAGACAATTTACTATGTAAAACTGCAATTACATCTCCAAATCTATTTGAAAATCTGCTTACCATTTGTGGTGTTAGAGAAATTTCCGGAACCAACACTATTGCTGTTTTGTTTTTCTCTATTACATTTGCTATTAACTGCAAATACACTTCAGTTTTTCCGAGATCCTGTAACACCATATATTAAAAATTCTTTAAACTCACTATCTTTAATTTTATTAAATGCTATTTGTTGTTCTTCAGTTAAATCTAACGGTTTATCTTTTTCTATTTTTCTATTTACAAATGGATTTCTTTGAACCTTTTCCTCTAAAATTTTTACATAACCGTTTTTTTCTAATGTTTTAATAATAGCTCTACTTGTATCTGTAATAGCCTCTAAATCTACAATATGTATTCCTTCGTTTTTTCCTAAAAACTTTAATACTCGTATTTGTTTTTCGCTTTTTATAATTTTTTCATCTATTAACATTTCTATTTCTTCAGCTTGTTTTGCTAAATAAACAAAATTTGCTGTTTTAGATTTAACTCTTCCTTCAAAATTTTTACTCGTATTTCCCGGCGGAAGCATTAGTTTTATGCAGTCTGATATGTTGCAAAAATATCTTCTTGCCATTAGCTTTGCTAAGTTTATTTTTTCATCATCTAGTAAATTATCTTCTATACTTATAATTTCTTTGTTTGCAAATTCTGAATTCTCTTTTATATTTATAATAAAGCCTTCTTCTTTCTTCTGCCTTCCAAAAGGCACAAAAACTCTAGCTCCAATTTTGATGTTTGGGGCTAGAGTTTCTGGAATTATATAATCAAAACTTCTATTCAATTCTTTTGCAATGCTATTTATTATAATTTCTGCTACCATTTTTTCTCCTTAACAGGAGTATTATATCATTTTTTGTAATAAAATAGAATAATTTAATAATTATTTTTTTGTTACAAAAATTGTAATTTATCTGAGTATTTATATGCAAATTTGGAATGTAGGGGCGATTTT
>OIYS01000845.1_pt1 | contig 18236 bp, 17 predicted proteins | sample 1588271 | NCBI WGS metagenome assembly OIYS01 (sample SAMN03283286) | human gut metagenome | biome: human-associated habitat; material: feces | host: Homo sapiens | place: Peru | collected 2012
TTCTTTTCAGTTTTTAACGTGTGTCTCACGCTCTAAAAATTAAGCTGTTATTCCTATAATGTGGAAATCGGATGCAAAGATACGACTTTTTAGTGTAACTTGCAAGTATATTAATGTAATAAAGATTATTATAACAAAATATAACAGATAGTGTAATAATAGTTAAATATAAAGACGAACAATGGCGGTTTCGTATAAAAGATGTACTTTTGCATACTAGTATTCCGCATCATCCATAGCTGGAGCAAGGGATGTGCTGGATAAACTGGAAAGTGTTAAGTTACGTGGGGTGTTCCCCACAAAGTTGAATAATGAAAAAAGTATTGGATTATGAAGAAGGTCTTATATTTTATTTCTTTTGTTGTGCTCTTGTTGACTAGTTGTACATCAAAGGAAAACAAAGCAGATGCCCTTATTAAGGCAAGAGGGTTTGAGTGCGCCAATGTAGAGAAGTTAGAGGAATTCCAATGCAATCCTGCTTCTGCCGATATGGTTATGGTCGCTTATAATAGTTTGTGGCGCAACGACTCGCTGTCTAGGAATATGTATTTGTCTAGTAGTAATATCAATTATGTTTATAATGAGATACAAAGACAAGAGCAAAATGCAAAAAATCTGTTGGAAAAAGCTGATGAGATTGGCATGATTAATAATCATACAGAATTATGTGGTTATTATGTTGTTATCTCTCCCGATAAGATTAATGGTGCGTATATAGACAAAAATAGAAAATGTACAAGGTATGAGGTCTTCTTTGATAAAGATGTCGAACGCATCATAGGAATACATCCAATTCGTAAATAAACGAATTAACAGGTTTAGTGTTGTAAAGTTAGTATATTGACAATTTAAATAAATGTGATTATGAAGAAGAAATTGATAATTGCCATCATCGCAGCAATCGTTGTGCTAGGTGGCGGCATTGGTGGATATGTGTACCATTTCAACCAAGTTAAGGCAGAGAATGCTTCTATTTGCAAGTCTAAGGCTAAAGATATACGTATGTCTTCGATTCGCCTTATATATGGACTAAAATTTATAACAGCTGATTATATTACGAATTGGAATAGCTCAATAGAAAACGAAGTGGCAATAAACATGAGTAATAAAATCGTAAGTTGCGATGATTTTTCTAAGGCAATGTCTTGGAGATGGTCTTTTTATGATAAGGTTGGGTCTTTTCAAAGAGTGGATAGCTGCGTAAACAAAATGGCAAGTGATTTGTCTTTATTGGCAAAAAACGAAGAGTCAGACAAGCAATTAGTAGAAAAATTTGAAAAAGAATTAGAGATAATTGAAAAAATCAAATCTTTAACAAAGAGACCAACCGGAACGCTTTTAGAGTATTCTGAAAACGTATCTTCCTTGTTTAGCAAGCTCTATGAGCTTGATGATGAAATATCAAAGACTGTCTTGATTGAAGAGTTGCATGGAAGCGAACGTGTAAAGTTGACATTATGTGATGTTTGGGGAGAGGGGTTGTTGGACTACCCAAAAGCAAAAACAAAAGTTATAAAAATAACGGCAAAGGATTATGTTTTCATAGACTTAAAGGATAATCTTAATAAATTATCAGATTAGCTATGGAGCTTTATTTGTTATGATTATAATAAGGTGTAATTTTAAAAATAAGTTTCTAAAAGAAAATAAAGTTTAAAAGAATAAAGAAATACACTAAATAATTTGCGTGTTTCAGAAATTATGCTTACCTTTGCAAACGAAATCAGAAATGGTTTAGTCGTGAAGTGGTAAGCATGGTTACTGATATAAGAAGAAATTACATGTTGGTTTGATGAGACTCAATTGAACGATGAGGAAGTATTACAGGTGACAGGAATAGCAGATCTTCGCTATCACGTTGGTACTTACAGAAAGCTTTATGGAGCATTTAGAGTAAAAAAGAAATAATTCACATAACTACAAAAGTCGGGTAAGGTAAGGTTGGGTTAGGTCTGGTAAGGTAAAGAATGGTTAGGTGGAGTGAAGTGGAGTTAGGTAAGGTTTAGTACAGAAGAACTTCCTACATGGTGGTTGTCCAAGGTTCGATTCCTTGGTAGGAAGCAATTTTAAAAGAATTACAGGCTGTCGTGATTTGATGGTCTTTATATATAGAAGAAAATAAGTAAGAATTGAGCCTTCTGCATGTGAATGTGGAAGGCTTTTTTGTGTCTATACCTTAATCTTTGCACTTAAATCTTTAGTGAAATCGCACACGTTAATTCTTTCGTTATTCCTTTGAATATTAGCTAATTTTGCCAATAAAAACATATAAGGATGGCACAGCTAGAATTTAATATCAAAGCGAATTTCGACCAAATCAAGCAAGCCAAGCAAGAGCTTGAAAGATTGCGTGGTGAGTTACTGAAAACAACAAAGGCGACAGACAAGGCGGTGGTTCAAGACCTTACGGATAAATATGCAGAGCAAAAGCAAAAGGTGACAGAGCTTAGTTCTGCAATGTCTCGCTATGCTTTGGTGATGAGTAGTGATTATGCAAAAAAAATGCAGAATCTTACAAGGGAGGTTTATTCTTTCGAGTTGCAAACAGACGCATCTAAACGAAAGATTGAAAGACTTTCTTCTGAGATAGCAAAGATGCAGTCTAAACTTCGAAAAGGAGGCTTAGATATTGGCACTTCAACAATCCTTAATCGTGATATAAGCGAAAATTCCACAATACTCAATGAAGAGAAAAGACGTTACGAGAATCTTACGGGATTAGGAAAGCATGCAAGAACAGAATTACAAAACATGCAAGCAGAGTATGTTCGTTATTCGGGTTCTTCTAATGCGACTACTGATAACGTGAAGGTAATGACTGATGCCTTTGCCGGAATGATTGAAGAAATGAAGAAAGTGCCTACAGTAGGTGAAGGTGCTACATCTTTGTTTAATCGTCTTGGTGGTGATGCAAAGCAATTAGCAATGAGCCTCGTAGGTGGCTTGGGGTTTGAACAATTGGCAGAACACATCTTTAATGTTCGTTCACAATTCCAACAGCTTGAAATTTCATTCACTACAATGCTTGGTAGTGAGCAGAGAGCAGGAGCGTTGATGAACCAACTCGTTCAAACGGCTGCGAAAACTCCTTTCGATATGAGTTCGATAACGAATGGAGCGAAGCAGTTGTTGGCTTATGGTACGGCTGCAAATGAGGTTAATGATATTCTTGTTCATCTTGGTGATATTTCGGCAGGTCTTAGCGTTCCACTGAACGATTTGGTGTATTTGTATGGTACAACAATGAGCCAAGGCCGCATGTACACGATGGACTTGCGTCAGTTTATGGGCAGGGGCATTCCGATGGCCGAGGAGCTTGGTAAAATCATGGGGAAGACTACTCAAGAGGTTCAGCAAGCTGTTACCGATGGAAAGGTTGGAGCTGATTTGGTGAAGAAAGCTATCATCAACATGACCGAAGAGGGCGGCAAGTTTGGCGGACTGATGGAAAAACAATCCACAACCTTGCAAGGCAAATGGTCTAACATTGGTGATAGCGTTGACCAGATGTTTAACGAACTCGGCAAGAAGTCACAAGGAATATTTGGCACAGGCTTAGATTTGATTTCGTCTTTGGTTGACAATTGGGAGACTCTGGTTAAAACGATAGGAAGTGCAGCTGTTATGGTCGGAACTTACAAAGCTGGCTTGATGGCAGCAGCATCCATTCAAAAAGCTCAAAACAAAGCTACACTTGATAGTATTGCAAGTAATCTTGACGAAAAGATAAAAGCGTACAAAGATGAAGCTGAATTGTATCATTCCTACACCGGAAAAGATACATCCGAATATAAGAGCCAAAGACTTTCGGATTTGAATAAGGCTGTTTCTAATACAGATATGTTGGGTACGGATAAGGCTGAGGAACTTGTGTCTCTTAAAATCAAAGAGGCTCAGACCGATGGACTCATAACCCAACAAATGGCAGAGCAATTGCAACTTAAACGTGATATGCTTGTCACTCAGCAACAATCTGCTGCTAAGGAACAGATGGAGGCTTTGGAACTTTCCAAGGGACTTGATGAGAAAATGGCTCAGTTCAAGGAAATGGAAAATGATTACCGACATCTTAACGGAAAAGATACAAAAGATTATAAGGCAAGCCGTTATAATGAGTTGGGGAATGCTTTGTCCGATACCGAAAATATCGGTGATGATGAAACGGAGAAACGCATATCTAAGCAGATAGAATTAGCGAAATCCGAGGGGTTGATTAGTGATGAAATGGCTAAACAACTCCAGTTGAAGCGTGACCTTTTGGTTGAGCAGACAAGACTTGCGGAGAAAGAACAACTCCAATGGCAAAATGCGGTAAATGCCAAAGAAGCTGCTGAGGAAGAGTTGCGTGCTAAGAAATCGCAAGAAGCTGATATTGCAGCCGCAAACAAGGCTGCGGAACAAGCTAAAGCTGAGGCAGATTTAAAGCAAAAAATAGCCAAGGCAAATGAAACCGCTTATGGTAAGGCTCTTTTGGAAACTAACGCCTTACAGAAGAAAGTTGACTTGCAACAAGAGAGCTATGATAAGGCGATGGATGAGGCTCGTGAAAAGAGAGTAGTCCTTGCTCAGCTTGATGAGGAAATAAAAAAGCAGCAGCAAATCATAGAACAGAAAGAAAAGGAATTGGTCTATGATAATGGGGCGGTTGATACGACTTCATTTGGTGGCTATGCGGATTCTTTTTCGGATAACGAAAATAGTTCAATAGTTCAATACGAGGCTGAACAAGCGAAATTGGAAGAGCTAATGCAAAAGCGTCAGCAAGCGGATGAGGAATACGAAAGTTCTAACGCAAAGCGTAAGGCTATCCAACAGGAACTTCAGACTACGACTGAGAAGTTGACAGAAGCCGAAGAGAATGAAACCGAGGTCTATAAAGAGACAGGAGCAGCGGCAGATGAAATTGGAGATATTGTTCAGCAAGGAATAGATATAGAGGATGGTAAGATTAGCATTACGGAGGCGGCAACTACTGCTACACAAACCAATACTACTTCTGAAGCTAGCAATGCAACCGCAAAAGGTGCTAATGCAAATGCTACTTCTTCGGAAACTATTGCTAATACGGCAAACTCGACTTCAAAGACAGCTAATACTGCGGCTACTAATGTAAATACAACGTCCGAGAACGTGAATACAGGAGCAAAGGAACGGAATTCCCTTGTTACCTCTATATTATCTGTTGGCACAAAAGGGTTAGCATTAGCTCAAAATGTGTTAACATGGGCTACTAATGCCGTTACCGTTAGTATGAGGGAGCTATGGGCTGCAATGCTTTCAAATCCTTTAACTTCCATCCTTACTTTGGTAACAACCGCTATGTCTGTTTTTGCGATGTTTGGAAGTAGTGAGGAAGACGTTGCTAAGAAGACTCAAGACATGGGTAATAAGGCTGCTGAGGCTAGTAACAAGGTACGAGCTTTATTCTCAACTTTGGTGCAAGCTAGTGGTAAAGAGGCAGACCATAAAGATGTAATCAACGAGTTGAAATCTGCTTACGAGCAATATGGCATCCAGCTAGACGAAACAAAAATGAAGTCACAAAATGCGGCTGACCAAACAGACGAATTACTGAAGCATGAAAACGAATTGATAGGAGTTATTGAAAAGCGTGCTATTGAAATGGAACGTGCAAATCAATTGCAAGCAGCTTATGACAACTATAATTCTTCAAACGATGAGACTTATTCTTCATTCAAAAAAGATAGTGGACTTAGTGACGCTGAGGCAGGGCAAGTGAGAAATCTCATAAGTCAAGATGACCTTGATAAGATGGCTCAATTAAAGCAGGAAATGTCCGAATGTGCAGGTCAGCAAGAAGTTTGGAATGCACTTAATGCCCAGTACAAGAAAATGCAAACCCAGCTAAATGCTGAATTGGTAACATATTTGCTAATACAAGGGAAGCATAAGGATGAAATCACGGACATCTTAGGCTATTTCAAAGATTATACGAATGGTGTTGTGGATAATACCATTGAATTGAATAAAAACAAAGCGGAGGTAAACAATTCTGCAAATGCAGCTGAAAAGGCTAAAAAAGCGGTATCAGGATTGACTTATGCGCAAGAGGAACAAGCTTTGAAAAATCAATATGCGAAGAAGAGCTTCAAGGATTTGAATAGTGAAATCCAAGAAACAATAAAGTTGTGCAGTAGAAAATTGCATCTTGATATTAAGGTTAACTATGATGATAGTGAGCTTCCTGCATGGATTAAGAATATGTCTCAGTCTCAGTTGAAAGCGAGTATGGCAGCGAGAAAGAACTGGCTTGACGGACACAAAAAAGGGGATGTTCTTCAAGTTGGAGGTCAATATAAGACTTACGAACAGGTCGCAAACGAATTGGCTATGATGCAAGCAAGAGGTAACAACTTCGAAAGTAAGCCGAAGAAAAGCCAAAAGGAGATAGATAAGGAGAGGAAGGCAAGAGAGAAAGCGGCTAGGGATGCAGAAAAGGCTAGGAATGATGCCGAGACAAAGGCTGGTAATAAGCGCAAGGCTGAGGAGGACTACTCCAAGTCTATTTCATCCTATTCGGAGAAAGCCAGCGATGAGTTGTCAAAGCGAAGAACGGAATTGATTAAAAATGAGACCGAAAAGGAGATTGCTCAAATTAATATGTCTTCAGACAAGGAGAAAAAGGCTATAGAGGATTCGATTGACAAACTCGTTGAGGCTAAGAAGAAGAAAGACCAGACCGTTTGGGTAAATTCGGGAAAAGGTCGTAAAGCCAACATGTGGAAACAGGGTAAGTCTGATGCGGAATACCGCAAAGAGGTATTGGGCACACAAATGGTTGACGACAAGGGTAATCATCTTGGAAAGACCATTGGACAGAACTCTGAAGACCAAATTGCCTTGATTGAGAAACAGAGGCAATTAAAGCTGAAGGAAATCCAGCAAGCAGAGATTAAGGACATGTTGGATTTCATGAAGCAATACGGCAGCTTAGAACAACAACGTTATGCTATTCTGAAAGAATACACGGACAAGATAGACCTTGCTAGAGAGAAAGGTGATACTTTTGGTGCAGCGAGTGCGGAAATGGAGATGAACGACCAGTTGAAGAAGTTGAATTTTACGGATTTCAAGGATTCAATCAATTGGGATGTTGTCTTTCAGGATATGAACCGATTGAGTATTCCTTATCTTGAAGACCTTCGCAAGAAGATGAAGGAGTTGCTTGGTTCGGGTACGTTGGAAATTGATGACATGAAAACCGTATCTGACCAAATCTACAAGATTGATGATGCGATTTCCCAGCAGAAGGATAGATGGGGATTGGTTAATGATGCAGTCCGTGAACACCGTAGGCTTATTGATGAGGCGAAGGATGCGCAAGACCGATTGGCACAAGCTAGGAAGGGGGAGTTTGATGCCAAGGCTGATAATATGAGCCAAAGGAGAAAAATCCAAGGCGTGTTTGCTGAAAGTGGGGTTAACATAGATACCAGTAATATCACTTCTGCCAATAAGGACAAACTTATGGGTTCTACCAAGAATCTCAGTGCAAGCCAAACAGAGAAGTTACGTAAGCTTTTTGATGATTTGGCGGTTTCAGAGGTTAAGGTTGGAAAGGCAACAAAGGAAGTTGGAAAGGCACAGGAAGAAGCCAAGGTAAAGCAGGATGCCGCAAAGAAGAGCTTGCACGATACTATCGAGGAATGGGCTGAGGGTTTGAGAAAAATCCAAGATAAACTGAAAGACCTTCCGGGGTTAGTCGATGCTTTGGGTCTCGGAAACACAGGCTTTGGTAAAGCTGTGAATAACGGAATGGATGCATTGAACAGTGGAATACAAGCCTTTTCTGATTTTGCAAGCGGAAACTACATAGGCGCAGCTATGAATGGAATAAAAACCATTGGTTCGTTGGGCAAGATGTTCGGTATTGGTGGAGGTAATGGTGCAGAAGTTGCGAAGAAAACAGAAGAGCTGACCGAGAGCAATGATAGATTAATGTATTCCATTGATAAGTTAAAAGAGTCTATTGACAAATCTTCCGGTTATACAGCCGTTAGCAACTATAATGCAGCTTACGATGCTCAAAAGCAGGTTAATACCCAAACGATGGATATTCTCAAAACACAAATGGGGTATCATGGTGCACACCATTCAAATGCTTATTATTGGAATCTTTCTGCACAAGATTATGCGGCAATCAATAAGACTTTGGCACAGCAATCGGCAGTCAGAGGCGGTTATACCAATTCTTCGATAAACAAGGTTAATTCCTTGGAGGATATATACAAGCTCACTCCAGAGCAGATGGCTGACATTCGTACACATAATGCGGATGTATGGAAGAATATGACCGACCAAGGCAAGTATGATAAGACGGAATATTGGGAGCAATATACAGAACTGGCGGGAAAACTAGAGGAGTTGACGGAGCAAATCAATGAGAATTTGACTCAAACAACCTTTGATTCGATGAAGAGTGACTTCATAAACAATCTTATGGATATGAGCAAGTCCGCAAAGGATTTTTCTAATGACTTCACTACAATGCTCAACCAGTCGATGCTCAACTTCGCTTTGGGAGACCTTATGAATAAAAAGCTTAAGCCTCTTTATGAAAGCTGGGCAAACAAGATGAAGGAGAACGGAGGAAGGCAGCTCACGCCAACCGAATTGAATAATCTTAAAGAAGAGTATGATAAGATAGTTCAAGAGGGTTTGGCTATTCGTGATAATATTGCTGATATTACGGGTTACAAGCAATCTTACGAGCAGTCCGCTTCTTCCGGTTCTTTTGAATCAATGAGCCAAGATACGGGTAATGAGTTGAATGGTCGTTTCACAGCGGTACAAATTGCCACGGAGGGCACGTATGAGGAAGCAAAGCTCATAAATACCAAGTTGGATGCTATTGCTGCTCGTGAAGGTGGTATAGAGGGTAGCTTATTAACGGCTAGCGTGAATACCATTATGGGTGATGTAGGTAATATATGGACCGCCGTTGATGAGGGAAGAACCATTCTTGCCCAAAGCTTGATGTGCTTGCAGTCGATTGATGAGCGACAAGAAAGCTGGAATAAGCATATTTTACAGATGAGCCGTAATCTTGACACTATCAAAAACAAGGTTGATAGGTTGTAATACAAAAGGTGTGGAGAAATGCAACTAAGCGCAGGTATGCGTTCAGATGCAAGTCTCCACACCTTTAAAGTATGTAAGCGCAAATCTTTGTTCCAACACAAGCTGAGGGAAATTTTTCCATGAGGGTTCGTTTCTCTTTTCACTTTAAGGCAATAGTGAATCACAGAGGTTTCTTTTCTTATTGAGAACAGATGAAAATATTTATCTTTGCAACCGGATTTAAAACATAGAAGTATGAACGAAGTTTCAAGATTTTCAGCCTCATCTTTGAAGAAGTTAGTAGGAGTTGATGGCGAGTTAAAGTCACTTAACGACTTATGGAAGTTTGCAGGTTCACCAAAGAGTAAAGAACCTAAGCGATGGGTACTACTTCCCGACCCAAAGGAATATATAGCATCGGAGAGGAAGGCGGAAAAAGACGGAAAATCCGTCCTTTTATCTAAGAAGGGAAGAAGTGGCGGCATATATGGAAGCAACAGAATCTTGCTCGAATATGCTCGCTACCTCGATAAAGACCTAGCGGTCATCGTGAACGAAGTCTTCCTTCAAGAAGTTGCTGCGCAGCAGAACCCAGATTTGTATCTTGACAAGTATCGCAAGACCTATAAGAGAAAGGGAAAGGACGATGCCTGGATAGATGAGCGAATGAAAGGAGTCGGTATTAGAAAGGAGCTGACATCAACTTTAGGAGCGCATGGTGTAAAAGGCAAAGGTTTCCGAGAATGTACTAACGCCTCTTATACAGGTTTATTTGGTATGAATGCACCAGCGATAAGAAACGCTTTGCAGATAGAGAAGAAAGATAGTATTCGTGACAATCTTAGTAAGACACAACTCTTGGCTTTGTCTTTGTCGGAGAGTCTTGCGAATGATGATATAAAAGATAAGCATTTGTGGGGTGTAGGGCAATGTTCCCAATCATGCCATGATGCAGCGCATACCGTATATGGTGCAGTTATGCAATTTAAACAAAGATAATTTTTGAAACTTCGTATATATACCCAGTCTTGCTTGTGAAAGTAGGGCTGGTTTTGTTTTTCACAATATAGATAAGTGTTGTTAAACTGAGTGCTAATTTTTGGTAGAGTGGAATATAATAGTTATCTTTGTAGTCGAATTTCAAACTTATAAGGATATGAAGATATTAGAACCGAAATATGAAATCCTATCCCAAGGCGAGGGTATGGATGGAGTTTACAAGCAGATAGAGTTGTGCGGTCGCACTTGCTATGCGTCAAGTATGAAGATAGACAAAGACAGCGCAAAGCCTTTCGTTGAGCGTATGGTAAGCAGCAACCATCTTGCCATGTGCGAGCATGGAACAATCTATCTCCATGTTGCTTACGATAATGACTTCTTTGTACCTGAATCTTTGTTGGTCAAGCACTATCGTGAGAACAAGTATTCCAAGGTGATGCAGATAGGTAACGATTACTATATTACGACCAACTACAGAGTGATAGTTGAGAATGAATGGTTTGACGACTTGGACTATATCTGCGAGCCTACGGAATGGCATGAGAAACGAATAACCGTCCGCTTTACTACTCAGATTGCGGTAAGTAGAGAAGCTAACAGGCATCGTGTTGATTCCGTAGCGGAACAAAGCACCCGATATTGCAACTATAGTAAAGATAAGTTCGGAGGCGAGATTGCTATCAACAAGCCAAAGTGGGTTAGTGATGATAGTTCAGCTAATCCATCCTCTTATGATGGTGGAACATTTGTAGACCTTGCAAAGAACATCGGTAGTTATGAGCATTGGAGTCCGGTAGAAAAATGGTGGTTTGCCAATAGAGTATGTGAAATGATGTATTTGTCTTTGGTTAAGGATGATGGTTTGAAGCCACAAGATGCGAGAACTATTCTTCCTCTTGATACCAATACGGAGCTGATTCATACCGCATTCGTGAGTGATTGGCTTCATTTCTTCGATTTGCGTTCAAAGGGAACTACCGGAAAGCCTCATCCAGATATTGAGGTCTTGGCAACCCCATTGATGAATGAGTTCAAGGAACGAGGTTTGATTTAATCGCTTATGAAGAAGAAAGCCAAGCAAATAGCCAAGATGATGAGCAATGACTCTTTGGAGGTTGTTGCTCAGATGATTGTTGATGAGGCTAAAGGTGTGCGCTATGAGGTGTATGCCGATGGTTCTAGCAAGAAAGATAAGTGTGGTTGCGGTTGGCTTGTGCTTCATAAGGGAGCGATTATCAAAAGTGGGAAATATACATTTATCACAGCTAAGGTAAACGATTCGGTGAGAGCCGAAATAAGGGCGGTCATTCAGGCATTGAGTGATTGCCCTCCTTTGTGTTCTGTTGATGTATATGTGGATTGCCAAGTAGCTATAGAGAGAATACAGGCTTCCAAGTTAGGAGATTTGCAGCCTATATATAATAAGGTAGCGAAAGACAAGGCGATAAGATACCATTGGGTAAAGGCTCATAGAGGTAATATGTATAACGAAATGGTGGATTCTTTGGCTTTTTCTGCTACAGAAAGTTAATTTTATGCATCTAGATATAATAAGCGTTAAAAGGTAAAAGAAATACATTAAATAATTTGCATATTTCGGATATTCTTTGTATCTTTGCAATGTAATTAAGAAACAAGGTTACTAATTTAAAAAGGTGAGACACACCGTAAAAACTGTGATTCGTTATGAATACTAGATTGAGTAAGAAAGAAACAATGGTTTATGGCAACATCGGAGTGATGGCTGATGTAATTGGTGGTAACAAGTACTTTACTTTTGAAGACTTGTATGATTTCGATTTGGATAATACCAAGGATGAGTTGAGAGAAATCTTAAATTCTTTGACCGAAAAGGGTTATCTGAAGAGTTTTAATGATTTCGATAAAACTTATCGAGTTTTGAAGTAAGAACAATAAAGGGGATATAAAATCCCCTTACATTATAAATTTAGAACGTGAGACACACGTAAAACTGTATTGAAAAAATGAAAAAGGTATTCACGATTGAGAATGCATTAACGCTTTTGTTTGCTCTTGAAATAGTATCATTAATATTTTTTCTAGGATAGGGCTTATGCAGATTAAGTTTGGTAAGATAAAGTTTACTGCGGCTAAGTCTGAAAAAGGATGCCGTTTTGATGCTTGCTACAAAGGTGAGCATGTGGCTTTTGAGAGTGAAGATATGTCTTTGTATGATGATGTCTTTTCTGCTAATAATAGAAGAGCAAAGGCTGCAAAGAGGGTGATTTACGAGAATATAAAGCACAAGTATTATGAATGTCATAGAGATTAGCGACTTTAACGCTGCTGATGAATTTGTTGTTGAGGCAATGATGCATGATGGCAAATTCAAGGTAATAGGCAAGGTTATCACGGATAATAATCTTCTGAATGATGATGATTTGGAAACCATCTGGGATTATGCCAACTGGGAGACGAACGGCTATGAAAAGATGGTTGTCTCTAATGGAGTGTACAAAGGCTTGAAAGCATTCAGCGATGGGCGTTTGTTCTATGTTATCACAGATGATGAGACTGGAGTGGTAAACGACAATATCATGGTACGTAAGCATTACGATGTCAACAATGGCTATTATATTAAGTCTTCAAGGTTGCACAAGGAGCTATCCAAGGATTTGTGGTGCTTCGGTAGCCGTGAGACTATTGAGAACGAATATAAGTCTAACCCATTTATTTGTGGTAAGTGATGGCAAAAAAGATTAATCATATTAAGCCTTCATTTATTGAAGGCGGTGAAGTCTGGCATGATATTGATAAGTTCCCGATGCTAGACCATACAATTCTAGTTGAGTTGCAGGTAAAAGGCTCTGATGGATTGATTTACCGGACGCAAGATGTATGCGTTGAGCGTGCGGATAGATTCGAGCCTACGATGTCTTTTGTTCCTAAGCGTTGGGCGTATGCAATAGACTTAGCTCAATGCAAGCAACTTGAAGGATAAAAACAAAATACAAATTAAGAATAAGCATATGAAAGAATCAAGAGGTGTTTACACATTACCCGTCTTGTATAATGAACAAAGTGGTAGAAATGAAGGTGTATGTGTCAGAAGTGAACTTGGAGTAGTTGTTGCAATCGACAATGAAGAAGAGTTTAAAGGAGTTTTTTCAAAGGATGGTGAGGTTGATGTATTCAAGCAGCTACTATCACAAGAAGTGTATCGTTTCAACACAGAACACCATGCATTCCCAACTGAGCCTTTGATTTCTTACAAGATGGATGGCGACATTATCTTTGATTTCGTTGAAGTAACAATCGGAAAGATGTATGGCGGTTATGTTTATATCGTGCATTACAACTTTGCAAGCACGGCATCATAATAAACAAGTTTGATTATGACAGTAGTAAGAGAAAGATTAAAAATTGCGGCTCAGATTGAGGTGCTGGAAGATATTGCTATTGATTATAGGGGAAAGACTATAGATAACATCATCCAACAGCTAGAAGCGAGGTTGACTGCGTTGAAGTAAGTTCAAGTTTGAAGTTAAAAGTCAATGAGTGGTGGACGTTTTGATTATGCTCAGTATCGGATTGCTGACATATATACAAAGATAGAAGATTATGTTGATGGTCATCCATTGGATGAGGAAGACGAAAGATGCTTTCTCGAAGACCGATGGTTAGAAGAGGATGAAGACAAGTATGTTAGAAAACATCATCATACGATGCCTAACAGATATGGCTTATCTAAAGAGACTATCAAGGAATTCAAAAAGGGTATTGAACTTCTGAAGAAAGCTCAGGTTTATGCCCAAAGAATTGATTGGCTTCTTTCCGGTGATGATGGAGAAGATAATTTCCATCTACGTTTGAAAGAGGATTTGGCAAATTTAAAAAGTAAGAAAGGATAGATTATGAGTTGGAATTATCGCTTAGATACACCTATGATGCAATTAGCTGAAGAGGTGAACAAGAAATATGATACTGATGCAGGTAAGATGCTTCTTTGCACTTATCTCTTCATGGTATCAAGTGAAGAGATCAAGGACAAACAAGCTTTCTTTGATTGGGTAGAAGAGCTGAATAAGTCCTGTAAGTGCGATGCGGTAAGGGAGTACGTGAAAATCAACGGCAAAGCCGATTGGCTGCATGGTGGATTCAGTAAGCCGATTTACCGACACTATAAGGGCAATTTCTATGAGTACCTTGGTGAGGTTACTGATAGCGAGACTTCTGAAGCTAAGGTTGCGTATCAAGCAGTGTGCGGACAGCATGAAGTTTGGGTGCGACCAAAGGAAATGTTCTTTGGTAATGTTGAGGTAGATGGTAAGCCAGTTCCTCGATTTGAGAAGGTAGATTTAAAAGACTTAGAGAAACAAACCGAGAAGAGCAATGGACAGAGAAAAGATTAAGAGCTTGTTAGGTCAAGCAATCTTGCGAGTTAATGAAGTCGTACCGGATTTCGAAGACTTGGATAAGGTTCTTCCTTTGCTTAAACAAGCATATGATGAAGCGGATAAGTCTGATTGGATTTCAGTTAAGGAGCGTTTGCCGGAGTTCGGTGAAGAAGTTCTTGTTACTAATGAAGAGAATAAGGAAATTTGGTTTTGTCATCGAAGTAATAACCCGTCAGTAATAACCGCAGAGTATAAGTTTTGTAATTACATGTTGATGCCAGTAACGCATTGGCAAGATATTAAAAAGTTGGATAATGGCTAATAAACAGACGATAAAACCAAAGGTAGTTCCCTTTGAAATAGCCAAGCTTCTGAAGGAGGTCGGCTATGATGAGAAGATAGCCGAATTTTGGGCTTACGCCAGCCCTTGGACAGCAAAGGGTGGTGTTCGTAAGGGTGGAAAATATAGTGAGCATTACGGCAGTTATATTGCTTACTCCAATTCCGAGTGGGAGAAATCCAATATTGAGTTTTCTGCTGCATTAAAGTTGAGTAGTAAGCATCCGGCAATATCCGCTCCAAGCTATGATATGGTGCTTGATTGGCTTTTAGAGCATTTCGGTTATTATATTTGTGTCGCAAATGTCTCGAAAGGAAAGTTCTGTTGGCAAACTACATCATGGTGTGTAGAGGAAGGCTTGTGTCATACGGATAGCAAGGAATATTCAAGCAGATACGATGCGATGGATGCGGCATTCAAGAGTATCTTAAAGGCTCGTATTGAGAATAAAGAAAGTAGACTTTTAAAGGAATTACAAAATAGAAAGACTTTATGATACCTTTGTACACTCAATACTAACGAAGGTTGAAGCTCGTTTATGTAATGAACTCGAATGTGTTTACAACGATATTACAAACAAGATTGTTGAGAAGAAAGGTAAACTTTCCAACGAAGACGTAATAGAGTTTCAGAAAAAGCTACAGGAGGTGTACGACACGGATGCTGATATTCGTGAACAGATTATTGGTATTAAAGATTCCAAGAAGTGCATCTTAACTAAAGAAGCATGTGAAAAGTTAATAAAGAGACTTAGCGTGATTAATTTAAAAGAAGATGAACAAGCAAAGAATGATAGAGTGGGTAGCCACTTGTGATACAGGTATCTCTTCAATGACTATGTGGAGTGCATTGATGGGTGTAAAGCGAAAGAAAGATTTGAATATTCCTAAAGACAATAGTGACTTCCGTAGATGCTATGACATGGTTGAATACGGACACGTAACCTTGGAAGAGCTACAAGCTGTGAAGGAGCAGTATCCTTGGTTTGCACCAGTCGTTGACAATTGGAAGGAATTGTCTCTTTTGTTTGAAGAAGAGCTGGACAAACGCTTGTATATGCGCATTCGTCAGCTATGTGAAGAGTCAGATGCTATCCGGTATGAGAAAAAGGGAGAACTTTATTATGAGAGGAATTTTTGGTATAATATAACACAATAATCAAATTAAGAATGAAGAAAATTATCTTAATGTTTTGTATTGCGATACTCGGCATGAGTGCGCTTACAAGTTGTCATTCGGTTTCTCCCGATGCAGACGAAGAAGCCGTAATCGTAAAGAAGCCTTGGTTTATTGGGCATGGAGGTGTAGAACAGCAAGCAGTGCAGACTGGTCTCACTTGGTGCTGGTGGTCAACGAGTGGTTATTACTTCAAGATTGTTCCAGTCCGTCACGAGATTACCTTAGATGATCTGTTTAGTGACGATAACACGCCACTTGACTTTCATACTGTAATCATTACTCAGATTGAGCAAGGCAAGTCCCCAATTCTTTTGCAGAATTATGGTGAGAAATGGTTTGATACTAATCTCAACAATTATTTCTGCAACCTGGTTCGAGACCATATTTCTCAGCATTCCCCATTTGACTTGATGTCGAATCGGCAAGTGCTTAATCAGATTGACACCAAGATACGTAAGCAGATGCAGGACTATGTGAATGCTTTATCAAAGAAAAAGCAGATGCCTATCATTATAAAGGAGGTTATCATCGGTAAGGCTACCCCAAATAAGGAACAGCTTGATGAAATGAACCGTACGGCAAAGGTTGTGCAAGCCAAGCAGACACAAGAACGTGAATATGAAGTGCAGATTGCAAGAGAAAAGGCTGAACGACAAAAGGCAAAGGCAGATAAGGCATATATGGAAGAAATGAACCTTTCCGCTGGTCAGTTTATCAACCTTAAGTGGATTGAGACTGTAGCAAATAAGCAAGGAGCAAATATTGATGTTATGGTTGGTCCTGCTGAAAGTATGTGGAATATAAGACGCAATTAATTAATTTTCAAATCGAGTAAACAGAAATGAATAAAGACAAATTAAAGGTCAGCTTTGAGATTGACCGTTACAAGGTAATTGGTATGCTCTCACGTAATTGTGAGAATGCCGAAGAGTACAACGAGATTATGGATATTCTTGAAGGCAAGAATGAGTTTGTGCGTGATGTGAATGGTAGCGAGGAACTTGCAAGCCGCATTTGCAATTATGCTTTGGACTCTATCTTGGTCGAGAATCCAGACTTGGCTCTCCGTAAGCGTTTGGATAAGGAACAAAAAGGCGAGGATGCTCCTGATGGAAATTCCAATGTCATCGAAATCAAAGGTGACGATGCAAAGAAACTCGTAGAAACCCTTTGTGGTATCCTTCGCAAGGATAAGTGATGTAAAATTCATCAAAAGAATTTAAATAAACACTAAAACACTTGCAAATATAAAATAAAATGCTTATCTTTGCATAGTGTTTGAAACAGATGGCCTTCTGAGAGGTCGCTTCTACCATAATAAGTCAAGACTTAGGAGTTTACGGCATGGTTTTTGAAATTACCCAGCTCAGCTAGACTATAACAAGGAAACTCTAATTAGGGTGAGAATCCCTAGATGCTGCATTAGACAAGTGGTTAAGTCGCCAGCTTTTCACGCTGGTATTCAAAGGTTCGAATCCTTTATGCAGTACTAAATTGCCCTATGGTGTAATGGCAACACTACAGGTTTTGGTTCTGTCATTAGTGGTTCGAATCCACTTGGGGCAACGAGGTGGAATCGGTATATGTTCCATAAATGGTGCGATATTCAAGCGGTTAAAGAAGATTGACTGTAAATCAATTCCCATTGCGGGTTCGGTGAGTTCGAATCTCCCTTGCACCACAAGTACTTTTGTCATATAATGAGGAATGTAGCTCAGTAGTAGAGCACTTGGCTTGGTAACTAAGGGGGCGTTGGTGCAAATCCAACCATTCCTTTACGCTTTCGTAGCTCAGTGGCAGAGCATAGGATTTTTAATCCTAGGGTCGAAGGTTCGAATCCTTCCGTTGGCACAATGATACACAAGAAGAGAGCCGTGATGTTTGTCCTATTGGAATCTCGGACATCTGTCAACGGGTAAACGTAGGAAGCAGATGGGACGAATAAAGTTGCGAATAAGTCTATGAACTAGGGAGACAAGCGGAATGGTTCTCTTTTGTGTTTCGTTTGATGGTTTTACGAAAATTAGAAGAATATGAAAAGTCCGCTAAGAATGGCAGTCGCTTTAGAGAAGAATAATAAGGTATATCCGAAAGATGTACGGAAGTTCTTGATGGGATTGTATGCCACGTTACATTTGACAGATAATGCAACAGCAAAAGATATGGAGAAGTTGGTTTATTACGCTTTTCGGAATGGCTATTTGTTAGGCATCAAGTCTGAAGGTGGTGATGACCAAAAAGCGTATGACAGACTACCGGATTTGGGAGTAGAAGAAGAT
>OIYS01000847.1_pt1 | contig 18207 bp, 19 predicted proteins | sample 1588271 | NCBI WGS metagenome assembly OIYS01 (sample SAMN03283286) | human gut metagenome | biome: human-associated habitat; material: feces | host: Homo sapiens | place: Peru | collected 2012
ATTAAAATTATAAACTATATCCTTTAGAATTATAAAAAAAAGTACTCATAGTTTGCATCGACAAGTATATTAGTAATATAATTACTCATTTAATGCAAAATATTAAACTATTATATAGTACATATTATTTATAATATTTTACTTAAAATTATTTCCCGGGAAATATTTTTTTTACACAACTTCCTGTTATAATTTAATTATACGGATATTTAACTTAATTTATAAAAATTCAAATTATTAATAAATAGTTTGAAATATTTGATTTTTTATAGGAAACACTATATTATTGTTTAAAATTTATAAATTTATCCGAAAAAGTGGTTAAAATTATGGAAAAATAGGTAAAATTATTTCCCGGGAAATAATTTTATCCACAATGTTTCACGTGAAACATAGAAATTTTAGTTATTTTAACAAGCACTATTTATTAATTATACTTATTTAAATTATTGTATTGAATATATCTTATTTGTTTAATAATAATGATATATATATGCTCTTTAGAATAAGAATATAATAAAAATGTTTTGCTGAATGTATAAATACTATAAATATAAACAGAATTTTATGGTTATATTGAAAAAAAATAACTATAAATTTTTTTATACATCTAATAAATTATTTCCCGGGAAATAATTTTATCCACAATGTTTCACGTGAAACATTGTTTAATATAATACATATTTGCATGAATCAGGACTTTAAATCAAATAAATTTAAGAAAAAAATATTATATTTTGCATTGATAAGTATATAAACAATATAATTACTCATTTAATGCAAAATACAAATCATTTAATAATTTTTTGCTATTAATACTTAATAATTAACATATTTGATATATTATATTGAAAAATTGAAAAATAAGCTTTATTTTTCAACATTTTTAGTGAATATATTATATTTTTGTTTTATTGCTATATTAAATACTTAATTTGAACGCTAAATGTGCAATCCGGATCTCAAAAAATTAGAATTTTAAATTTATTAATTAATATTTTAGTTACAAAATTAGGTAAAAATTATTTCCCGGGAAATAATTTTTATCCACAATGTTTCACGTGAAACATTATATAATATGATATATATTTTTGTTTAAATCATGAATTAAGCTCTAAATTATTAAAAAACAAAGCTTTTATTTTGCATCGACAAGCATATTAGTAATATAATTACTCATTTAATGCAAAATATTAACCTATTAAATAATACCTACTATTTATATTTTTTTTACTTAAAATTATTTCCCGGGAAATAATTTTTTGCACAATATCTTATTGTAATTTAATTATAATGTTATTTAACTTAATTTATAAAAGTGCAAATCATTAATTAAAAAATTTTAAAATAGTGGATTTTTTACAAAAAAATCAAAATAACAGATTAAATTTTATAAATTTATACGTAAAAACACTCAAAATTATAGAAAAATACGTTAAATTATTTCCCGGGAAATAATTTAATCCACAATGTTTCACGTGAAACATTAAAATATTAACAATAAAATACTTGAAAAAAATATAAAATTAGTTTAATATTATTGTGATGCAATAATTATGGTGGAATCAGGTCAGGATTGGAAGATAGCAGCCTTAACATTTAATAATTATGTGCATCATTTTTTATGTAGAAAATGGTGATATATATGGATGATAAATTTATGAATTATGCCTTGAAAGAAGCACAAAAAGCTTATAATAAAATGGATGTTCCTGTAGGATGCGTGATTGTTTATAATGGAAAAATTATAGCTAGAGGCTATAATAAGCGTGAAAAGGACCAAAACGTAATTAAACATGCAGAAATTGAGGCTATTGATAAGGCTTGTAAAGCTTTAAAAAGCTGGCGATTGAATGATTGTACTATTTATACTACTTTATTTCCTTGCCCAATGTGTGCATCTGCTATCCAACAGTCTAGAATATCTAAACTAGTATATTTAAATAATACTAATAATAAGGCTCTAAACGATATATCTTTGAATATTTTATTTAACGAAAATTTAAATCATAGGGTTAAAATTGATAAAATTTTTCTTGAAAACAGCATTATTGATGATTTTTTTGAAAAAATTCGCAAAGAAAAGTAATGTTTCACGTGAAACATTACTTTTTAATGATGTTATTGTCCTTTTTTGATTAAAAACCTTTAGTCATAATGGAAAAAGCAAAAAAATAGTGGTATACTATTTATAACTTGAAAAGAGGTGGTATGATGTTTAGCCAAAGCTTATATAGGAAATATAGACCTTCTAATTTTAATGAAGTATATGGACAGACTATAGCAAAAAAAATCTTAATTAATTCAATTGATCATGCTAAAATTTCTCATGCATATTTGTTTTTTGGACCTAGGGGGACTGGCAAAACTTCGATTGCTAAGATGTTTGCTAGGAGTGTTAATTGTTTAGCACCTGTTAATGGTAATTGCTGTGAAAAATGTAATAATTGTTTATCAAGTATTGATAAAAACAATGTTGATATTATTGAAATAGATGCAGCTTCTAATAATGGTGTTGATGAAATAAGGGAATTGAGAAATAAGGTTAATCTTGTGCCTAATAGTTTAAAATATAAGGTTTATATTATTGATGAGGTACATATGCTTTCTACTGGGGCATTTAATGCATTACTTAAAACTCTTGAAGAACCACCAGAGCATGTAATTTTTATTCTTGCAACTACTGAGATATATAAAGTCCCTGCTACTATAATTTCTAGATGTCAGACTATTGAGTTTAAAAATATTGATAAAAAAAGTATGTTTGAACGTTTATCTGAGATTTCTAAAGCAGAGAATATTAATATAACGGATGATGCTATTAATGAAATTGTACAAAATTCAAATGGGGGATTAAGAGATGCAATTGGTCTTCTTGAAAAATCAAGTGATTATGCAGATGAAGATGTTATTGATGTAAATGAAATTAGAAGTCTTTTAGGTTTGGTTACTAAGAATGAAATAGAACAATTAATAAAGATGATTTTAAATAATGAAACTGATCTACTTATATCAAAAATTGAAGATTATTCTAATACAGGAAAGGATTTATTTAAAATTGTTAATGATATAATTATTGAATTGAAAAATCAAATTATTGAAACTAAAAACTATGATTTGATTGACATGATTAATATTATCAATGAATATCATGCTAAAATGAAAACGTCATATAATCAAGATGTAATATTTGAGATGCTAATATTAAAATTAACTTCAAAAGAAAGTGAAACAAATGTTCGAAATTATTTCCCGGAAAATAAAATAAACAACAAAGTAGACAAAAATGATGTTAAAATTTTAGAAAAGTCTGTTAAAAATGATAATCAAGCTAGTTCTATTAATATAGATTTAATAAATGCTAGGATTAATAATTCTTTTGTTGACGCTAATAAATCTGAATTGAATGATGTTAAAATAAAGTGGAAAGAATTAGAAAAGTATGTCTTTGATTCTAATGTTGGAGCTTTGGTTTGCGAACTTGTTGATTGCACTCCTGTTGTTTCAAGTTCTAAAAATCTTATGATTTCTACTAGTTATGAATCTCAGGCAACTAAAATCAATGAAAATCTTGAAAAATATGAATCGGTTTTAAAAGAAAAAATTAATGTATCACAAGTTATTGTTGCTATATCAAATGATAAATGGAATACTTTAAAATCTGAATTTGTTAAGAAAGTAAAAAATAATGAAAAATACTCATATGTTAATGAATCAGATTTGAATAAAAAAAGTGAATATAATAATGAATTAAATATGAAAACTGATGATAATAATGTTATAATAGAAAAAGCCAAGGATTTATTTGGCGATATAAATGTTAATTAAAGGAGAATAGTTATGAATATACAAGCACTTATGAAACAAGCACAAAGTTTACAAAAAGATATGATGAAGGCGAAGGAAGAAATAGATAATACTCTTTTTACTGGTTCTAATTCATTTGTTACTGTTAAAGTAAATGGAAAAAAGGAAGTTTTAGATATTAAAATTGATACTGATTCGGTTGATAAGGATGATATTGAAATGCTTCAAGATATTTTAATGGTAGCATTAAATAATGCATTTTCTGAAGTTGATAAAGTTACTGAACAGAAAATGAGTAAATATGCTAATATACCGGGGTTATTTTAATGTATCCTGAAAGTCTTAAAAATTTGATTGAAAGTTTTAAGATGTTGCCGGGAATAGGCGAAAAAACTGCTGAAAGAATGGCTTTTTTCATTCTTGATACTGATGTTGAAAATGTCGAGTTTTTTTCTGAAAGTTTAATGGATGTAAAAAACAAAATCAGAAAGTGTACTATATGTAACAATTTTACTGATCAAGAAATATGTCCTATATGTGCAAATAAAAATAGAAATAGTGAAGTTTTATGTATTGTTGAGGACTCTAAAAAAGTAATAATGTTTGAGAAAACTGCAGTTTTTAATGGTTATTATCATATTATAGATAATTTAATATCGCCTCTAGATGGTATTAATCCTGAAGATATCGGTTTGGAAAAATTGCTAAAAAGAATTAAAAATGAAAATTTTAAGGAAGTTATAATTGCAGTTAGACCAAGTATTGAGGGTGAAACTACCAGTCTTTATATCAAAAGAATCCTAGATGGAATGAATATAAAAGTTACTAGAATAGCTAGTGGTATTCCAATAGGTGCTGATATGGATTATGTTGATCCACTTACTTTAGAAAGGGCTATGGTTGATAGAAAAGAATTAGAATAACAGGTTACATTTAACATACAATTAATTGGGTGATTTTATGTTAAAGGTTATTAAAAAAATAATATTTTCTATTTTTATTATTTATAGTTTCAATATAATTGCTGTAAAATTTAATATCATTATTCCAATTAATCTTTTTACAATTACACTTGTTTCAATTTTAGATATTCCTGGAATGGTAATGTTAGTATTATCATCTGTGATGTTATTTACTTAGATAGGAGGTGTACTCTACTATGAATGAATATGATGATTTAAAAAAACTTTTTAATACAATTACTACAAAGAAAAAGGTTGGACATGCTTTTTTATTTAATGTAGATGATAGTTATGATACATCTCTCGCAATTAGTTTTATAAAGGAAATACTTAAAAATGATGTTGCTAATGCTGATACTGGTGATTCACAATATGAAAAATTTTCTTATCAATTAGACAATAATACATTTCCTGATTTAATGATTATAAAGTCGTTTGATAGGGTTATAAAAAAAGAACAAATATTAAATATTAAATCTGAAATGAAGGAAAAATCAATTAACTCTGGTAAGCAATTTTATATTATTGAGTATGCTGAAAATTTAAATTCATCATCGGCTAACGCTTTACTTAAATTTCTTGAGGAACCTGATGATGAAATAATTGCAATTCTTGTAACTAAAAATATAAATAAAGTAATTTCAACTATTGTTTCTAGGTGTCAGATAGTAAATTTGAATCATTATAATAGAAAAAAAGATGAACAATATTTTGAATTAGCTTTAAAATATTTACTTGTTCATGAAGACAAGAAAGAAAAAGCAGTTTCTTATTTATCTGAACTTTATGAGATTTCTAGTGATGATTTAAAGGGTATGATAAATTCATGGATATATATATATAAGAATGTTTTAAAGTTACTTTTAAATAAAGATTCAGAAGAGGCTAATAATGAGTCTATATTAGCATTATCAAAGAAGAACAATATTGAAAGTGTTATTGATAAATTGGACAAGCTTGAGAAAATGAGCAATCTTATTTTATACAATGTAAATGTGAGAATCATATTGGATGAGTTATTTATATAGAAGAGGTGGAATATGAAGTATAATGTTGTTAGGATTTTGTTTGAAAATTCAAATAGAATATACTTTTTTTCAAATAATAATTTACCACTTACTGTTTCAGATTTTGTCGTTGTTGAATCAGAAAAGGGTAATCAGTTTGGAAAGGTTATAAGTGAAATTTTTGAAATTGATGAGTCAAAACTGGTAAAACCACTTAAAAATGTTATTCGTATTGCCAATAATGCAGATATAGAGATGAATGAAAAAAATAAGAAAGACGCTGTAAATGCATTAAAAAAAGCTAGAGATATGGTTCAATCATTAAATTTAAATATGAATATATTAAGTGCTAATTTTACTTTAGATAGAAATCAATTGGCTTTTAATTTTATTGCTGATGATAGAGTTGATTTTAGGGAACTTGCAAAAAGACTTGCAGGAATTTACAAAACTAGAATAGAATTAAGACAAATTGGTGTCAGGGATAAAGCAAAAGAAATAGGCGGTCTAGGTCCATGTGGTAGATTTTTGTGTTGTAATCTTTTTCTTAATGATTTTGAGACGGTTTCAATTAATATGGCTAAAAATCAGTATATATCATTAAAACCAGATAAAATTAATGGTGTTTGTGGTAGATTATTATGTTGTTTAAATTATGAAGATGATCAATATACTGAATTAAAAAGGGAATTTCCATCTATTGGAACTATTGTTAAGCACAAAAATGTTTCTGGAAAGGTTATTAGTCATAATTTATTTAAAAGAACTTTTGATATAGAATCTGTAGATAAGACAATTGTGACTATTGATTTGGATGAATATGAAGGTAGTAAATGATTTATTAGGTTATAAAAACTTTAAAATAGTTCAAAATGATGAGTGGTTTGTTTTTTCACTTGATTCAGTGCTTCTTCCTAATTTTGTAAGACTTAATAAATCAGATAAAGCGATTTTAGATATTGGTACTGGAAATGCACCAATCCCTTTAATATTATCAACTAAAACAGACGCTATTATATATGGTATAGAAATACAAAAAGATGTATATGATATGGCAGTTGAATCTGTTAATCTTAATTCTTGTTCTAATCAAATTAAATTAATAAATGATGATGTTAATAATATTGATAAATACTTTAAACCTGAATTTTTTGATGTTATTGTAAGCAATCCCCCATATTTTAAACTTAATAAGGATTCTATTATAAATAAAGCAAATGCTAAGGCTTTAGCTAGACATGAAATTACACTTGATTTGAAACATTTAATTCAAATTGCCAGTAAATATTTGAAAAATAATGGAAAATTTGCTATGATACACAGAACTGAACGTTTAACAGAGGTACTTTCACTACTTAGTGAATATAAATTAGAGCCAAAGAGGGTTAAACTTATTTTTCCTAAAAAATATAGTGATTCTAATTTATTTATTGTTGAGGCAGTTAAAAATGCTAATCCTGGTATAAAAAGTTTAACGCATATCATTATTCATGATGATAATGGTCAGTATACAGAAGAGGTTAAAAGATATTTTGAATAGGTGATTATATGATACAAAAAAGTTATGATGGTACAAATTCTTTATATTTAATTCCTACGCCAATTGGTAACATGGATGACATTACTAATAGAGCTATTGATACATTAAATATGGTTGATTATATTTTGTGTGAAGATACTAGGGTTTCTGGAGAGTTGTTATCAAAATTAGGAATTAAGAAAAAATTAATTCATTCCGATGATCATACTGAGGATAATATAAAAGAGAGAGTTTTGAAACTTTTACAAGAGGGTAATAATATAGGGCTTGTTACAGATAGGGGCACTCCTATTATTAGTGATCCTGGATATAAAATTGTTGAATATATTTCAAATAATGGATTTAATGTTATAAGTCTACCGGGTGCTACTGCTTTTGTACCTGCACTTACTATGTCCGCAATTGCACCATCACCTTTTGTGTTTTATGGCTTTTTAAATAATAAATCTTCAAAAAGAATTAAGGAGTTAGAATCTTTGAAGCATCTTCCATATACTATTATCTTTTATGAAGCTCCACATCGTATAAATAGTACTCTTAATGATTTATTATCTGTTTTTGGAGATAGGAAAATTGCCTTATGTAGAGAAATTTCAAAAAAGTTTGAAGAATGTATAAGGGGAAATATTACAGATGTATTAAAATGTATTGATGGCATCAAAGGTGAGATAGTACTTGTTGTGTCTGGAAATTTAGATGATAACGATTTTTCCGATTTATCATTAAAAGAACATGTTGAGTTATATCTAGATGATGGTTTGAGTGAAAAAGAAGCAATTAAAAGGGTTGCATTTGAAAGGAAAATTCAGAAATCTATTGTTTATAAGGAGTATCATTTGAATAAATAGGAGGTTATTATGAAACTTATTGTTGGTTTGGGAAATCCGGGTAGAGAATATGAAAATACACGTCATAATATTGGTTTTATGGTTTTAGATAATTATGCTAGAGTAAACAACTTTGAAATTACAAAGAAAAAGTTTAATGGATTATATGAAAAGGTAAAAATTGATTCTCAAGATGTAATCTTTTTGAAACCTTTATCTTATATGAACTTATCTGGAGAAGTAGTTAAAGCTTTTGTTGACTATTTTAAAATAAATATAGATGATATTCTAATTATTAATGATGATTTAGATTTAGAAGTGGGTAAATTTAGATTAAAACCTTCTGGAAGTAGTGGTGGTCATAATGGTTTGAAAAACATCGCTTTGCATTTACAAACTGAAAATTATAAAAGATTTAAAATAGGAATATCTAATAATAAAAATATTGAGACTAAAGATTATGTTCTAGGTAAATTTAGTAATGAAGATTTACAAACATATGATAATATATTTAAGATTTCTGTAGATATTATAAATGATTTTATCAAAAGTGATTTTGATAAGGTTATGTCAAAATATAATCATAAGTAGGAGTTAATATGGGAATACTAGACAAAATAATACAAGTAGATAAATATAATAACATCGGTCTTCTTGGAATGACGGATGAGTTTTTTTGTGCTTATATTAATAAAATGTTTAATGAGTCTAAGTCTAGTATTTTAATTTTGACACCTACATTATATGAGGCAAACAAAATTTATTCCTCTTTAGAGAAATATAATGATAAGACTCTATTGTTTCCTATGGATGACTTTTTGACTAGTGAATCAATTGCGGTAAGTCCTGAGTTAAAATCAACCAGATTAGATACACTAAATGAGTTGGTTAGTGGATCTAATTATATTGTAGTTTCTCATTTAAATTCTTTCTTAAGGTTTTTGCCAAGTAAGGAAACTTTTAAATCAAAAAAGGTTTTGTTAGAAAAAGGAAAATCTTATAATAGGGATAAACTTATTAATGACCTTATTAGTATTGGATATAAAAGAGAAACTATTGTTACTAATACTGGTGAAATTGGAATCAGAGGATTTGTTTTGGATATTTATCCGATTAATTATGAAAAGCCTGTTAGAATTGAGTTTTTTGATGATGAGATTGAATCACTTAGATATTTTGATCCTGATACTCAAAAATCAATTAGTGAGATAAATAATATTGAAATTTCATCCAATACGGAATTCTTAATAAATGGCGCTATGAATGATGCCGAAATGAATCAAAAATATTTAGAAAAGTTAGATTCGGGTGTTACAAATATAGTTGGGTATATGAACAATCCAATTACTGTTATTAAGGATTTTTCTCAGCTTAAGGCATCATATAAAAAACTTCTTGAAGAAATTACGGATTATAAAGCTTTGAAAGATACTACATATAAAGGGAATTATATGTTTTCTCTAGAAGAGGTTTTACCTCATGATGCTGTTTATTATAATACAATTGATAATTATTTTGGCGATATTGCTAAATCTAATATATATGATTTTTCTGTTCAAAAGGTTCCTGAATTTCATGAAAATGTTGATTTAATAAATACTTACCTTGAAAAGGAACTTTTAAAGAAAAAGACAATTGTAATTTATTTAAAAGATTATCAAGTAAGAGCATTTACTAAATATTTAACTTGCAAATATGTATTAACTACGGATGATGATATATATGAATCTAATGTTAATATAGTCATAAAGGATGTTAATGAAGGCTTTATATATGGAAATTTTATATTTTTAACTCCAAAAGAATTATTTAGTAAAAAAGCAGATGTTAAGTATAAGAGTAGATATAAATACACTTCTAAAATTAAGAGTATTAATAATCTTGAAATAGGAGATTATGTAGTTCATGCTTTAAATGGTATAGGTATATATAATGGAATAAAAACATTAATGCAAGGGTCTTTAAAAAAAGACTATATCGAAATTCTTTATGCTGGAAATGATAAATTATATATTCCAGTTGAAAAAATTGAATTAATTGGAAAATTTACTGGTAAAGAGGGAGTTGCACCTAAAATAAGTAAGTTAGGTGGTACTGAATGGCAAAAAACTAAACTTAGAATTAAAAATAAAGTAGGAGATATTGCTAAGAGGCTTCTTGAACTATATGCAAAAAGAAATATGCAAAAAGGATTTGCTTTTTCACGTGATGATGAAATGCAAACTTTATTTGATAATGAATTTGAATTTGAGGAAACTCCAGATCAGAAAACTGCAATAGAAACTATAAAAGCTGATATGGAAAGCGATAAACCAATGGATAGATTATTGTGTGGAGATGTTGGTTATGGAAAAACAGAAGTTGCTTTTAGGGCTATGTTTAAGGCAGTTGATAATTCTAAACAAGTTCTTTATCTATGTCCTACAACTATTCTTTCATCTCAGCAATATGAAAATGCAAAAGAAAGATTTAAAAATTTTCCGGTTGAAATAGCTTTATTAAATCGATTTACTACGCCAAAAGAAACTAAAAGAATAATAACTGCATTAAATGATGGTAAAATTGATATACTTTTTGGAACTCACAGACTATTAGGCAAGGATATCAAACCTAAGGATTTAGGCCTTTTAGTAATTGATGAGGAACAAAGGTTTGGTGTTGCTCACAAGGAAAAAATTAAAGAGTATAAGGAAAATGTTGATGTGCTAACTTTAACGGCTACTCCTATTCCTAGGACTTTACAAATGTCTTTGGTTGGCATTAGAAGTCTTTCTTTAATAGAGACTCCTCCTGTAGACAGATATCCTATTCAGACATATGTTATTGAAGAAAATAAGGCGTTAGTAAGGGATGCAATATATAAAGAAATGTCACGTGGTGGACAAGTATTTATTCTTTATAATAGAGTTGCAGATATTGAAAGGAAAATGTTAGAAATACAATCATTGGTTCCAGATGCTAAAATTGTTTGTACACATGGTCAACTTAGTAAGATTGAACTAGAAGATAGAATGGCTGATTTTATTGATAGAAAATACGATGTTATGCTGTGTACTACTATAATAGAAACTGGTATTGATATTAATAATGTTAATACTTTAATTATTTATAATGCAGATAGATTTGGTCTTAGTCAACTTTATCAAATTAGGGGTAGAGTTGGAAGAAGTAATAAAATTGCATATGCTTATTTAATGTATTCAAAAGATAAAATTTTAGGTGATGTAGCTGTTAAAAGATTAAACGCAATTAAAGAGTTTACCGAATTAGGTAGTGGTTTTTCAATTGCCTCAAGAGATCTTTCTATAAGAGGGGCTGGTGATATTTTAGGTAGTGAACAAGCTGGATTTATAGATAGTGTTGGTATTGATTTGTACCTAAAAATATTAAATGAAGAAGTAAATAGATTAAAAGGAATTAAACCAAAAGAAGAAAATGTTTCAAAAAATAACCTTTTAAATGTGTCTACTCATATATCAGATAATTATGTAGAAGATAACGATTTAAAAATTGAAATTCATAAATTAATTAACACAGTTGATTCAAAGGATAAGTTCTTGGAAGTAAAAGCTGAACTTGAGGATAGATTTGGTAAATTAGATGAAGATATAATTATTTATATGTATGAAGAATGGTTTGAAGCACTTGCTTATAAAGTTGGAATATTTAAGGTTAAGCAAACTAACCAATATATAGAACTTTATTTTAGTAAAGAAGCAAGTTCTAAGATTAATGGTGAAGAGTTGTTTGTTGCGTCGACTAGAATATCTAATGGATTTAAGTTTAAATATTCTGATGAATCTTTGAAAATTATTTTCGATATAAGAAGATTGGATAAACATTTCATTTATTATTTAGTTGATTTACTTAATGCAATTGTTAAATAAATGACATTTCTTGACTGTTTTCGATAATTTTGTTAAAATTAATTAGAAAATAAAGGAAGATGTGTATGGATAATACAATAAAATCAATGTTTGAAGAAAAAAACATGAAGATTTTAATTAATAAGTTGATTCTAGATATAGATAATAATAGTAATTCTTTAGAATTAACTATTAAATTAAAAATTCCTCATTTAAAGTATAAGCTTATTAAAAAACTTAGTAAGCTTTATAATGAAGAAGGTGTAGATTATACTGTTTCTGAACTTACTGAGTTATTAGATGAGAGAGAAGCATATATAAAAGACGCTATATTTCCGCTTTTAGATGAAAGACGTGATAGCTTGTCTTCTGGTGTAAAAGAATCTACTGTAGTAGATCCTTCTGTGGTTTCTGGACTTATTAATGAAGCAAGTGCTTCTTTTAAAGAAAAATTTAATGTATCAATGAATAAGGAAATATATATCGAACTTTATAAAGTATTATTCGAAAAATATCAATTAAAAGATGAAGATTCGAAGGAAAAATTTGGTTCTATATTATCTGCTTATGATAGCGATGTTGAAAACATTATAATTGGTGAAGTTACTGAAAGAGATAAAACCTTACTAAATCAAACAGGAGATACTTTTTCTCAATATCATAAACTGAACGAATTTAATGAATCTTATTCTGATGAGGGAAAAACAAAAATTAAGAATTAAAAAATTAAAGAAACAACATAGTTTCTTTTTTTGTATAACTTCATAAATAAAAAGGAATACTATTTTTAGGAAGAGAGGTTTTTATGGAAGCATCTGGAATTGTAAGAAGAGTAGATGACTTAGGAAGAATAGTAATTCCTAAAGAAATTAGAAGTAATTTGAGAATAAAGTCGGGGGAATGTTTGGAAATATATACTGTTGATGATAAAATTTTTTTAAAAAAACAGGATATGATTAGTAAATATACTGATTATTTTGAAAAAATGTTGGAAGCATTTTCTAAAACTTTGAAAATAAATATATTACTAACTGATACAGATAAGGTTATATTTAGTTTGGGTGAAGGCTCATCTATTTATTTAAATAAGGAATTAGATAATACTATTTATAATATAATTTTAGAAAGGAATCAAAAGAAGCTTGATAATGTACAATTCTTTGGTGATAAAAGTAATATATTATTACAACCACTTGTTGTTGGAGGAGATGTTATAGGAAGTACAATTTTTGTCCGTAAGAATAATGAATTCAGTGAAATTGATACTAAAATAATGGATATTGTTGATAATTTATTAATAAAGCATGTTGAAAATTAATATTTATTTTGTTATAATCTATCTATATTTATTGTTATGAAGGAAAGAGTTATATATGCTTTTTTATAGAGAATCTTTGGTTGGTGGAAAAAGATATTAAATATATAATAGATGGTTCCTGAACTTGTTAATTGATATGTAGGTTAACACGTTGGCAGCGTTAATGCATTTGAGAGTATAGATTTAATCTATAAATTAAGGTGGTACCGCGATTATTCGTCCTTATGATGAATAGTCGTTTTTTTTAAAAGAGGTGATATCATGAGTAGATATTTTGAAAAAATTAGCTTTGATCAATTTAGAAGTGATGTTAGTGATGATAAAGCTATGTATGAAAATTATTCATTGCCAAAGCGAGGTACTATAAATAGTGCTGGTTATGATTTTGAAGCATTATATGACTTTGTTATCAAACCTGGCCAGATAAAGAAAATTCCGCTTGGAATCAAGGCTTCAATGAATTCTAATGAAGTTTTGCTTTTACTGGTAAGAAGTAGTCAAGGTTTTAAGTATAATGTACGGATGTGTAATCAAGTAGGTGTAATAGATTCCGATTACTACAATAATGTTGATAATGAGGGACATATATTTATTAAGTTACAAAATCATGGTGATAATGATTATGTTGTAAAAACTGGTGATAAGATTTGCCAGGGAATATTTATTAATTACTTAGTAGTTGATAATGAAGAAAAAATTGATAGAAAGAGATTATCTGGGATAGGTTCTACAGGTAATTAGGTGAAATAAGATGGAAAAACAAAAATATTATATTTCTACTGCGATTGCTTATACTTCTGCTAAACCTCATATTGGTAATACTTATGAAATTGTTTTGGGGGATGCAATTGCTAGATATAAAAGATTAAAAGGGTTTGATGTATACTTTCAAACAGGTACAGATGAACATGGTGAAAAAATTGAATTAAAGGCAAAAGAAGCGGGTATAACACCTAAAGAATATGTTGATAATATTGCTAGTCAAATAAAAGACATTTGGGATATTATGAATACAAGTTATGATAGATTTGTAAGAACAACTGATCCAAAACATGAACGTGAAGTACAAAAGATATTTAAGAAGATGTATGATAAAGGAGATATCTATTTAGGTAAATATGAAGGTCTTTATTGTACTCCTTGTGAATCCTTTTTTACAGAAAGTCAATTAGTTGATGGCAAATGTCCAGATTGTGGAAGAGAAGTTCACAAGGCAAGTGAAGAAGCTTATTTCTTTAAACTATCTAAGTATCAAGATAGATTAGTTGAGTATTATAATACTCATCCTGACTTTATAAAGCCAGATTCAAGAAAAAATGAAATGATTAATAACTTTATAAAACCTGGACTTCAAGATTTATGTGTATCAAGGACATCATTTACTTGGGGAATTCCAGTTGATTTTGATCCAAAGCATGTAATTTATGTATGGTTAGATGCACTTACAAACTATATTACTAATATTGGATATGATGTTGATAATCCGAGCGATGAATTTAAAAAATATTGGCCAGCTGATTTACATTTAATTGGTAAAGATATTGTTAGATTTCACTCTATATATTGGCCTTGTTTCTTAATGTCACTTGATATTCCACTTCCAAAACAAATTTTTGGACATCCTTGGTTATTATTTGGTAATGATAAGATGAGTAAATCTAAAGGTAATATTTTATATGCTGATGATTTAGTAAAAGAATATGGAGTAGATGCGGTTAGATACTATGTACTTCATGAAATACCTTATGCGAATGATGGAAACTTGACTAATGAATTGTTGGTTGAAAGAATTAATAGTGATTTGGCTAATGTATTAGGAAATTTAGTTAATAGAACTGTTGCAATGGGTAATAAATATTTTGAAGGTAAAGTTATAAATCCTTCTGTTTCTGATGATTTTGATAATGTATTAATTTCTATGATAAATGAATTAGATAAAAGGGTTGAAGTTAAAATGGATACTTTGGAAGTTGGTGCGGCATTAGATGAAATATTTGACTTACTTAGAAGAAGTAATAAATATATTGATGAGACTATGCCATGGGTACTTGCTAAAGATCCAAATAATAGTGATAGACTTCAAACTGTATTGTACAATTTATTAGAATCTATAAGAGTTTCAGCTAATTTAATTAGACCATTTTTACCTGAGACAGCTGATAAGATATTAGAACAAATTGGTAATACTGATGATTCATTAAAGTTCAACCCATCTAACACATATAATTTAGGGGTTGCAACTCCATTATTTAAGCGTATTGATACAAAAAACGTGTAAATCATTGTAAAATTTACCATAAAAGAGGAAAAAGTACTTTTTTCTTCTTTTTGTTTGTGCTATAGTTGTCTTGTGGTAAGTAGTAATAGAAAGGGAATATTATGACAAATATGACAAAGCAGGATAGTATTGATCCAGTAGTACTACTTTTACTTTTTGGGATATACTTTGTATGTAGCTATTTAGCTGGGCATTGTGTATTCGAATTAGTATATGGTCTAATTTTAATACTATATTATTTTAAAACTAGACTTATCCAAAAGAAAACGATGTAATGTAGTTGCATAAGATATATTTTATATCTTTTTTTTTGAAATTGAGGTGATAAACATGTTTATAGATACACATACTCATTTAAGTAATCAGGACTATGATGATGTTGATTTGATTGTTAAAAATGCAGTGGATAATAATGTTAAATATTTAATAATTAGTTGCTGTAGTATGGATACAATTGATGAAGGGATTGCCCTAGCTGATAAATATCCTAATATATTTTTATCAATTGGATTGCACCCATCGGAAATATTTAAATATGATTCAAATGATCTAGAATATATTGAAAATATTGTTAAAAATAATAAAAAAGTGGTTGCGATTGGTGAAATTGGGCTTGACTATCATTATATAGAAAACTCTTCTGATAAAGATTTACAAAAAGAATTATTTATTAAACAATTAGATATGGCAACTAGACTTTCTAAGCCTGTTGTAATTCATACTAGAGAAGCAACTAAAGATACTCTTGACATATTGAAATCATATAATCTAATAGGTGATATTCATTGCTTTAGTGGTAGTCTTGAGATTGCTAGAGAGTATATAAGCCTTGGATATAAGCTTGGAATGGGTGGAGTTTTAACTTTTAAAAATAGTAAATTGCCTGTTGTTTTGGAATCTCTTCCAATTGAATCTATACTTCTTGAAACAGATAGTCCTTATTTGGCACCGGAACCAGTTAGAGGAAGTAAGAATGAATCATCAAACATACCTTATATTGCTAAAAAAATAGCGGATATTAAAAAACTTTCCACAGAAGAAGTGGAAAAAATTACTACAAATAATGCAATTGCTTTATTTGACTTAGATATATAATTGTGGTATATTCTAGCTATGAATGGTAAGAGGTGATACTCTTGAAAAGAGCTTTAAAAATGATAAGGAATCAGTCAATATTTATATTTATGGTTGTTGCAATTTTTGCAATTATTGCAAGTGGTAATAAAACTGAGAAAATAACTACAGAGGATATTTCTACTACTAGATCTATAAAAGCAATACATTTGGTTTCTAAATACAAGCCTGAAATAGTTAAAACGAAAGTAGTTACTACTTTATCTGAAATAAAAAAATATGGAAAAGATATGCCCGTTAAATTTGATGGTACTATGACAGGATATGGCCCTGATTGTGCTGGATGTGGTGGTCATACAGGATGCCCTCCATCTCAAAAGGTAACTAATGGAAACATCTATTTTAATGATAATGAATATGGTAGGGTAAATATTCTTGCATCTGATAAGGGAATACCTTGTGGTAGTATAATTAAAATTACTAATTCTTCATTGGGAGATCAAGTTATTGGTATTGTTTTAGATAGAGGTGGAGCCATAACTGGTACAAAGCTTGATTTTCTTGCAAAAAGTGAGAAAGAAGCTTCTAAAAAGATTGGCAAGCAACGTGTAACATATGAGATTGTTAGATGGGGATGGTAAGCACTTGTTGAAGTGCTTTTTAAATAGGAGGTCGTATGGAAAAAATAAATCATAATTTTAAGAAAAAATTTGGTCAGAATTTTTTAACTGATAATAATATTATTGTTAATACGGTATCTTCTGTTTTATTACAAGAGGATGATCTTGTAATAGAAATTGGGCCTGGTTCAGGTATGCTTACTAAAGAAATTCTAAAAAAATGTAGGGTTCTTGCTTATGAAATAGATACTGATCTTATTGATACATTATCTAATATTCCTAATAATGAAAAATTAACTATTATTTGGGATGATTTTTTAAAGCGTGATGTTGTTAAAGATATAGAAAAATTTAGGTATAATAAATTATATATAATTGCTAATCTTCCATATTATATTACTACTCCAATTATTACTAAAGTGATAGAGTCGGATTTAGATGTTTCAAAAATGGTAATAATGGTACAAAAAGAGGTGGGAGATAGATTTTCTTCAAAGCCCGGTAACAAAGAGTATGGATCAATTACTGTTTTTTTGAATTATTATTTTAATATTAAAAAATTATTTGATGTTAGTAGAAATTGTTTTTATCCTAAACCGAATGTTGATAGTGTAATACTTATGTTAGAAAAGAAGAATGATACTTATAATGTTAAAGATAGAGAAAAACTATTTAAATTAATACGTGATAGTTTTAGTTTTAAAAGAAAAACAATTAAGAATAATTTAAAAGGGTATGATTTAAATAAAGTTGAAGAAGTATTAATAAATAATGGTTATTCTTTGAGTAGTAGAGCTGAGGAATTACCATTAGATGTATTTATTCAGATTGCAAATGAAATATAAAAAGGACCATTGATTATAATACCTTTAAAGTTCACACTAAATAAAAAGAACATAGAAATATGT
>OIYS01000849.1_pt1 | contig 18155 bp, 16 predicted proteins | sample 1588271 | NCBI WGS metagenome assembly OIYS01 (sample SAMN03283286) | human gut metagenome | biome: human-associated habitat; material: feces | host: Homo sapiens | place: Peru | collected 2012
TGCGGCCCAAGCTGGTTGTTCCCTCCGGTTCAACATGATATTTTTCAGGTGCAGTTGTGGGTGGCGGACGATTTGTACTGGCGGCACGGCTCCCTTCTGAAAATGGAAAATGCAGGCGCAAAATACGTTTTATCGAGCAGTTGAATTTCTTTTTTCAGCATTCCAAGACAGCCACGCCCCAGCCGGGGAGGTCGATCTTCTCGCCTGCGGAATATGTCTTTCCGGTTATCAACTCTGTGGCATTGTGCGGCACAGTGTAACTGCCACGCGCCGCGCTGTAGTTCATTACATAGCGGACGTGCTTCCGGAAATCGTTCTCGCCCTCCTTCAGGATGATCGGCCAGCGATGCGCCGGAAGCTTGATGCCCATTTTCGGAAGCAAAAGTTCCAGCAGCTTGTCAAGCACGCTTTCTTCCAGCATGGCGCCGATATACGCAGCACTGCCGCTGCCATAGCTGTGGCATGTCGCCGCAGCATAGCCTGCGTAGACAGGATGGTCATAGGCAAGCAGCATCTCCGTTTCCTCGTCAGGGCGGAGCAGCTCCATCCATTCCCTTGCGCCGGGCACATCGACCGGGACTGTAAAATTGTCGTAGGTCATGCCAAACACGCCGCTCAATCCTCCGGGCTGCCGGGAAGTGCGGATTTTGACATTTTCGTCGCAGAAAAAGCTGCAGAAAGTGGACAGCAGGTGTCCCCCATTCTGCACGTATTCCCGAAGCGCCCGGATCAGAGAATCCTCCGCACAGTACAGCCCCGGCGTTACCACCAGCTTATACCGCGAAAAATCCCGCACACGGTCGTCCACGATATCAACGGAAACGTTCATGCGGAAAAAGCTGTCGTAGACCCAGCGCAGGATGTCTCCGTAGCCGGGATCGGCAAAGGAATCGCTCCATTTCAGACCCGTCAGACCGCGGTTGGATACCAGAACGGCGACCTCACTGGTGCGTTTCAGGTTTACCAGCCGGGAACCGATGCGTGCCAGATCCCCGCCGATGGTTTTCGCTTCCTGATAGACGGCGCCGGGAGTGAAGTCGTGGCTGAGGACGCCCTTCCAGTGGGATTCGATGGCGTTGTGGATGGAATGCCAGTGCCAGTATTCCACCATATTCGCCCCGTTCGCCAGATGCGCGAATGCCTGAAGCCGCAGCTGCCCCGGCCAGGGAAGCCTGCCAACCGGCCCCTGTGCCTGTGTTTCCAGCACGAAGAAATTCTCCCCCCGCTTCAGTCCTCTGGCAAGATCGCCGCCGAAGCTGATCTCCGCCCCCGTCAGGAAGGACGCCGAAGGATGGTAGATGTCGCACCCCGCCACCGTGACCGCCTCTGCCGCGCGGAACTGATCCACGTCCGGCTGGAGGGCATGGGAATAGTCCCGCCACTCGTAGTCAAAATTATGGGTCACGAATTGCTCCGGGCGGCGGTATTCATCCACAATGGTGCGCTGCCACAGAAGAAATTCCGTCACCAGATTTCTCTGGAACGCCTCGAATTCCGCTGCGAGAGAATTGTTGATGGTCCCCCGCACGTCCGGAAGATCGTCCCAGCTGCCCAGAGAATTGCTCCAATAGGCCAGTCCGAATGCCTGATTTATGTTTTCGACAGTTCCGAACTTCTCCATCAGCCATTGCCGGAACATCCCCTGCGCCCGCTCACCGCAGGTGTCATAGGGCTTGGTTTCGTTGTCCAGCTGAAAGCCGATCACATGGTCATACGGCTGCACCTGCTCCATCAGCTTTCGGATGATCCGCTCGCAGTGGAACCGATAGCCCGGATGGGTGATGTCCATATTCTGCCGGTGGCCGTACCGGGAAGGGCCGCTGTGGGTATCCGCCAGAATGTCCGGGTACTTCCTGACCATCCATGGCGGAATGGCATAGGTGGGCGTGCCGACGATCACGGAAATACCGTACTTCTTCGCACCCGCAAGCATCCTGTGCAGGCTGGTAAAATCGAATTCGCCGTCCCTTGGCTCCCATGTGCTCCAGGTGGATTCGGCAATGCGGATCACGTTCATGCCCGCTTCCTTCATCATGCGCATATCCTCGTCAACCCGGGACACGGGCATGTATTCGTCATAATAGGCAGCGCCAAAGTAGATCTTATCTGTCCTCATAACAGCCTCCCTGATAAAAGTGCGGCAGACCCGGCCATCGGACGGATCTGCCCCTTCGTTAACAAATTTTACTGCGCGGGATTCAGCAGAAAATGATCCATGGTTCCCCATACGCCCCCGGCGGCCTGAACGCAGACGCCGATGGTCATGCTCCCGGACGTACACGGAATATTTTCGATAACCGGATTCTGCCAGTTGACCCAGCCGTCCACCAGGAAGGGCTGCTCATACCGCTGACCGTCGGAGATCACGTAGATGTACATCTGTGCGTCCTCATTCACGTCGCCGCCCTGAACCTGGATGGAGAAGGTGTAATTCCCCGCCCGCAGACCGGTAATGTCCTGCTCCACGGTGAAGTCCACGGACTGCGCGTTCCAAAAGTGCAGCGACACATTCCCGTCGTAGGCGTCCGTTTTCTTGTTCTGGAAATCCGTGGTGGGAACGGTCTGCGTGATGCGCCACATGGAGGTGTCCGCGCCTTCAAAGTCGTAGTTTGCCACATAGTTTTCATCCACGACGCTGACATAGCAGACCACCTCGCTGCCTTCGGCAACGCCGGTGACCGGATAGGTGCCGACCTCCGAGGCGGAGATGGCGGAAAGATCTGCCGTTTCATCCCACGTCACCGACGCCGGTTCTTCGCTCCCGTCGTTATAGATGGCAGCGATGGTTTCCGGCAGGACGATCTCGTTGTTCCGCTTTGCCGTCACATAAACAGGCTCGATGCTGTCGATTTTCCTTGGGACGTCGGTGCCGGTGCGGACATAAGTGAAGGTTTTCAGGGATTCCAGCGGGTGTCCCTCCGGGTCAAACAGCGCCTGATTGTCGCAGGCACTGCCGCCGTAATAGACGCCTGCATCGTCGGGGTCGTAGTCCGCGGCGTAGGAGCTTGCCCATCCGGCGCCGTTGGCTTCCCAAAGGGCGCTCTTTTCTGAGTGCGTCTCACCGGGGACGGTGATCCATGCAGGCTCCCAGTAGAATACGCCGATGGCGCTGCTGCCCAGATCGGCCATGGCCTGAATCACGTCGGACAGCTCCCTCGCCTGCCCCTGCACGGTGAAGGGATAGGGCTTTTCGTAGGTCAGCTGCTCTCCGATGCTGTTGCCGCTGCCGTCGGTATCCTGGAGAGTATAGGCGTAGGAGGTCTCCGCGATCATGACCTTCTTGCCGCTGCGGTCTATGACCGCCTGAAGCTGCGCCTTCAGATTTTCCAGGGTGCCGTGCCAGAAGGGATAGTAGGAGGTGGCGAACACGTCATAGTCAACGCCGTACACATCCAGCGTCGCGGCATAATGCCCGTACTTCTGCGCCTCCGGATTGGTGTAGTGGACGGCAATCCGGATATCGGGGTTTGTGTCCCGGATGGCTTTTGCCGCGGATGCCATCAGCGCGTACTGTCTGGGTACGGCTGTTTCTCCGCAGAAGCCGTTCGTCGTCTCGTTGCCCACCTGAATCATGCCGATGGCAACGCCGGCATCCTGAATTTTCCGGATGCTCTCCACGGTGTAATCGTAAATGGCCTGCTCCTTTTCTTCCAGAGACAGCGCTTCCCATGCTTTGGGAGCCTGCTGCTTGGAGGGATCCGCCCAGAAGTCGGAGTAATGGAAATCCACCAGCAGCCCCATGTCATACCGGGCAGCCCGCTTTCCGATTTCAATGGCCGTGTCCACCGTACAGCTGCCGCCGCCGTATCCGTTTCCTGCCGCGTCAAAGGGGTCGTTCCAGACGCGGACACGGATGTAATTGACGCCAGCATCATGGAGGACTTTCAGAAGATCCTGCTGCTGTCCGTCAAAATCGTAGTAAACCACTCCGCTGGCCTCCTGGGTCAGCAGCGTCGAGACGTCCGCGCCCATAATAAAGTCCCCGGCAAGATTTTCCGCCTTGGGAACCAGAATGGTCGGCTTTTCCTTTGCCCTACAAGCGCTCAGCGCCAGTACAAGGCACAGAAGCATGCGGAAAAAGCTTCCCTTTTTCATTCCAGACGCCCATCCTTTACGCAATGACATACGTGATCACACCCAGTATCAGCCAAATCAGCGGATACAGGCAGTAAAACAGATATTTGTTCGGCCGGTCGCCCAGCTGGCCGTTGTAGCGCTTCAACAGGAAAACAGAAACGGGGCCTGTAACATACATCAGGCTGATGACGCCGCCGACCCACAGCTTTGACTTCCGATCCCGAAGCAGGTAATACACCGCAGCCAGCAGGATCATGCACAGCCCGAACTGCGTTTTCATCAGCGCGCACCAGAAGACTGCGGCTATGGCAATGAGCACCTGCGCGACCCGGCTGGCGGAGAAGGTTTTCATGCCATAAAGCATGATCAGACCCACGACAAGGGTAAAGAGTATATTCTGCTGTGTCCAGTCCAGCAGCTTTCCGCCCATGGCAAAGTCAAAGGGAACCTCGCTGACCAGCGCAAACAGGAGCATCCGAAGCAGATACCGCCTGAAGCTTTTCGTGTGCAGGAAGCCCTCCACCAGAAGAAACGCGAACACCGGAACGGCCAGACCGCCCAGAAGCTGGAGCACAGCCGCCCAGCTGGACAGAACCATCAGATCCGTGTTCGCCGCCCACATCTGCCGCAGCTCCCCATTGGAAAACCGGCTTACATGGAGCATCCCGTTCTGGATGACGGACATGCTGATGGCGTAAAACAGCATGGTCATGCAGCCGTACCATTTCAGGGTCGCTGCCGTTACGTCGATATGGGGCAGTCTCCGGCGGTCACGCAGATCGTGCATAACGCATCTCCTTTAAAAATCACGGATGGTTTTCAGGGCGGGCAGGGCGTTCCCGTCGTAGTCGAACAGCGCCTGATTGGCCCATTCGTTGCCGCCGGGGCCTTGTTCTCCGGTGTAGGCCAGTGCGGCTTCGTTCGCCCAGCCGCAGCCCGGGACGGGCAGCCACGCAGGCTCCCAATAGACGAAGCCCTTGCCCCTGTTTTCGGGAATGTCCCGGAGCAGCGCCATAATGTCCCGCATAAACGCGCTCTGCCCCTCCGGGGTCATGGGATAGGGAACCTTTTCCGCCAGCTCCTGTTTGGTGGCCATGCCCTTCCGCTCCTCCGGCGCCAGCTTTTCGTAGTCGGCATAATCCTCCAGCGTAAAGCCCGTGGATACCTCTGCCACGATCATGTCCTTGTGATAGCGCAGCGCGAGATCCTGCATATTGTTTTTCAGGTCGTCCATGGTGCCGTGCCAGAAGGGGTAGTAGCTCAACCCGATATAATCAAAATCCTTGCCGCCGCGGGCAAAATAACTGTCGAACCAGGTCCGGTACAGCGTATTGCTGCCGCCGTTGTCCAGATGCAGCATGATCTTCATCCCCGGCGCGGCGTCCCGGACGGCCTGAATGCCCGCGTTCAGGAACAGCACGATGTTTTCAAAATCGGGCGTTCTGCCGTAAGGCCACAGCAGCCCGTTGGACAGCTCGTTGCCCACCGCCGTGATGGCGGGGAGCAGGCCGCTGCCTGCCAGCGTCTTCATTACGGAAAACGTAAAATCATAGACGGCACCGGCCAGTGCTTTCGGCTCCATCCCCTGCCAGTCCTTGGGAATGATCTGCTTGCCCGGGTCTGCCCAGAAATCACTGTAGTGGAGATCCAGCATCCAATCGACACCGGCGTCTTTCAGCCGCTTTGCCATCTGCACGGTTCGCGGCAGGTCGTTGGTGCCTGCGCCGTAGGGGGTGCCGTCTTCGCTGTAGGGGTCGTTCCACAGCCGCAGCCGTACCAGATTCATGCCGTAGCGCTTCAGAATCGCAATGGCATCATCCTGTATGCCGTTATCATAGAATTTCCCGCCGCAGTTTTCTACTTCCGGCAGCGTGGACAGATCCATTCCTTTGATAAATGTATTCATACGCGAACCTCGCTTTATGTCTGCTCTGCCGTGACTGCACTGGCAGAGGTATCTTCTCCTTCAGGAAGAGCAGCGGCTGACAGCGTCAGCCGCTGCTCTGCGGTAGATGGTTATTCGGAAAAATCCTCGAAATCGGTAAAGCGCTTCCTCATGTCCTTATAGCGGACGCGAACCATTTCGTTCATTTTAAGCACCTGTTCCTCCGTGCCGAAAAACTGGCAGCGGATACAGTAGAACTCCTGTTTTTCACTGTCGTAGAACATGTCTATGTCCAGATCCCGCAGGAAGCAGGAGGGGCAGCGGTAATTCAGTCTGCCTTTCGTAGATTGAGCCATGTGGTGAAGACCTCCTTCTGCTGAAGTTTTCCGGTATAGCCCAGGGTAAACATGGGGCTGAAGGCGTAGCCTTCCTTGACGTAGCCCTTCTTCTCCCGGCCGTCACAGGTCATGCTGACCCGTGTATCGATGGGAGGCAGCTTGCACCAGACCTCGCCGGCGCTGCCTGCCGCCAGCTCCCGGCACTTGTACTCGTAGGGGATGGTCTGCCCATCCACGCCCAGGGTCAGGCTGGACATATCCTCGGTATACTCGGTGGTGCCGTAGCAGCCGACCATGTATTCGTTGATGGTCACATCCGCGTCGGGGTCAGACATCTCAAGAATGTTCCGGTCAATGCGGATACTGCTTTCGCCCTCGGCAAAGGTGATGACCGTCTGGAGCTTCACTGTCAGATCGGAGAACACGATCTCCACAGGATCCAGCGTCAGGATGCGGTTTTTGCCCTCCTGAGAGAAATGCGCCTTGGTGCGGCACAGGCACAGATCCACTTCCTCGCCGCCGTGACAGATCTTGGCGCTGCGGATGGTGCCCTCCCCGGCGTAATGGGTAAAGTAACCGGCGCGGTACTTTTCCTGCATGAGAAAGGGGTAGCTGGCGTCCTGCACATGGGGCGTGCCGATGCCCACAGGCCAATGCAGCTTCGCCACATAAGGCCGCAGATCAAAAATGGCGCCGCCCTGATCCACGTTGACGCCTGCCCGCATATAAGGGTCACAGTACCAGAACAGCTGCTTGTTGCTGCCGTAGAGGATGTCCCGCCACAATGCGCACTCCGGCTCGGTGTAGGTCTTCTTTTCCCGGTAGTAATCGGCAAACTCGGACATGGTCATGTCCACCAGCTTGCCCTCTTTCTTCAGCTGTCCGTAGTAAGCGCAGCCGTCCCAATAGGACTTCTTCAGCAGCTCATAGGGCGCTTCCCAGCGTCCCATCTTGTTCATCCAGCCGGGGCCGACAAACATCATGTTGTAGGCGTAGCCGTTGTTGTATTTGGACAGACTGCGGTACTGGTCGATCAGATTGTACAGATAGGGATACTCCCAGGTCTTCGTGTCATAGATCATGCCGCGAAGCACATTCTGGGGGTGGGTGCCGAAGTTGGAGCCGTTGCCGTCATAGCAGGCCAGCAGGTCGCGGCTCAGATGGGGAATGGCGACAATGCCGGAATCCTCGTCCTCGTTGGCCGCGGGAGCGTGGGTGTTTGCCTTGGAGGGGATCCAGGGCGCCCAGGGGCCGCCGTCCATGAAGGTGTACCAGGAGTTGTTGCAGGTGTGGTAAGCCTTGGGGCCTTCCTCCCAGCAGGTGGCAACGGCGCATTTTACGCCGGGGTATTCCGCCTTGATGAAGTTGATCAGGTCGGCGTCCAGATAGTAGGAACCTGTGGATTCCGGGTAGAATCCGAACTTTTCATAGAACTTCCCGAACACATCCCGGACGATGGCCTTCTTGTCCTCCATGGAGAACATCCAGATGCAGAAATCCTTCGTCCTGTATTTTTCCCGGAACTGCTCGCAGGGCAGTCCCAGCAGGCTCAGGGCGATCTCGTCGCCATAGACCGCGTGATGCTCCTTGGCCAGAGCCACGGCTTCCTCGTTGAACAGGCTGGCGTAGGTCATCTGGATGGTGGTTTTCAGACCGTTTTCATGGGCGCACTGCTGCTGGATCTTGAAGATGTCCAGACTCTCGGTCAGCAGCGCCTTACGGCCGATGTCCTCCGCCTGACCGTGTCCCGTGACCTTCTCGGCATACTCGGGCACCATTTCAGGCCGGTGGATGATATTGACAACAAATTTGTCCATAGGTCTATAAATCCTTTCGGTAAGGAAGTAAATAGTGTGGGCGCGGCGGCGAAAAAACACCGCCGTGCCCTTAGGAAAAAATAGGGGAAATAGTTATCCTTTGACTGCGCCGCTGGTGACGCCCTCCACATAGAACTTCTGCATGATCATGAACAGAATGGAAATGGGAATGGAGACAAGCACGCCGCCGCAGCAGAACTGGGTGAAGTAGGTGTTGATCAGGCCCTTTTCCAGCATCTTGTACAGGCCGACTGCCACCGTGTAGTTGGCGGAAATGCCCGCATTGAGGATCATCTTGGCAAACACGAAGTCCATCCAGGGAACCAGGAAGCTGCTGATGATGGTGTAGACGATGATGGGCTTGGAGGTGGGCAGGACGATTTTCCAGAAGATCATCGCTTCATTGCAGCCGTCGATCCGCGCGGCCTCACACAGCGCCCGGGGAACCGTGTCAAAGAAGCCCTTGGCCACCAGATAGCCCAGACCGGAGGATGCGGAATAGACCATGATCAGGCCGATGCGGCTGTTGGTCAGGCCGAAGGTCTTCAGGGTGAAGTATACCGCGATCATGGACAGCATACCGGGAAACAGATTCAGCAGAACGGCGCCGTTCATCAGAGCCTTCCGGGACTTGAATCGGGTAACGGACATGGCATAGGCCACCATCAGCACGAACAGTGTGGAAATGACGCATGTCCAGCAGGCAATGACGAAGGTGTTCCAGAACCAGGTGGGGAACTGGTTGACCGTGTCGGGGGTCAGCAGCTTTACATAGTGAATGGCGCTCCACTCCTTGGGAAGGAATGTGGAGGTGTTCATGCCGGGGTAGGCGCTGAAGGAGGTGCAGACCAGCCACACGATGGGAATGATCCAGATCACGCACAGCAGGGCAATGAACGCGTTGTGCAGAAGAATTCTGATTGTACGCTTTCTCATGAATAAGTTCCCTCCTTGTCGCCGCTGATCATGAAGTTGAAGCCGACCAGGGTAAAGACCGCGCATACGATGAATACCATGATGCCGATGACGGAGGCCATCTTGTAGTTGTAGTAGTCCTGGGTCAGCGTAAACAGCCAGGTGACCAGAAGATCCGTCTCCTTCGCCTGGGCGTTGGCCATGTACTGGTTGGTGGTGACGAAAACGCTCTGGGTCAGCAGATAGATGACGTTGAAGTTATTGAAGTTCTTCACGAAGTCCATGAGCAGCGCCGGGCCGGTGACCTGGAGGATGTAGGGCATGGTGATGGACTTGAATATCTGGAAGGGGCTTGCACCGTCGATGCGGGCGCTCTCCAGCTGATCGGAGGGCAGGTTCATCAGAACGCCGGTGGCGATGAGCATCTGGTAAGGAATGCCGATCCAGATGTTGATGAGAATGATCATCACGTGAACCCAGCCGGGAGCGGTCATGAAGGGAATGTAGCTGGTGGAGATCAGGCCGATTCTCCGCAGGAACGCCGTCAGACCGATATTGGCGCAGATGGTGTTCATGATGCCGGAGTTTACGAAGAAGTTGCGCATCAGCAGCAGGGACACGAACTGGGGCACGGCGATGGTGACCACCAGCATGGTGCGCCAGATTTTGGTACCTCTTGTCAGCTTGCTGTTCAGCAGAAGCGACATAAGGATACCGCCCAGATATGTGGTCAGGGTCGCAAAGAAGGACCAGATAATGGTCCAGCCCAGGATCCGGACGAAGGCATAGCCGAATGTAGAGGTGATGCTGCTGCTGAACAGGGAAACGAAGTTATTCAGGCCGACCCAGGTAAACAGGTTCGTCGGCGGCATATGCTGCTGATCATAATTGGTGAAGGCCACCAGCACCAGCAGCAGGATGGGGATCAGCGTGAAAACCACAATGCCCAGCACAGGCAGGGTCAGCAGCGTGATGTGGAACTTCCTGTCCAGATACGACTTGACATCTTCAACAAAGGTGTTGACGTGGCGTCCCAGCTGCGCTTCTTTTTGCAGCGCGTAGACGTTTACCACGTTGCGGATGCACACGATCCCGGCGGCAAACCAGATGACGAAGCTGAACAGGGAGAACAGCAGGATCATGAAGGAGTTGTCGTAATCATTCCACTCCGACTGCATGGTCTTCATATTGAAGACCTGTTCTGCCTGAACCGTGCCCAGGGTGCCGAATTTCGGCACATAGTTCATTGCGAAGTTTACGGAGAACAGGATGACCGCCGCTTCCAGCAGGGTCATCAGCAGCGCTTTGACATACTGCTTTCTGCGCAGATATCCCGCGCCCCACCAGACCAGCGTCAGCTTGACAAAGAGATCGCCCTTCGCCATTGCCGTCGCAAATTCCGCAAAGAACCGGGCTATCCCCCAAAAGAATCCGGATATGGCGCTGCCGATCCGGGAGAATCCATCGGGCTTTTCTTCCATAAAGATTCTTTCCTTTCTCTTGATTTCAGCCCCATATGTTTGCACATATGGGGCTGAATTTCCAACGCGATATCTTTGGGATTATTCCACGGGAGCGGTGACACCCTCGACCAGCGTATCCAAAGCAGCCTGGATGGCCGCGTCGTCGGAGCCCAGCTCACCGTTGGCGATCATCTGGCCAAAGGTGGCAGTGGGATCCCAGAACTTGCCGCCGACGTTCTGGACAGAGCCGTAAACGTCCTGAGCGGCGGAAGCGGCGATGGCGACGTTGGAGGTCACGGCATCGTTGGCAGCGGCGTTCAGATTGGTGGGCGCCAACTGGCGGGTCTCGAAGCGGGCGGTCTGAGAAGCTTCATTGGTCAGGAACTCAGCCAGCAGCACGGCCCAGCCGGAGTTCTTGGAGTAGGCGTTGACGCCCATCAGCTTGAAGCCGGAGAAGCAGGACATCTGAACCTGATTGCCGGCGCAGGTGAAGGTGGGCAGCTTGGTGGCGGCGTAGCCCTCGCCGAAGGCAGTCTCAGCAGCGCCGGCGTCCCAGGTGCCGGAAACCACGGCGCAGACAGCGCCGGAGGCGATCTGGTTGGAAATATCGCCGTCAGCAATTGCCAGGAAGCCGGGATGGGCGGCGATGGCGGTCATAGCCTTCGCAACGTCAACGCCGGTATAGCCGTCGGCAGAAGTGCCGTTCCAGTCGATCACGGTGGTGCCGTCGGGGTTCATGTCGCTGATGAAGCCCGCGCCCAGGAAGAAGGAGGCGTTGTACCAGCCGGATGCGAAGGTCATGCCGACCTTACCGCCGGCAGCTTCCGCGGCGGAGAGCAGCTCGTCCCAGGATTTTGCCTGATCGGCAGTGATCTTGGTGGAATCGTAGTACAGGAAGTAGTTGTTGCCGCCTCCCATGGGGAAGGCGTAGACATTGCCGTCCTTGGTAGCGGCAGCCACGGAGCCTTCGCCGTTGGCAGCCAGAACATCCTCCAGAGTCTTGTCGGTGTAGGCGGGCAGAACGGCGGAGACATCGCCGCTCAGATTCAGCAGAGCGCCTGCGGAAACCAGATCGTTCAGCTGGTCGTTCGCAAAGGCGAAGACATCGGCGGCAGCCTCAATGTCGGTCAGGACGGTGTCCTTGGCGGTGGACTCGGACTCGACGCCGATCTGGATGTCGAAGGTCTGGTCGGGATAAGCAGCCTTGAATTCCTCGACCAGCTGAGCCAGCAGCGCCTGATCCTCTTCCGCGCCCCACAGGGTCAGCGTGACGGTTTCATTGGAAGCGTCAGCAGCTTCGGTGTTTGCGTTATTGGCAGCGGGCGCCTGGGTCTCGGCGGTGCCGCCGTTGCCGCCGCAGGCAGTCAGAGACAGGACCATGACAAAAGCCAGCAGCAGAGCAAGCAGTTTTTTCATTTTGAATTCCTCCTATTATTTCATTTGGCATCCGTTAGGCAACCGGTTGCCGTCTACCTAAAGTATAGACCTTCTCACATTTCTTGTCAATTTGGAATTTGTAACAAGAATGCGGCTTGTCTTTTATTTAGATTGAACAACTCAGAACTTCGGCATTTATACAAGCGTCAACTGTTTTCCTTCCGGCAAAAAACGCGGGGCTGGGACGTACCGTCCCAGCCCCGTAATTATCCCTTGGTTGATTCCCGCAGAATGATCTGATATCCCGGAAGCGCATAGTCGCAGTCCGGCCGTCCCTCCAGCCTGTCGATCAGCTTCTGGCAGGCGATCCTGCCCAGCTCCACCGCGTCAAAGCGCAGACTGGTTACGGGCGGGATATTGCTTTCCAGAAGAACGCTGTCAAAAAAGCTGGCGACCTTCACGTCCTGAGGGATGCGGATACCGTTGGTTCTCAGGTGAACCATTACAAGATTGCAGATGTAATCGTCCATGCAGACAATGCAGTCCACCTTCCGCGCCAGGATCGCGGACAGCATTTCGTCCAGGTTGCTGTCCCGGTTCACGTTCATGTATACCAGCTGCTTATCCCGGCTCAGCCCCAGCTGGCCGCAGGCATCCCAGAAGCCCTGTAACCGGCTGTGGGTGACGCAGTTCTTCTCCTCGCCGCCGAGCAGAGCCATGCTCTTCACGCCGCCAGTGATGAGCAGCGCCGTCAGATCCCGGCAGGCAGACCGGTTGTCATTGTCCACAACGATGGTCTGCTTGTCGGAGGTCGGGCCGATCAGGACGAAGGGAACCTGTTTTTCCTTCAGGAAGCCCACAATGGGGGATTCCACAAGGGAGCGCATGGCGATGACGCCGTCGATCTTGCGGTTATCGATCAGGCGGGCGATGTTCTCAACAGACCGTTCGCTGTCCATGGCCACCAGCACATCATAGCTGCTGCTTGACGCGATCTTGCAGACGCCGCTGAGGCATTCCTGGAAGAACGCCCCGTCAAACAGTCCTGCCTGATCTGGCATCATCAGGCCGATATTGAACGTCCGGTTCCGCGCCAGGCTCTGAGCCACGGCGTTGGGCTTGTATCCACACTTGTCAATAAACTCCAGAATTCTCGCGCGGGTCTCCGCACTTAAATTTCCCTTCCCGGAAATGGCCTTGGAAACCGTAGCCTTATTCACGCCCAGTTCCCTGGCAATGTCGCTCAGGGTATCCATCCTCTTACGCTGCTCCACGAACAAATCCTCACCATGCTGTCAATTCGATTCCAAAGTCGGCAACTGGTTGCCTCCTTCATAATATCAGGTGGGGCACGGCGTTGTCAAGGCCAATATCACCGGCAGTTTTTCCGGCGCGTTTGTACGCGTCAGCGCAGAAAGATATCGGTTTCGCCGATCTTATCAGATACCGCTGCCCAGCCACAGACGATTTATTCAGAGTTTCCCTAGTTATTCGCAGCTTCTCAGCGTCCGATGTGAATGCCCGTCAGGTGCTCATAATACTTGGCAATGGCACTGTGATCATTCCCGCCGCAGTCGTTGTTGTGCAGCCACTGCAAAATTTCCTGGACAGCGGCGGTCATGGGTACCGGCGCGCCGACGGTGTGGGCGCAGTCCAGGGCGTTGTCCAGATCCTTGATGTGCAGATCAATTTTGAAGCCGGGCTTGTCGTTGCCCGCGATCATCATGGGACCCTTGGCATCCATAACCGTGGAACCGGCGAGGCCGCCGCGGATGGCGCGGTAGACCACCCCAGGGTCAACACCGGCCTTCTGCGCCAGCGTGAAGGCCTCGGCCACCGCCTGAATGTTGCAGGCAACGATGATCTGGTTGGCAAGCTTTGTGGTATTGCCCGCGCCCACATCGCCGCAGAGGGTCACGGAAGCGCCCATCGCGGCGAGGATGTCCTTGCAGGCGTCGAAGACCTCCTGCTTACCGCCCACCATGAAGCTCAGCGTGCCGTCAATGGCCTTTGGCTCGCCGCCGGAAACGGGAGCGTCCAGCATTTCGACGCCTTTCTCCGCCAGAACCGCGGCGATCTCCTTGGAGACCACGGGGCTGATGGAGCTGCAGTCGATGAATATCTGACCGGCGTGCATGTAGTTGACCACATCCCCCAGCATGACCTCCTTGACCTGCGGGCCGTTGGGCAGCATGGTGATGATGATTTCGGCATTTTCCGCCAGCTCCTGACGGGAGACGGCATGGGCGCCGTCCTTCGCCAGCTCCTCCATGGGAGCCTTGCTGCGGTTGTTTACCCAGACCTCATGGCCTGCTTTCAGTAGGTTTCTGACCATAGGCTTGCCCATGATGCCAAGACCAATAAATCCGATTTTCATGTAACATTACCTCCCGGAAGAATACGCCGCCGCGCGGCTTTTCTTTATTATCACGCAGTTTTCAGCTACCTGCCTGCATTGTAGCAGGTGAAATGAATTCTGTCCATTCGTGGAATGTCCAAATCTGACGCACAAAAATCAGGTAAACCGTGAATTCTGGAAAAGACCTGCTGTCCAAGGGTATTTTACTGGCAGACATCTAAAGATGTATTGAATAATCTGGCATCTGCATCAAATGCCCTGCCGCCCCTGAAGGGGCAATGTATCTTTTTATTCTAAGGCAGCACCGCACAATTGTGTCTGCGAGTCTCAGCCGTCTTTTTGCCCCACTTCCGCAGTTCCGAAAATGGGAAATACATACAGTATTCCTCCATTTTCGGAACTTTGAATTGGAACAAAAATCCTGCCTGAGACTTCTTGCCGAATTGCGCGGTGCTGCCCTAACATTTCTGTAGACGATACTGCCCTTAATTGTCGGTTGAAATCCCTCTCTACTGTAGACGTGTGGTCGGCAAACCATTTCTGCTCTATTGAGGGATTCTTTCCATTTCTTTGTTATCCGCTAAAGCTCTTTTCTACACCCGGCATAGCCGGGTGTTCACTTTGGTACAACCAACGGAAAACCGGCAGGCAATCTATCCGATTGCCTGCCGGTTACGCGTTTTCCGCGAAATAATGCTCCCGCGCATAGGCAAATGCCCAGTTGAATTTCTCCGCAGCCGCTTTGCTGATCTCCAGTTCCGGGCGCATCATGTCAAAGGCGTGGATGTCGGTGTGGTAAACGTCCACATCTGCGGGAATCCCCGCGCTTTTCAGCGCTTCGATGTAGTGAAGCGTCTCCACGTAAAAAGGTTCTCCGTCCCCCACAAAGGTATAGGCAGGCGGCAGACCGGAAACGTCCTGCGCCCTTGCCGGGGCGGCATAGACGGGGACATGCCCCTTCGGCGTGCCCCGGAGATAGAGCTTCCATGCAATATGATTCTTTCGGGTGTTCCAGACCTGTCCGTGGTTGTCCCGGGAGCTTTCCGTGTCCCGGTCGTCCAGCATGGGATACAGAGGCATCTGAAACGCGATGTTGACGGACGCCCTGTCCCTCGCCATCAGGCACACCGCCGCGCACAGGCCGCCGCCCGCGCTTTCCCCGCCGACCATGATCTGATCCCGCCGGATGCCCAGCTCCCGGACGTGATTCTTCATATAGATCAGCGCCGAATAGCAGTCCTCGGCCGCGGCAGGATAGGGGCGCTGAACCGCCAGCCGATAACCGGGGGAAACGACCACCGCGCCGAACTTTTTGACAAGGTCTACCGCACGGGACGCATGAACCATTTCCTTCATTCCCGCAATGTACCCGCCGCCGTGAATCCACAGGACGCCGACGGCGTTTTCCGCGCCCGTCTTCGGGGCAAGCACCAGCGCCGGGATCGACCCGCTGGCAGTCGGAATCCGAATCGTGGACACGGAGATTTCTTTATCCAGCTTCATCGGCCGCATCGTCATTCACCTCGTACTTTATCACATCGGCGTAACCGCCTTCATTCAGGCAAAAGAATTTTCCGCACCTGATAATCTTTTCCATCCACCGTCAGAACCGCAAGACTGATCTCCTGCCCGAACCGCCGCTTTCCACAGCTGCCGGGATTGAGCCAGAGCCTGCCGTCGATCACCTGCTCAAAATACTTATGGGAGTGGCCGAAAATGACAATATCCGCATCTTCCGGAAGGTTTTCGATTTCCTTCCGGTTATGCACCATGAAGATTTTCCATCCCTCTATCTGCACCGTCAGGTCATGGGGCAGTTGCTCCGCCCACTCCTTGTCGTTGTTGCCCCGAACCACATAGACCGGCGCGATTTTTCCCAGCGCATCCAGAACGCCTTGGTTGTTGATATCCCCGCCGTGGAAAATGCAGTCGCAGTCCCGCAGAATTTCCAGAACTTCCTCCCGAAGCAGCCCATGGGTATCCGAAATGACGCCGATTTTCACCATGCGCACTCCCTACTCGACCGGAAAGTGCGCCGTTTTCCAGCTCAGGAACGCTTCGGAAGGATTTTTTGCACGTTTTTGAAGCTGGATCATATGGAGATCGTACAGTTCCTTTTCCCCGCCGAGTACATCTCTGTCCAGTTTTTCCACCACCTCCCAGCAATCGCTGCAGAGCTTGACCTCCCTGTTTCCTTCAACCGAATAGAAAATCTCCAAAAAACCTTTCTTTGTGCCGCAGCAGCTGCAAACCATAAAAATACCCCTTTCAAACTTTCTCCATAACAAAATTTACTAGGGTCTATCTGAAAACCGGGAATATGACCAACAGCGAGGGATTTTTCGCCTGCTGAAGCCATTTTTCCGCAGGAATACTTTGTGTATTACAAGGGAAAATGGTGCACAGCAGGCGGAAAAGACCCGCTGTTTGGGCATGTTGACGGTTTTCAGATAGACCCTAAAGCGTCCCCGTGTTTAGGTCGATTTTCCGCCGTCCAGTTCTTCGGGTTGGTGTCGTCCGGCGCCAGCCCTGGGAGAATGGCTTCATAGTGCGCCACTTTATCATCCATGTACCTTGCGGTGGCCTTCGCTTCCTCCACACGCTTATAGGCTTCTTCCCGCTGCTTCCGAATGATGGCATAGCGTGCGCGCAGATTTTCCTCGGATTCCTCCATCAGGCACAGGCGGCAGTACTCCCGAATGTCCTCGATGGAGGCCCCGCACCCCTTCAGGCACATAATGCCCTGCATCCAGTTGACGGATTCCTCGTCGAACACCCGTCGGTTGCCGCTGTCCCGCGTGCAGGGCAGCAGCCCCTGATCCGTGTAAAACCGCAGCGTATGCTCTGTCACACCGAACATCTGTGCCATCTGTCTGATCGTGTAGTACATAGCCGAAATCCCCTCTTGACTTCGTGTTACTCGAACTTGTTATGATAAGTATAGCATAGACGAAATTTCTATGCAAGTACAAATACGGCGGTTCAAACATGGAATATCTGGCTTTGAATAACGGCACCCGGATGCCGCTGGTGGGCTTCGGCACGTTTAGCTCTATTTCTGCCCCCTACCCATCATACCCCCTGTTCCGAAAAAGCCGAAGCGGCGCTGCAAAAGCAGCGCCGCTTCGGCTATATCTGATTTTTCCGATATAGGGCAGCACCGCACAATTCGGCAAGAAGTCTCAGGCAGGATTTTGTTCCAATTCAAAGTTCCGAAAATGGAGGAATACTGTATGTATTTCCCATTTTCGGAACTGCGGAAGTGGAGCAAAAAGACGGCTGAGACTCGCAGACGCAATTGTGCGGTGTTGCCTTAGACATTATTTCACGTTGATCTGGCAGCAGCGCATGGTCGCAAGCGCTGCCTCATGGGTCGCCGGGGTGACGCCCGCGCAGCAGGCGCTGTCCACAGAAATCTCCATCTCCGGGAAATTCGCTTTCAGCATCAGGGCGTTGGACACCACGCAGATGTCCGTACACAGCCCTACCAGTTCCATGGTGAACGTCTCCCCTGCCGCTGCCTGATACAGCAGTCTCGGCAACAGCACAGAACCGAAGGTCAGCTTCTCCACCGGCGTGTATCCCTTCTGTTCCAGCGCAGCGGCTACGCCGCTGTCCAGCATCCAGCCGGGCGTTCCCTTGATACAGTGGGGCACCGGCAATTTTTTGCCTTCGGCGGTGTCCAGATAGTTTTCCCGGTGGGTGTCCAGCGTGGCAAAAATCTGACCGTCAAAACCAAGAATTTTGTCCATGACCTTTCCCACAATGGCCTGCGCCTCAGGCGTCCCCAGCGCGCCGTCCACAAAATCCTTCTGCATGTCCACAACAATCAAAAAATGCTTCATGACGATTCTTCCTTCCCCGATCTCATACTATTTCCTGATTAAAATCTTAATTTTAATCAGGAAGGCATCGCCTGAAGGC
>OIYS01000858.1_pt1 | contig 18046 bp, 17 predicted proteins | sample 1588271 | NCBI WGS metagenome assembly OIYS01 (sample SAMN03283286) | human gut metagenome | biome: human-associated habitat; material: feces | host: Homo sapiens | place: Peru | collected 2012
TATCCCAAAGCCAAGTTTGAATATCTTCTTGATATTCACAAAAATTATCTAAACTACGATATAAATCTTTTAATGAAAAATCAAAATTATCAAAATATAAATCTTTGTTGTCAAAAGCTTCTTTTTTACTTCCTGGATTCATTATTCTAGAATAGATAAGTAGTTTAAAAATATTATTAAGATTATATTCTATATTTAAATATTTTTGTTTTTGTTTAAAGAAATCATTTAATAAGAGTTCATCATAAATGTTTTTTAAGAAAATATAGCCAATATTATGTGGTTTAATATCTTCATCTAATTCTTCACTTAAAGAATAGGTAAAAGTATCTTGAGTTTCAAGCAATAATTCTTTTTCTCTTTCATTTGCTTTTTCATTAAAATATTTAATTGGGTCATCATATTGTTTTATCAAATCTTCCCAATCACCAATTTTTTCTACAGTGATTTGTTTTGATTTACCATTTTTATCTCTAAAACCACGTACATAGCTTAAATATTTAATATTTTTTCTATTTGGGTTGCATCTAACATACATATACTAATCACATCCTACAATATAATTATACCACATATCATAACAAATCACAACATAAAAATGATAAAAACTTGACAAAATAAAAACCATATAAAATATAGGTTTGATTAACATTGAGTAATTAGGTAGGTGTCAAACTCCGGAAGATTGCCCATAAAATCGTTTGACAACTATACTAAAATATGATAAAATGTTCTTGTAAGACTTGAGATAGGTAGCTAAATGCTAAGTGTATGTTAAGTACACTGCCTCTCAGGCAGCCTTTTTATATGTTGTTTATAGAGGTTACATTAATTGTAACTTCTTTTTGTATATAGTAATGGCTTATATATGATAGATATGACTGATATATCATTTATAGACTATAGGCTATAAATGACACTGGAAGACTATAGGCTGAAAGTGATTAAAAAAATGTAAAGAAATAGTAAAATTATAGTTAATATTATTGAACTTTTATATTGATTTTGTTATTATAATAGAGTGAGGAGATGATATGATGACAAAATATGTTTATGCCTTTAAAGAAGGTAATAAAGATATGAGAAACTTACTTGGTGGTAAGGGTGCTAACTTAGCCGAAATGACTAATTTAGGATTACCTATACCTCAAGGATTTACTATTTCAACAGAAGCTTGTACTAATTATTATGATAATGGTAAAGAAATATCTGAAGAGATAGAATCTCAAATATTTAAAGCACTAGAAGAATTAGAAGAATTACAAGGAAAGAAGTTTGGTGATACAGAGAATCCACTACTTGTATCAGTAAGAAGTGGTGCTAGAGCAAGTATGCCAGGTATGATGGATACAATACTTAATCTAGGTTTAAATGATGTAGCAGTAGAAGGATTTGCTAAAAAGACTGGTAATCCTAGATTTGCTTATGATTCTTATAGAAGATTTATTCAAATGTATTCAGATGTAGTAATGGAAGTAAATAAATCTTTCTTTGAAAAAATAATAGATGAATTAAAAGAAGAGAAAGGTGTTCATTATGATACTGAACTTACAGTAGAAGATCTAAAAGAATTAGTAAATAGATTTAAAAAAGTATATAGTGAACACATGAATGGTGAAGAGTTCCCTCAAGATCCTAAAGAACAATTAATGGGAGCAGTTAAAGCAGTATTCCGTTCTTGGGATAATCCTAGAGCTATCGTTTATAGAAGAATGAATGATATACCAGGAGATTGGGGTACTGCGGTTAATGTTCAATCAATGGTATTTGGTAATATGGGTAATACTTCAGGTACTGGTGTTGCCTTTACTAGAGATCCTGCAACTGGCGAAAAAGGTATTTATGGTGAATACTTAATTAATGCACAAGGAGAAGATGTAGTCGCAGGTGTTAGAACTCCTGAGCCTATTACTAAACTAGAAGAAGATTTACCAGAATGCTATAAAGAGTTTATGGAACTTGCTCAAAAGCTTGAAAATCATTATAGAGATATGCAAGATATGGAGTTTACTATTGAGGAAGGTAAGTTATATTTCTTACAAACTAGAAATGGTAAGAGAACTGCTCATGCCGCTATTAAGATTGCTTGTGATTTAGTAGATGAAGGTATGATTACTCCAGAGGAGGCTGTACTTAGAATTGATGCTAAAAGTCTAGATCAATTACTTCATCCTACATTTGATATGGATGTTTTAAAGAAGAGTACTTCTATTGGTGAGGGATTACCTGCTAGTCCTGGTGCTGCTGCTGGTAAGGTAGTATTTACTGCTGAAGAAGCAAAAACCTTAGGTAAAGGTGGCAAAGGTGAAAGAGTAGTACTTGTAAGATTAGAGACTACCCCTGAAGATATTGAGGGTATGGTTGCCTCTCAAGGTATTTTAACTGTAAGAGGTGGAAGAACTAGTCATGCTGCGGTTGTTGCTAGAGGTATGGGTACATGCTGTGTAGCAGGTTGTGGTGCTATTAATATTAATGAAGAAAAAGAAGAGTTTACTTTAGGTGGTAAGACATTCCATAAGGGAGACTATATTTCTCTTGATGGTAACACTGGTAAAATATATGCAGGAGATATTCCTACTAAAGAGGCTACTGTTAGTGGGGACTTTGGCAAGATTATGAAGTGGGCTGATGAATATAGAACACTAGGTGTTAGAACTAATGCTGATAATCCTAGAGATACTGCTAAAGCTATTGAACTAGGAGCAGAAGGTATAGGATTATGTAGAACTGAGCATATGTTCTTTGAAGAAGATAGAATACCTAAGATTAGAAAGATGATTCTATCTGAGACAGTTGAAGATAGAACAAAGGCTTTAGATGAATTAATACCATTCCAAAAAGGTGATTTTAAAGCTATGTATAAAGAGTTAAAGAATCTTCCTATGACTGTTAGATACTTAGATCCACCACTACATGAATTCTTACCTACTTTAGAAGAAGATATAATTGCTTTAGCAAAAGATATGAATGTTACTGTAGAACATTTAAAGAATAAGATAGCAGAATTACATGAATTTAATCCAATGATGGGTCATAGAGGATGTAGACTTGCTGTTACTTATCCAGAGATTGCTAGAATGCAAACTAGGGCTTTAATGGAAGCTGCTATTGAGGTTAAAGAAGAAGAAGGTTATGATATTACACCTGAAATTATGATACCTTTAGTAGGAGAAGAAAAAGAACTTAAGTTTGTTAAAGATATCGTTGTAGAAGTAGCTGAAGAAGTTAAGAGAGAATATAATTCAGATATGAAATATCATATTGGTACTATGATAGAAATACCAAGAGCAGCCTTAACTGCAGATGCTATTGCTAAAGAAGCAGAGTTCTTCTCATTTGGTACTAATGATTTAACCCAAATGACATTTGGTTTCTCTAGAGATGATGCTGGTAAATTCTTAGATTCTTATTATCAAAATAAGATTTATGAAATTGATCCATTTGCTAAATTAGACCAAGTAGGTGTAGGACAACTTGTTAAGATGGCTGCAGAAAAGGGTAGAAGTACTAGACTTGATATTAAACTTGGTATATGTGGAGAACATGGAGGAGAACCAACATCCGTTGAGTTCTGTCATAATATAGGACTAAACTATGTATCTTGTTCACCATATAGAGTTCCTATTGCTAGACTAGCTGCTGCTCAAGCTAAATTAAAAGAGGAGAATAAAAAGTAATTTTAGATAAAAAACAATTAAGCAGGGGGTTATTTATGAATGATAAAGTTTATAATATGATAACTGGTGAGGTAGGTACCTTTTCAACATATTTTGTTGTTGGTAGAGGTAAAATGTTTGAGACAAAAAACTTTTATTATGAAGATAAGTTAAAAAATTGTTTTTATGTAAAGAAATATGGTTCAAATATTAATCCTGTTATTTATGTAGATACTAAAGTTAATAATAAGTGGATAAGCAAAAATCGTGTTATTGGTGGTTATAGTGAATTTGTTAATTTTGTTATTAATAATCTAGATAGTTATATTTGTTTAAGAGGTTTTAGTCGTGTTGATTATAGTCATTTAGTAATGATTATTCTTGGCTTAGAAAAACCTAATGTTAGATTAGAAAAGACTGGTATTAAAGTAAATAAACTTAAGAAAAAAATTAAGTAGTATATTGATAAAAAATATATAGTTAAAAAAATAAGTTGGATAAAATAGTGATACTTTAAAATTGATATAATTATATATGATAGTAATGGTAATATCTTAATTTTGAAATTTTAATACTGATATATAGAACTTAGATGAAGTTATTTATCTAGGTTCTTTTTATATGCACTATAAGCCTAACTTTGTTAGTCTTATTAGTGTTATTTGGAGCCTTGGTGGGTCTCCAAATAAGTATTAGTCATACTTATTATATTTGGGGTGAAGAATGTAATTTATGAAATTATAAAAAGAATAATTATCTTCAAGATCGCAAATTGCGACCTTGAACAGAAATAATGATTTAAAATAAAATAAATTGTAATATACATTTATTAACGTTATGTTAGACATTTTGGGGGCTATGTGATATAATGGTTATGTCGAGAATGAATTTAGAAAGGAATATCTTTGATTGGTCAGTCAATCTAAATTCATTCTCGACAAATGAAATTATGGCTGGCCAATCAAAGATATTTTTTGGAATTAAATATGATTATTAATATAGAAGAAATGTTACCTGAAGACATTATAAATACAATTAATATCTTGAATAATGAATTATTAAAGAAAGAGAAAAGTAAAGGTATTATAGATTTAGAAATACATAAAGAAAAAGGAGATATATGTTGTCCTGATTGTAAGAACAAAAGTATTAAAAAATGGAAAATATAAAGAAAGACAATTATATAAGTGTAAAGAATGTAATAGAAAATTTAACGAGTTAACTGATACTCCTTTTCATCATACAAGATTATGTTATAAACAAATTACCGATGTTTATGAATGTATGACTAATAAGCTATCAATTAGAAAAACTGCTAGCAAAGTGGGAATAAGTATTAAAACTACATTTATATTAAGATTCAAAATAATTTCTTGTTTAAATAGCATTATTAATAATAAAATACTAAATGGAACATCACAGCTAGATGAATATTATTTGCCCGTTAATTTAAAAGGGATTAAGCCAGAAAATATGCCTAGATTTTCAAAGAAAAGGCAGAAAAATGGTACTGGCACTTCAGGAATAAGTAAACATACAGTTTGCGTTGTTTCAGGAGTTGATGAAAATGATAATATGATATTTAAGATAGCAGGAACTAGCAATGTTTCTTCTAACATGATTAAAAAATCAATAGCTCCTTATATTGCAGAAGGAAGCAATGTAATAACAGATTGCAAAAGTTCATATGAAAGTGTAGCACTTGAAAACAATTGGAATTTAAAGCAAGTAAAATCAAAATGTTTTATCGACAATGAAGGTAATAATTTAGTAATTATTAATTCTCTACATTCAGAACTTGATAAATTTTTAGGTGATTTTAGAGGCGTGTCTACAAAACATCTTCCACAACATTTAGACTGGTTTGTGTATATAAAATATTTAAATTACACTAAGGAATACATCGAACAAGCTATAACTTACAAAAAAGACACTATAGTATTAAACACACTAATTAAATATAATAATGTGTTTAATAATTATAGTAGTATAGATTTTAAAGAAGTCTATGCGGACTATAACTATCAGCCCCCCAAAATGTCTAACATAGCAAAATATTTAATAAAATTTAACTAAAATTTAACTAAAATTATTGACATTAAATTAAAAATAATATACAATATACACCAATTACAAGAGGTGGATATTTCGTAATAATATTTTGTTAAATAATGGTATAAAGTTTTCGGCAGAAAATTTTATATAAATAAAGAAAGGATGGTAAATATGAAAGAAAAAAAAGCAGTAAAACCTACAATTACAAAAGTAAAGGTTAGTGGTCAAAAACAATTCATGGCAGTTGCTTCATGTCATTGTTCAGCATAGTTACCAAGCTTTTAGAAGCACAATTTTTTGTGCTTTCTATTTTTATTGTGGAGGTTTGAAAATGAAATTATCTAATAGATGTGTTATGGTAAATAATAAATTTGAGAAAAAAAATTTTATCTATGACCGAAATGGTCATATCAAATATGAAATTAACAACGAAATGTTTGAATTAATAAAAGATATTCATGATAATAAAAAAGATTATAAATGTGCCATATTAGATTATGATAAAGATATCATTGATGAATTAGTGTCATTGGAAATTCTAACTAATAATGAAGAAAAGTATATTTTTAATATAAAACAGCCATCTAAACTAAATAGTGCAAGAATTTTCTTAGAAATTACTGATAAATGTAATTTAAATTGTAAACATTGTTATGGAGGTTTTGCCTCTAAAAATAGAAATATGATTAGTTTGAATGATATAGATAATATTATTGATGAAGCTGTAGAGTTGGGTATATATGAATTTGATATTACTGGTGGAGAACCATTATTATACCATAAATTGGAAGATGTTTTATCTAAACTATATGATTCTGGAATGCTTGTTTCCATATTTACAAATTTAACATTGCTCACTAATCATCATTTGGAAATATTTAACAAATATTGTGTAAAAAAAGTTATAACAAGTATTGACTCTTGTTATAAAAATGTTCATGATGAATTTAGAGGGTGTAATGGTTGTTTTGATAAAACTATGAAAAATATTGAAAAGTTAAAAAAGTTAAATATAGAATTATCAATCAATACAATGATTGGGAATCACAATATTAAATATATAGATGAGATGATAATTTTTTTAAAAAAACTAGAATTGCCATTTGTATTAGATGTTATTACTAATGAAGGAAGAGCTATGACATTAAATGAGAATATTAGTACATCTGCCAATATAATTAAAACTATATTTAGTAAATATAACAATGACATAAATAAAGAGATGAATTTTAAACATTGTGGGATTGGAAATCGTTTTATATATATTAAATCTGATGGAAACATTTATATTTGTCCAAGTTTAATAGATGATAAATATAAAATCGGAAATATAAAGCAAAAAAATCTGTATGAAGTTTGGGAAAATATGACTAAAAGATTTGGTAATTTATCTTGTTCAAAAAAAAGCAATAAATGTAAAAAATGCAATGGTGGTTGTAGAGCAAGAGCGTTAAAATTGCATAATAATATAATGGATGTTGATAATGTTTATTGTACAATAGTAAAGGGTGATGTAAATGTATAAGTTTAAGAATAATTTTATTTATTATATATCTAAAATAAAAAATGAAACCTATATTTTAGATTGCAACACTAATGAAATTACAGAATTAGATTCAATAGGAACAGAATTATTAAGAGAGTTATTGGATACTATTGATGAAAAAAGAACTATGGAAATTTTGAAATTGTTTGAAGGGTGTGATTTTTTTGAAAAAAGAAGTGCTTGACAAATATAAAGAGTATGTTGATTTATGTTCACAGAATGAAATAAATTATATGCCAGATACATTTATTAAATATATTCATAGTAAATATTTGGATGATGGAATTATCCAATTAGAAAATCCTTTATATGCAACATGGGATATTACAAATTATTGTAATTTAAATTGCATTTTTTGTAGTGCATCTGCAAAGTGCTATAAAGGATTAATTGATGAACCAAATGCAGAAAAAATTGCAGAAAAAATTATTTCTTGGGGAATAAAATACGTTTCTATTAGAGGTGGAGAGCCAATGATAGTAAAACAGATTTCTAAAGTAATTAAATTGTTATCTAATTCAGGAATATTTGTAGAAATTGTATCAAATGGTACAGGTTTTAACAAAGAATTTTTTGATAGTATTTCTGAATGTAACAAAAAATTGATAAGAATAAAAATAAGTTTAGATAGCCCAAATGAAGATAAAAACGATAAGATAAGAGGAAAAGGCAGTTATCATAACGCAATAACTTCAATGGAAAATTGTAAAAGATATGGGTGGAATTATCGTGTTCAAATGGTAGTAGTAAATTCAAATAAAGATCAAATAACAGATATGTATAATTTAGTACAGAGTAAAGGTGCTACATCATTTGGCATTTATTTAGTGTTACCTTTTGGTAGAGGAAATAAAATAGATAAGGTAATAATTGATGAATCTATATTAGATCAAGTATTATATATTCAAAAGACACAGAAAGATACTAAATTTGAAAAATTTGCATTAGGATTAGATGACTTTAAATTTTTTAAATATCTGTATGAAAATATAGATTTTGAAGAAAAATTATCAGAAAAAATTAGTGTTTTAAAATGTAATGGCGGAAAAACAAGAATAAACATAGATCAAAATGGTGATTGCTATCCGTGTGATTTGATGAAATATGATATGTTTAAAATGGGAAATATATTAAATGATAGTTTTGAGGAAATATGGCATTCTTCATCGGTACAAGAGTTCAACAAAATTAGTAGAAAAACAAAAAACAAATGTAAAAGTTGTAAGTATAAGAATTGTAATACAGGGTGTTTAGCTATGAAGTTTTCAGAAAAAAAATCATTGATTGAACAAATTCCAAATTGTGAATCGTAGGTGGTCATATGAAATATTTAGATATGGAAAATGCTGAACTAGAAATTGAGATTTATTCTATAAAAAAATTGAGAAACTTTTTAAAAAATCATCTAAACGAAATAAATAAATTTAATTTTAAACGAGTAACTATTGATATAAAATATATAAATATTAATGAGGCTATTAAAATTATTAATGACTTAATAACTTTTGAAAAATGTAATTTTTTATTAATGATAAAAACAAAATTAAAATGTATTCCAATTGAAAATTTTTCTAATTTATTGATTATTAATACCTCTAGTATAACTTTTAATAATGATAATATATATAATCAAATATTATTGAATAATAGAAATATAAAAAAGATAACAAAATGTCTTCATCAAAACATTAATGTAATTGTTGAACCTGTTATTGATGTTAATTGTATAAAAAAATTTAATGATTTGTTATTAAAATTATATAACAATAATTTAAATTTTGAAATATTTTTAGGTGGATTTTTAATTCCTATTTCCTTAATAAAAGAACATCCTTGTAATGCCTATTTATGTGATGGATGGAAATGTGGAAAAAAAATAAGTCAATTGCCTAAAGTTATATTTATTGATAAAGATGATATGATTTATCCTCATAGAATTAAAAATGAAAAAGTTGCTATTGGAAAATTAACAAATAAATTTTCATTAGAAAACATTATAATAAATTATTTTAATAGTGAAAAATACTATTACTTAAAGGAGATAGAAAAAAGAGTATTTATTAAATATGTTCTTAATTATCCATATTCTTTATTTCCACTAGATAAATATATTGAAAAGGAGTTACATTATGATAAATAGAGTTAATATTATAGTTACGCATAAATGTAATTTAAATTGTAAACATTGTTATATGGATTTACAAAATCAAAAACAATTAACTGATGATGAAGTTTATATGAAAACTCTAAAGATTATTGATATATTAAGCGATAATAACATAAATGAAATTATGTATACTGGCGGAGAAATATTTACTTTTAAATATGCTGCAAATATTTTAGAATATTCAAAGAAAAAAGGCATTAAAAACATTATTTTTACAAATGGTTTGGAATTTGATATAAAATGTTTAAAATATATAGACCAAGTTAATGTTAGTTTAGATGGCGATGAACAAATACACAATTATATAAGGGGAAATAAAAAGTCATTTAAAAAAGTTATGGAATTATTAGATATTTTAAAAGAAAGAAATGTATGGACAAACTTACAGATTAGCTTAAATGATAATAATATAGATCATTTAGATTTCTTGCCAAATTTATTACTTACACATTTAAATATTAGAACTGTAAATTTAACATCAATCATTAATGAAGGAAATGCTTTTAAAAATAAAATGTCTACTAGTAATAATTTTGATTATAAAATTTTAAAATTGTTACCAGATTTATATGAAAAAACTAAATACCATATTCAATTTCGGCCAAGTTTAATTAGCAGATATGATTTTATAAATAATTATATAAATGAATTGCCAATTTTTCCAGTGTGGATAGATATAGTGGATGGTGATTATTATTTAATAAAAAATTCTAAATATAGTGATGATGTAAGTAAATTTAATGTTAAGAATATAGAAAAAATGTGTTATAATATACAGCAAAAGTTTATAGAAATGAAATTATATAAACAGGACTATATAAATATTGAAAAAGAAATGGAATCATTAAAATAGGAGGTGAATTATGAGTAAACAGATAATGACATTGGGTATATTTGCTCATGCAAACGCTGGAAAAACAACACTTACAGAACAATTATTAGTTCATACAAAAGTAAAAAAGAATGTCGGAAGAGTTGACTATGGCAATGCTACAACTGATAATATGAAAGTAGAACAAGAAAGAGGTATTTCGGTTAAATCATCTTTAGTTACAATTCCGCTTGGTAATAAGTTGATTCAATTAATTGATACTCCAGGTCATGTTGATTTTTCGGCTGAAGTAGAAAGAGCAATAAGTGTTTTAGATGGTGCTATTTTGGTAGTATCTGGTGTAGAAGGGGTAGAACCACAAACACAAGTAATTTGGAACATTTTAAGACAGAGAAATGTACCAACGTTAATATTCATAAATAAAATGGATAGAATGGGAGCAGATTATGATAGAACGTTACAAAAGTTACAACAAAAATTAGATAATAGGATTCTTCCAAAGGTAAAAGTATATAAAAACAATTTGGATTTACAATATGAAGATATACCATCTACAAGAATTATAGAACAAATTGCCGATATTGATGAAGGTGTATTAGAAAAATTCGTGCAAGATGATACAATTAATTTGGAATGGTTAAATAAAAAAGTAGAAGACCTGTCAAAAAAAGGAAAACTTTTTTATGTGTATGGAGGAAGTGCATTATTAAATGATGGCATGTTAAAATTAATAGAAGGAATAGATCAATATTTGCCTGTTTCTGAGAGTAAAGTAAAAGATAAGTTTTCTGGTTATATTTATACTGTTAAATGTGATGGAGGGACTAGGGAATTGTATGTTAAAATTTTGGCTGGCAATTTAAAAAATCGAGAAGAAATTGAAGGTAAGGATGGTTCTTTACAACGAGTTAGAAGTATGACAAAGATTCATGGATTTAATAGAGAAAAAACTGATGAACTAAAAGCAGGAGAAATTGGAATTATAACCGGAATAGATGCAAAATGTGGAGACTTAATTGGTAATAAACAAACTGAATTTATGCCTGTATCGTTTGTTAATCCTTTATTTCAAACAACAGTAAATGTGATAAATCCTAATGATATTTTGAAATTGATATCGGCATTGGAAATTTTGAATGATGAAGATCCCGAACTACAAATTTCTTTCAACAAACAAACTGGTCAAATTAATATTAAATTAATGGGACTATTACAGGCAGAAATTATCAATAATATATTGCTAGAAAGATTTGGCTTAGCCACTACATTTTCAGATCCAATAATAGTTCATAAAGAAACGCCAATAAGGATTGGTCATGGAGAAGCAAATTATACTAGAGTCTCTGGTGTGGTTTTTGAAGTAAAACCATTACCAAGAGGAAGTGGAATTGTATATCAATCAAAGTTTTCTACAGACTATTTGTTTTCAAAATATCAAAAACAAGTGGAGAGATTGGTTAAATATTATGTAAAACAAGGATTATATGGATGGGAAGTTACAGATGTAGAAATATCCTTAATTGGTGGTAAGTGTGACCATGTGGGTTCTGATCCTTCACATTATAATATTGCAGTACCTATAGCATTAATGAGAGCATTTAAAGATGCTGGAATGATGATATTGGAGCCAAATATGTTTTATGAAATCAACACTTCAGAAACTTCATATAAATCAGTATTATCTGCTGTATCTAATTTAGGTATATTATATGATAGTATTGTTAGAGATTCTGGAAATGTAAAAATGAATGGTATTGCTCCATTACGTGAAATTGTTGATTTACCAACAATTATTACAAAACTTACAGGAGGATGTGGAAGTGTTATAGAAAAACCTTATGGATATATAGAAAGAACTGATCAAAAAATTGTAGAAAGAAAGTATTGTGGAAGTGATCCAAGAAATGAAGAAGCATTTCTACTGAATATGGGGGCAAGTTTTGATAACTTAGATGCAAGAAGAAGGAGAAGATAGTTAATGTTAGATGAAAAATTAAAAATGTTAGGCAATACTTTATTGTATTATTCGTGCAACATACAGGAAGGCGATAAAGTATTAATAGAAGCAACTAAAAACTGCGGGGATTTAGTTAAATATTTAATTAATAAATGTTATGCTGCTAAAGCTATACCATTTGTCATATTAAAAGAGACTGATATAAAAAGAGAATTAATATTAGGTGGAAATCAAGAACAATTTGAATTGATGGCAAAATCACAAAATATTCTTATGAATGAGATGGATGCCTACATAGAAATAACAGAATATGATAATTTTTGTGAACTACACGATATTCCTATAGAGAAAAGACAATTGTTTCAAAAGTATTTTATTCAGAGCGTCTATAAGGATAAAAATATAAATAGATGGGTAACGGTTGGTTATCCAACAAAGAGTATGGCACAACGTTTCGGAATGAGTACAGACAGTTTTGAAAAATTCTATTTTTCCGTTGTGAATCAAGATTATAAAGAACTAAGTAAAAAAATGCAAGCGTTAAAAGAGTATATGGATAAAGCAAGAATTGTGCAAATAATTGCACCAAAGACAAATTTAACATTTGATATTGGTGGAATGACTTCGTTTGTTTGTGATGGTAAAATAAATTTGCCAGATGGTGAAGTGTTTATTGCACCAAATAAGTATACAGCAAGCGGAATAATAACTTTTAATGTTGATAGTTTGTATCAAGGATATAACTTTTCTAATATATCATTAACATTTAAAAATGGAAAAGTTGTAAAAGCAGAATCAAGTCAACAACAACGAGAGCTAAATAAGATTTTGCAAACAGATAATGATTCGAGTTATATTGGAGAATTTGCTTTAGGAACAAATCCGAGAATAGAAAAAACTATAAAAAATATTGTTTATGATGAAAAAATATTAGGGTCATTTCATATTGCTTTAGGGCAGGCACATTCTGAAAGTGATAATGGTAATAGAAGTGCAATACATTGGGATATTGTAAGTCGCATGAATTCTCAATATGGTGGTGGAAAGATTTTATTTGATGATGAACTTATTATGCTAGATGGGGAATTCATACCAAAAAGTTTAAAACCATTAAATAAAGCATTAGTATTAAAAAAGTAAAAAAAGGAGAGTGTAAAAACTTCTATTTATACTCTCAAAAGACTTTTATTTATATATTTTTATAGGCACTCCTTTTATTTTATGACTTCATATTTATTAATAAACTCTTCTTTTGTTAATCTAAAGTCAATGCTACCATCAACATCTGGATTAACAATTCTAAACCCAAAATCAGAAAATAATTTTTGAGCTCCAATGTTATCTTTTCCAATTAAGTCTCTAAGTTCGTCCCAACCATTTTTGAAAGCAATAGTTGCCAGCCCTTTTAATCCTTCTTTTCCATAACCTTTTCCTCTATATTTATTTTCGATTATTATATTTAATGTTACTAAATTCATTTCTGGCTCTTTTCTATAAGCAATTTCACCAACATAAGATTGAATATCCTCATCAAAAATATAAGCATAATAAAAGTTAGGATCATCATTACTTATCCATTTTTTGTACCATGAATCCCACTTTTCTTTTGGAAATGGTACAATACCATTATTATATTCCATTGTTTTCTCATCTTCTACAATACTTTGTCTGTAATTTAAATTTTCTTTTTTTGGAACTACATAAATTAAGTTCATAATATCAACTCCTCATATAATATTATATATCATTTATAAAATTATTTCAATTTAGAATTTAGGATGGTGAATAAAATGAAATCAAAAAAATTATCTGTAATAATTCCAATATATAATACATCAAAATATTTACAAAAATGTGTATCTAGTGTTTTAGAACAAACTTATTCTGACTTAGAAGTCATTTTAGTAGATGATTGTTCTACTGACAATAGTTATGAAATATGTAAAAAAATGGCATTTAATGATAGTAGAATTATTTTGCATCATAATAATAAAAATCGCGGATTATCTATTACTCGTAATATAGGAATGGAACTTGCAAGCGGGAGTTTTATTACATTTGTTGATAGCGATGATTGGATTGATATAGAAACTTATGCGAAAGCAATGAATTATAGTGAAGATTATGATATTATAGGTTTTAATATGATGATTCATTATAGGGATGATAAAACTAAGGTGATTAACAGAGTTGAAAATCCATTACATACGAATAAAGAAATTGTTAAAGCTTTTTTACTTAATCAAATTGATCCATCTGTTTGTAATAAAATTTTTAGATTTTCATTAATAGATTTTAATTTTGATAATAATTGTATATATGAGGATAACCAATTTTTTTGGAAACTAATAAAGAAAAGTTCAAATTATTACAATATAAATAGTCCACTTTATCATTACATAAAAAGAAAAGAAGAGAATTCTCTTACTGATAAACAATTTGGAATGGAATATTTAAGCTTCATAGATTATGCAAATAATGTTTTAAAAGAAGTAAATGTGTTTTATTCTGAATATATGAGAGAATCACATCTTTATTATTTAACCTGCTTAAACAATTTATTACAAAAATGCTGTAAAACTGTTAATAATTCTTGCATTGATTCTGAAATATTATTTGCAATTAGTATATTAAAAAAAACAACAGATGAATTTTTGACTTCATCTATATTGTCACAAGGTGAGAAAGAGAAAACATTAAATTTAAGACGTAAAATATGAAAAAAATTGGATTATAATACCTTTAAAATTAACATTAAATTAAAATTACATAAAAAAATGCTGTGTCCTAGATTGTTAGTGATAAGGTATTTACAAAGTATGAAAAATGAGGTAAAATATAGTTGTTGAAGATAGATATTCGGCTGGCTAATTAGAGATATTTTTTTGAGGAAAAATATAATGGAAAATATTATTGACATATATAACTTATTACCTGAAGAAATTGATATGATGATTAAAAATTTAACTAATGCATTAGAAGTTATTAAACATAGAAAAAATACTAATTCTAAATTTGTAGATAATGAGAAGGAAGAAATTGTTTGTCCTTGTTGTAAGTCAAATAAGATTATAAAAAATGGACATGATAAAAATAAAGTTCAAACTTATTATTGTAAGAGTTGTACTAAAAGATTTAGTTCATGTACTAGTATACCAATCTCACATACAAAATTAACATATGAACAACTGGTGGTCTTTTTTAACTGCATGAATGATAAATTATCTATTAAAAAAACTGCAGCTAAAATGGGCTGTAACAAAAATACTGTTTTTCTGTTGCAACACAAAGTTCTAGAAAGCATTTCGATAGTCAGAAAAACTATTAAATTAAAAGGTAAAATTGAAGCTGATGAAACTTATGAATCCATCAATTTAAAAGGCACAAAGCCTAAAAATATGCCTAGAGCTTCAAAGCATCGTTCATCCAAAGGTGGTTCAAAAAGAGGTATAAGTAATCACCAGGTATGTATTGCTTCAGCAATTGATGAATATGATAATTGCTTTTTAGAAATTGTTTGCACAGGTCCAATAACTTCAGAGCAAATAATAGATGTTTTTCAAGATAAAACAGAAAGAATTAATTGTCTTATTACTGATTGTAAATCATCATATGAAAAATTTGCTAAAGAAAATAATATAGACTTAGAACAAATAAAATCCGGAACTTATGTAAATCACAATGGGTATAGTCTAGGAAATATAAATTCATTACATTCAGAATTAACTACTTTTTTATTTAACTTTAAAGGAGTTTCTACAAAACATTTACAACATTATTTAGACTGGTTTTGCTTTCAAAAATTAATTAATTTCACAACTGAAATATTAAATCAACCATTAACTATGATGAAAAAAGCAACCATAAATAATTGCTCAATTAGTTCTAGTAATGTTTATAATAATACTTCGGGTATCGATTTTGATAAGGTATACTCTGATTATAATTTTTCACCCCTAACAATCTAGGACACAGCGTTTTATTATTACCACGATATAATGGGAAGAATTATCAAAGATAATAATACAACTAAAAAAGGGGAAAAAATAAAAAAGATAATGCTGCTAAAAAGAAATAATGCTTTAATTAAATAAAAAGTAATCTATAAGTTCTTTTTAATTGTATTATTAATAATATCTCTAACTTTTTCTAAGGTATCTTTAGTAATAGGAGTATTACCATTATTTATATGACTTTTCCATTCTTTATTAAATGTATAATTACCATTAGTACAGAGTGTTTGCGCTATTAACATTATCCAGTTACCAACAGCATTTTGTTCAGTACTAGATAGATTATCTATAAGAGCAAGCCCTATAACAAAGGCTAGAGTAGTCAATGCTTTATCTTCAATATTTTGATTATTCATAGTAAATTTTATTCATTAATAGCATAAAATAGTAAAAAATAGTTAAAATAATTATTTAACTTATTGACATCATAGTATAAAAATGGTATACTTAATATGTTCTTCAAGAAGGATGCTCTAACAATAGTAGATAGCATTTATCTTGTATGAAAAGTTAATATTTATATATAATGGACCCTTAGCTCAGTTGGTTAGAGCATCCGGCTCATAACCGGGCGGTCGCAGGTTCGAGTCCTGCAGGGTCCACCATAATGTGCGGGTGTGGCGAAATTGGCAGACGCGCTAGACTTAGGATCTAGTGGTTTATCCGTGGGGGTTCAAGTCCCTTCACCCGCACCAAATAGTACTTAAAGGAGTTTGAAACAAAAACAAACTCCTTTTTTGTACTATTTTACTCGAACTTGCTTACCGCCAGTTATGAGCTACAAATACTTAGAATAACAATATATAATTAAAAGATTCCAATTATATCATACAAGGAGGTTTTAATGATTAATAAAAAATATGATAAATTGATAAACAATTTTATTTTAATTAATGAAAAGGGATGGAATAAATCGGTTTGTAATGATACAGGAGGTGTTGGACTTACCTTTGAAAAATTATTAGAGAAAAAGGCAGATAGTATGTTTTTTCCGGATTATTATGGAACGGAGATTAAATGTACAACTCGCTTTAGTGGTTATCCAATAAGCTTGTTTTCAAAAAGCTTTGATGGCCCACTATTGTATGAAATGAATAGAATATTAGAAAAATATGGCAAAAATGATAGAAAATATCATAACAGAAAATTATTGAATGTGGATTTAAAAATTAATGAAAAGGTATTAGTAAACAATAAATATTTCTTTGAATTAAAACTAGATTATAAACAAGAAAAAATTTTTCTACTTGTGTATGATAAAGATGGTAATTTACTTGAAAATGATGTATATGTTGATTTTAATACATTAAAAACACATTTACAAGTAAAATTATCTAGTTTAGCAGTCGTTTATGCAAGTAAAAAAGTGATTGATGAAAAAGATTATTTTAGATATTATAAAATGACTATATATGAACTTATTTCAGCGGAAAAAATTATTAGATTACTTGAACAAAATGAAATAATAATTTCGTTAATAGGAAGAGTTTCTAGAAGTGGTGTGGCTGAAGGTAGGCAAAGAAATAAGGGATTACTTTTTAAAATACCAAAAGAAAATATTAATAAACTATTTAAAGAAATTGTTACTTATGATTTAGATAAAATGAAATATTCTTGTGATAATGTATTTTAATGTAGTAAGTATAAAATTGTAAATAATGATACATAAATAAAAAAATAAGAAAGTGGTAATTAAAAATTACTGCTTTTTTAAATTTTTATACGATAAAATAAAAAAATATGATAAAATAATATATGTAGATATTTTATACATAGGAAGTGGTAGTATGGATCATTATTTACAATTTTATACTTACTAC
>OIYS01000859.1_pt1 | contig 18031 bp, 16 predicted proteins | sample 1588271 | NCBI WGS metagenome assembly OIYS01 (sample SAMN03283286) | human gut metagenome | biome: human-associated habitat; material: feces | host: Homo sapiens | place: Peru | collected 2012
GCAGGCATTTCGAAATGATTCCGTTTCGCTTCGCTCAACTCCATCATTTCTGCATTCCTGCCTACACACATCAAATTCCTAACGGAATTTCGTTGCACTTTCTTCGGGACAACATGTATATCATTTCCAAAAAATATGTATCATGCATGTACGTTGCGGATATTTTTCTCAGAAAATGTCAATTTTTCGTTGTTGTCGACACTTAGTTGACCATCAATCCCGCCAACAATTACACCCACTACGCTCATCAGAAACAAATTCCGTCAATGATTCAAAATATTTCTCAACACATGCAACTCGTTTTTGAGTATGCCCAACATTCCTCAAACAACGCATGGTTACTTTCCTTTATCACTTCATGTCATAATAAAGAAAAAAACGACCTCTTTTTTGTTACAAATGTCGTTTGATCACAATAAAATGAGTATCTTTGTCATAAGTGCACGCGCACACAATCAGTTAGTTCTCTTGAACTGCTTGGTGGTTAGGTTTGTTTATATACAAACGCTTATGGCAAATCCAAAGTTGATAAGACAGAAAGTTATTGACCGCTGCTTGCGAAGTCCAAAGCAATACGCCGTCAAAGACATAATGGAGAAGTGCAATATTGCGCTTGAAGAGGCAGGTTGCAAACCAGTAACCTCTAAAGTCACAATCCTTGAAGACCTCAAAGGGATTGAAGCAATTTTTCCAGAAGCACATATCGTTCAACGCAAAGTTGGCCGATACATCTATTATGAATACGAAGACAAATCGTTCTCAATTTATCAGATTCCGCTCAGTGACGATGAAATGGCACAACTTGCTCAGACCATTTCAATACTTTCAAAGTTTGAAGGTATGCCAAGTTTTGATTGGGTAGATAACTTTATCAAACACTTCAAGTCTACACTAAACATTCCTTCAACGAGGGACACCATCGTCGCTTTCGATGAAAACTTTGACTTGAAAGGACGTGGCTGATTCGCCAAATTGTTCAGTGCCATAGCATCGCAGCAAGCACTTGAAATCAAATACCAGCCATTTGGGCAAAACGAAAAGACATCTCTGCTACACCCTTATCTGCTGAAGCAGTATAACAACCGCTGGTTCTTGTTGGGATGTGTTGATGGTTTCAACACAATAACCATCTTTGCTCTTGATCGAATCAACGATGTCGCTCCAGCCAACATACCTTATAAACCGAATACCAACATTGATTTTCAAGATTTCTTTGATGAAAGAGTCGGTGTTTCAAGTGGTAGAGGCGAGGCGGAAATCATACACATTAAGGTAAGCAACGACCTATATAATTATATTGAGACCAAGCCTATTCATGGCACGCAAAAAAAGGTGCGTGAAGAAGAAAACGGCGTGGTTATTCAAATAGAGGTCGTAATCAATCGTGAACTAGTACAACTTCTGCAATCTTATGGTTTTGGCGTTACCGTATTGAAACCCAAAGAATTGCAAGATATCATTATCTGCGATGCGAAAAAAAAATTACAAAACTACCAATCCGTTCAGACAAACTGAACAATTATCGTTTAAATTTGCAGCGTTAAACAGATTTATTCACTTTTAATTTTTGTTCAGAATGAAGAAAACTGCTACCACCCCCAACGAGATTTTCAACAAAGCAATGAATTTGTTTTTTGGGTCCAATCCGGCAAACCCCTATTGGTTCTTATTTGTCCTGTATCTTCGCAAAAAGCACTTGCTTTCGATTGAGAACAACTATCCAGGCGATAGTGCCAATACACTCACACCATTCAACGAACCTACTTATTGGGAAGACGTTATCGGATACAAATTCCCTAAAGGCGTTTTGTGGCGAAGCGTTGTCGGAAAGATTGAGGGCAACCAACGACTTATTGATATTTATCGAGAGTTCGAACGTGCCAGTAAAAGTCGCGAGCAAGCCACGATCGAATCATCTCTCAACTTCATTCCTTATCAATGGGAAGATATATTTCTACTCGAAACAGTAAGTTTGTTGTTGTCAATCGATGACGATTGGTTTAACAACAATTTTAACGATTGCTTTGATAAAGCAATGAATCGCATTTTTGCAAAAGAGAGGTTTGAACTCTACACTCAGCCCAAAGAGTTGACCGAATTAATAGGTCATCTTATAGGCGATGATGTGAAAGTTATTTACGACCCATTTGCTGGAATAGGAAATTTCCCATTACTTACCCCTAATACGGCAAAATATATTGGGGAAGAGATTGTTCCTATCATTGCTAATATTGCAAATCTCCGAATTCTGGCGAATGAAATCAATGGAGAAGTAAAGGTGGCTGACTCAATAAATGATTATGATTATTTTGCAGACATCATTGTCTCCAATCCGCCTATGCGTTACAAAATTGACAACCCAGATATCAATTGTATTTATGGTGGTCTCAATGATGCAGACACGCTTCTTCTTCGCAAATGTGCGAAAAGAGGATTACGTGGTATTATCGTTGTACCTATCGCCATGAGTTTTGGCGACAGCTACTCCCGCAGCATGCGCGAGTTCTTAATTAAACGTGATTGTGTTGATATGATAATTGAGTTACCCTCAAACATTCTTGGAGGCACATCTATTGCATCTGCCATTTATGTTCTCAACCCAAACCACAACCACAAGGGAAAAGTCAGAATCATAAATGCGTCAGAATGTTTTACCAAAAATTCTGCAAATCGCATTCTTGATGTATACCAAATTGTTAGTATCGTAGATTCTGCTAACAACAAGAAATCTATTGATGTTGAACTTCAAACCATCACAGACAACAACTACTCGTTCATGTTCAGCCATTACGCAGAACCCGATGTCAAATTACCCAATAGTGCTTCACTTATGCAAATAAGCGATTTGGGAGAATGTATCTATAATCATGCATACAACTATCAGAAGAATGGAAAATTTGCTGATTTCTCTATCCTTTCTAATCTAAATAAACTAAAAATCTTCACACCCGAGGATTTTGCCGAAAGAGACTTTAAGAAACCTTCATGCCAGATTGAGCAAGACTGCCTGATTGTTCAACTTATAAGAGGCATTAGGGCTGCTTACGTTAAAACTTTTGGGGAAACTATATATATGCCTAATCGGTATATTAGTTTCGTTCCCAACGAGAATATAGTTTTACCTTTATATCTTGTCCTTCAAATTCATTCAGACTACGTCCAAAAGCAAGTTGGCGAAGTCACCATAAGTCACAATGAATTCCAAAAGCTAAAGATTGTAGTTCCAACACTTGACGAACAACGAAAAGCGATTGAAGAATATAAAGCAAAGCTCATTGCTGATTTAGGTGTTGAGATTGATTCATTAAAGAATAAACGCTACAACGAATTTGAGCGCAACATGCACCTTCGCAAGCATCATCTTAAGCATGTGCTTAGCGAGATTGTTCCCGCCGCACGTCTTATGGCTGATTTCATTTCTTCGCAAGAGGGAAACTTCTCGAAAAATGAAATTGTCGGGAAAAGGACTCATACAACGCTTGAGAACTATGCCTTTAAATTGCTTCACAACACCAAGAAGATACAAGGTCTTATCTCAGCTTTAACTGATGAAGAATCTTTCAACGACCCTGAAATCATAGACATTGCCGATTTCATCCATGATTACAAGGAACGCAAAATTGACAACGATGATTATGATTTAGTATTTCGTTATGAACCAATTATTAATGATGACCTGGAAAACAACCCTGATTTTGACATGTTGCAGTCGCCTAACCTCACAGCGTATATTGCCAGAAGCAGTTTTGAGACTATTTTCGACAACATCATATCGAATGCAAAACAGCATGGCTTCACAGAAGAAGAACGCAAGGATTATACAGTTCGTATTTTATTCTGCAATGTTGTTGTTGACGGCACCGAAATGCTAGAAATTAGAATTTCAAATAATGGGGAAAAAATACCCGTAGGCATGGCCACTGACCAAATATTTTCATGGGGTGTCGGTACTGGCACTGGTTTAGGTTCCTGGCAAACCAAGAACATTGTTGAGCACTTTGGTGGTTCAATTAAGTTTATTCAAAACGATGATGCAGCAGACGGTTTCTACATCGAGTACCGCATATTACTACCAATAACAGATTAAAGAACATGGATAACGAAAGAATGATAAAAGTCCTTTGGATTGACGACCAACCAAATGACACGTTTTTAGATTCAGCCGAGGCCAATGGTATTAACGTCAAGAATTGCACCACAGTTGAAGCAGGATTAAAGGAACTAAAAGACAAAAATGCTTTTTATGAGGCTATAATTCTCGATGCGAACGGCAAGATTGCAGACGAGAATATGGAAGCCCCACAACTTAAAGCCCTTACAAGTGCCATTACGGGAATCTATAAGAATCAGATAGATTTGCCCTGGTTTGTATATACTGGCGGTGCTTACGAGGGTAAAAACGCTCTGGAGCATATTATTCCCAAAGACTACCAATGGTGGAATTGCAGCAAAATGTGGTATAATAAGCCTGATGATATAGAAACACTTTTCACTGACATTAAGAAAGCTGTAGAGAATCGAGAAGAATCTAAGATTAAAACCAAGTATTCTTATGCGTTCAAAATCATCAAATCACAAGCACAAGGACTGCTCTCTTTGCTTAAACGAATGAATACACCCGAATTCGAACGTGACGAGGAAGTCCCTCACACTATCCGATGCCTCTGTGAAGAATTGGTTAAATATCTTGAATCGAATGGAATTTTTTATCGAAGCACAAAACCAACAAGCAACCTCACTAAAGAATGTAGCCTTTTTCTTAGAAGGGATAGAGAACACTGTTACACACCAGTATACATACAAGGTCTTTTCTATTTCTTATCAGAATATGCTAATGCAGGAAGCCATGAAGCAATTTCTGACGAAGGTAATGTTCGCAAAGCCATTAAAGACGGCACCGCAACTCTTTTAAACTTCACAGCCACACTTGCATTGATGAATATCATTCTTTGGTGTTCTAATTTTCCTATAGAAAAACAAGAAGATATGAAAAAAATACAAGCATTCTATTATTCTCTCAGCCCAAAACCACAGGAGACGAGTAGTAAAACAAAAATATAAATAAACGCCCTATTAAATTCAATTAAAAATGCATTGGCGCAAACAACGTATCTTAATCGATTGAAAAATGAATTTAATAGGGTGTTTTTCTAACAACATTTAACCTCTGATTCCTGAAATATTACACTACTTTCGAGATGGGCATGGTGGGGATAAAAAGAAAAAGTGGCAAGAGCAGTTGCTCTTACCACTTTCTGGTGTCCAAGATGAGACTCGAACTCACACGAACCATTGTTCACTACCCCCTCAAAGTAGCGCGTCTACCAATTCCGCCACCTGGACATTGCTGTGAGCGAAAAACGGGACTCGAACCCGCGACCCCGACCTTGGCAAGGTCGTGCTCTACCAACTGAGCTATTTTCGCAATTTTGCATTATCAGAGAGGTTACCTCTCGTTTGCGGGTACAAAATTAGTACTTTTTATCAAACTTACCAAATATTTTGAAGCAAAAATGAAAAATACGTCTGTTTTCTTCGGTTTTTCCGTGCTTTTACTTCAAAAGTCCGAAAAATTCGTTCCTCAATTCCACGTTTTCAAATGCTCCGCTATATTCAAGTGTGACGGTGGTGGACTCTTGCTTTTCAGCTCCACGCATCTTCATGCACAGGTGTTGAGCCTCGCATCTCACAATCACGCCCTTGTTGGGTAGCGATTTGGCAAGTGCCTCGCAAATTTCAGCGGTGAGGCGCTCCTGCACCTGCAATCGGCGCGCAAACACATCCACCATGCGTGCCACCTTGCTCAGCCCCACAATCTTTCCGTCGGGAATATAGCCCACCGACACTTTTCCGAAAAATGGAAGAATGTGGTGCTCGCATTGGGAATAAAACTCAATGTCCTTAACGATCACCATTTGCGAGCCGGGGTGCTCAAACACGGCTGCCTTGATGATGTCTTCGCCCGACATATCGTAGCCAACGGTGTTTTCAAGCAAAGCCTTTGCGGCGCGTTGTGGCGTTTTCACCAATCCCTCACGAGTGGGGTCTTCGCCTATCAATTCGAGGATTGCCTTGTAGTGTTCGGCTATTTTGTTGATTAATTCTTGATTGGAAAGTCGATTTTTGTTCTCCATCACTATACTAATGCTGAGCTTGAATCGGCAAGCTACAGACGAATTTACTTAAATTTGTTTACTTTATCGGTCACCACCACCACGTCGGAACGCATTGCTGGGAACGAGCGTTTGATGAGTCTTGCCAGATTTTTTGCCTCTCCGTAGGTTTTGAAATCGCCAAAGCGCAAGCGCCAGCGAGGTGCCACATACGACATGTAGGCTCGGTATTGTGGATATTTCAATGCTATTTTCTTGGCTCGCTGCTGAGCTATGGCACGGCCGTTTTTAGCCGATGTGAATAGCACCTGCACACGATAGCCTGAATATTGTCCCACGATGGTCATGCCTGTAACAGAGCCGCTTTTCGACACCGCTATGCCTCTGTTTGCTCTTTTTGTGGCAGGAGCCTTAGCTGGCGCAGCCTTAGCTGGCGCAGCAGCCTCCTCATGCGCAGGAGAAGATTGCTTCTTCTTCGCCGCAGAGTTGCTTCGCTTAGAAAGTCCGCTGGGGGCATTCACGCTCACTTGAGCTTCTACATTCGAAAATCCGAAAAGAGCTATCGCCATTGCCACAACAATGCAGCGCAACGCTCTTCCTTTGCTACACTTTTTCATAGCCATAATACCTTTAAAAGCTTGCAAAAAAGCAATAAAACAAAACTGGCTACAAAGATAATAAAAAATTATCATTGTAACCAATTTTTGTGTATTAAGTAGCCGTTTATCAGCATAAACGGCTCACCTTAGCATTTCTTTTCCTGCCTCTAAAATTAGAAAGCGGTAACGATGCCCATGAAGTCAGCAGCCTTCAATGAAGCGCCACCGATAAGACCACCGTCGATGTTTGGCTTAGCGAAGAGTTCAGGAGCGTTAGTAGGCTTGCAACTGCCACCGTAGAGGATAGTGGTGTCGTTAGCTACAGTTTCGCCATACTTTTCAGCGAGGAATGAGCGAATGAATGCGTGCACTTCTTCAGCTTGGTCGCTGGTTGCAGTCACACCAGTACCGATAGCCCAGATTGGCTCGTAAGCGATAACGATGTTAGCAAATTCTTCAGCGCTGAGGTGGAAAAGTGAGTCCTTCAATTCTGCCTTGATGAATTCTTCGTAAGTGCCAGCGTTGCGGAGTTCGAGGCTTTCACCACAGCAGAAGATGATCTTCAAACCGTTAGCAAGTGCCAAATCCACTTTTTCCTTCAAGATTTCTGGAGTTTCGTTATAATATTCGCGGCGTTCGCTGTGGCCAAGAATCACATAGTTAGCACCAGTAGAAGCTACCATAGCTGCGCTTACTTCACCTGTGTAAGCACCTTTTTCCTTGTTAGCGCAGTTTTCAGCAGAAAGACCTACCTTTTCAATGTCGATAACGTCCTTAACAGCTGTGAGGTGAGTGAAAGGAACGCCAATCACTACGTCGCACTTCAATTCACCAGCAGCAGCCACTGCTTCATTCACTTCCTTTGCGAGTTGTACGCCTTCGGCAACTGTAGTGTTCATTTTCCAGTTACCTGCTACAATATTCTTTCTCATAATTGTAAATAAAAATATATAGTTTTAAAAAAATTATTCCCTGAATTCCGAAATTTTATGCAAAGTTACTTGAGGTTACGGAATTAACCAAACTTTTATCATTCTTTATCACTATTTTCGCCGATGGAATCGTCGTTCTTGGGCTGATAAGCCGAATGGTCGCTTTCGTTATGTGCCTCATTTCCGCTCTGCTTTGGGGATTCTTCTACTGTGGCATTTTCTGTTTCCTGGCTTTCAACCGGCGCTTGTGGAGCAGGCCGCTTGCGCACATAGCGATAGAACAGGCGCACCAGCACATGTGTGCGATTCAGCACAAAGAGCAGGAGCAACGCCAACAAAAACAGCCTCACCAAGCCCGACATCACTTCGTCACGCTGATAGTCGGAGTTGTACTGCGCCACAGGAGAGTCTGCCACCCTCACCTTATCCTCGTCGAGCGATGCAAGGGTGCGCTTCCACACCATCTTTCCATTCTCCACCAGCACCACGGCAGGATTGCCACGGGCTATGGTTTTAAGTTCGCTGTCGTCCATACGGTAGGTGTGGTATGCCGCCATCGAAATGTCGTTCCACCACTTTATATCGTCGGTGCTCGACGAAGTGACCGAAAACACCTGATAGCCTTGTTCTGTGGCGTGGGCATATATCTCATTGAGGTCGAACGAGTAGCTGATGTTCACCCCTCTCAAGTCGGGAAACAGAAACATCACCACTTTGCCAGTGTCGGGAAGCACATCTTCCGTCACCTCCACCCCATTGTCGTAGATAGCCAATGGTTGGGTGGCTGATGAGTCGTTCGGCTCTTTACCTTTCTTATAATGACGCTCTACAAACTCCCAACCATCTTCCTCGTCGGGCACGCTGTCGAGGCTGAACTCTTTTTCCTCGCCATCTTTCTTATACACAAACACCATGTCGGCGGCATCGCCGTCGGCACTTGCCGACACGCCCAACTGGCTTCCCACATGATATGGCGAGAAATCCACAAGTGGCTGCTTAAAATAGCCGTTATACGCCACCGAAGCCACGAATGTGAACGAAATCACACCCACCACCCAGTTGACGGCTGGACCATAGATGCCATGCACTCGGCGATTGAAAAATGTGAGATAAACGAGCCCTGTCGTCAATGCCACGTTCTTCCAGAACGATGCCCAGTTACTTATTACAAGCGCATCGCCAAAGCAGCCGCAATGCGGCACACGGTCGGTGAGCGCCAAATCGAGCGTGATGGGCAGCATCACCGCCATCATGCCTATGAGCAACACTGGCGCACCTCTGCGAAACGACCCCGTGAGCACGAACACGCCCAGCATAAACTCAAGGGCTGCCAAGGCAAACGACAGTCCGAGCGACGCCGAGCCTAAGCTCTCGAAGCCGTACACATTACAGTATTCGGAAAACTTGTAGAATCCGCCCCATGGGTCGATAGCTTTTGTGAGCCCTGAGAACATGAATGTACAGCCCAGAGCCACACGAAGCAGCCACACCAAAGTGCGATTCCACTTCTTTTTGGCAATTTTCTCGCCCCAATGTGGTAATTTAAATATTGTCATCTATTATTCCGTGCCTTCGTTATGACGAATCAGTGCAAACACTGCATAGTTGATCATATCCTGATAGTTGGCGGCTATGCCTTCGCTCACAAGCGTTTTTCCGTTCTGATTCTCAATCGACTTGGTGCGCTCCACCTTGGTGAGAATGAAGTCGGCATAACTGCTGGGGCGCATATCGCGCCACGCTTCGCCATAGTCGGTGTTTTTATTCACCATAAGTGCCTTGGTTTCGGCAATGTACTTGTCGTAAAGGGCTATCGCCTCCTCGCGCGTCATGTCGATGGTGTCGGAGAATCCCTTTTCGAGTTGAATCATGCCTATCACGCCATAGTTCACGATGCCGATGTATTCCGAATAAATGTCGTCGTCGATTTTCGCCTCACCGTTGATTTGAATGGTGCGGATGCGCTTGGCATTGATAAATATCTGGTCGGTGATGGTTTGGGGGCGTGAAATGCGCCACGATGGACCATAATCAGCCATTTTTTTTATATACAGGTCGCGACAGGTGGCAATCACCTCGTCGTATTGAAGTTTTGTATCAGCCATAAATGCAGTGTTTTATAATCGATTATGCAAAATTACAAAAAAATATGGGATTAGAGCCCAAATGTTTCATATTCAGCACAAGAAACATCATCACACTTGGTTCAATTACAGCAACTGCATTCTGTAGCCAAGGCGGTAAAGCTCGGTAGCGGCACCTATGCGATAGAGCGCATGAAGTGCATCCACATAAGCCACATAAGCCTCTGGGGTGGACGGCTCTATTCCCGCATGGGAAATAATGTCGTAGGCGGTCTGTGCGCAGTGCATCACCAGCTTTGCTATAGCTTCCTGCTCTGGTTTACCCACACGGAGCACATCTTCAGCAATGGCTTCGTCCATAGCGTCGTAGCCACGCTTATCACGAAGCATGGTGTAGAGGTTTTCCTCCTTGGAGTATCGCTCCCAGTCGGTGTCCCACAGCTTAGCCACAGCCATGCCCACATACATCATCCAGCCCAGCGATGCCAGCGGATAGTTTTGGTATTCAGGCACACCGTCGGGGAGATAAGCTTCGGCAACCGACTTCCAGCACGCCTCAATATCGGTAAGGTCGGGCATTTGCTTTGGGTCGATACTTCCGTCACGAAGCAGATATTCTCTCAGTTGCGACTCAATGGTCAGTTGAATAGGGCTTTGCATTGTTTTCTATATAATTAGATACGATAAAAAAAGCGATAGCTCGTGGCTTGTATGCCATACGCGAGCCATCGCTTCTATATGAAGCCACATCAAAGGGATGTGATGAAACTCCGATAAATACAGGATTTGAGGGCACCCACACCTTTGTAATCCTCCGGTATCCGAAGATACACCTTTCGGTCGAGGCCCGCCATTGGAAAAAGGGCGCTTACTCGGGATTTCATTAAGTTTGAAGAGTATCCCAATCAGCTTTGACGTGGCAGAATTTTCAATGAACTTTTGTATTACAAAATTAATGATTCCAATGCCTATTTCCAAATTTTTCCCACAAAAAAATCACACTCCCCCACCAAAATTCTCACTAAAAATTCCCCCACGCCCACCACCTGACCAAAAACCCACCCCCCACCACCAAGTCCGATAGGTCTGATAGGTTCGATCGGTCCGACAGATAGTCCACACAACAAAAATGGACGGAGACGCCCTTTTTGTGGGGCGAATCTGTCCATTTTGATACCCTTAGAGGCACTTCCTTTCGGAGAGTGCCACCCTAATAGCTCAACTATTAAGCGTTCTTAGCCTTCTCTACGATAGCCTTGAATGCTTCAGGGTTGTTCATAGCGAGGTCAGCGAGCACCTTGCGGTTGATCTCGATACCTGCCTTGTGAAGCATACCCATGAGCTTAGAGTATGAAAGGTCTTCCAAACGTGCTGCTGCGTTGATACGTTGAATCCAAAGAGCGCGGAAGTTGCGCTTTTTGTTCTTACGATCGCGGTAAGCATAGGTCAAACCTTTTTCCCAAGTGTTCTTGGCAACGGTCCAGACGTTTTTGCGAGCGCCGAAATAACCTCTTGTAAGTTTAAGAATCTTTTTACGTTTAGCTCTTGAAGCAACGTGATTTACTGATCTTGGCATTTTTTTAAATTGATTTTGAATGTTAGCGGCACATTATTCGTTATTGTGCTCTTAATGTGCTAAACACTCGGTTAATAAAAATGATAAAAAATCTCTTTTTGATTAAAATAAAAAACTAAGCTCTAAAAAGCGAATTACTTCTTAACGAGGAGAAGGCGGATTGAGTTGAGGTTAGCCTTGTCCACGATAGTAACGTGAGTAAGGTTTCTCTTTGCTTTCTTGGTCTTCTTAGTCAAGATGTGACTCTTGTAAGCATGTTTTCTTTTAATCTTTCCTGTTCCGGTAAAGGTGAATCTTTTTTTGGAACCGGAATTAGTCTTAACTTTTGGCATTTTTTTGTTGTTATTTAAAAAAAAGTTATTAATAATCGGAGGCAGGCACTTACCAAGCCTGCTCTCCTTCTTTCTTCTCTAAAGTAAATTACTCTGCTGGAGCGTCCTCTTCAGATTTGGGCTCAGCTGGCTTTTCAGCTTTCACCTTATCCTTTTTTGGAGCATCTTTCACCTTCTTTGGCGAGAGCATGATGGTCATGCGCTTACCTTCAAGCACAGGCATCTGGTCGAGCTTGCCGTATTCTTCGAGGTCGTTGGCAAAACGCAACAAAAGCACCTCGCCTTGCTCCTTGAAAAGGATTGAACGTCCTTTGAAGAACACATAGCTCTTCACCTTGGCACCCTCTTTCAGGAAGCCGATGGCGTGTTTGAGCTTGAAATCGTAGTCGTGCGCATCGGTTTGTGGTCCAAACCTGATTTCTTTCACTACTACCTTGGTGGATTTCGCCTTTTGCTCCTTCAAGCGTTTACGCTGCTGGTACTGGTACTTTTGATAGTCCATTACACGGCATACGGGTGGTTGCGCCATAGGGGCAATTTCAATAAGGTCGAGCTCTAAATCGTCGGCAATTTTAAGAGCCTTTGCGATAGGATAAATTCCTTCTTCCACATTATCGCCCACCAAACGCACCTCGCGAGCGCGGATTTGGTCGTTGATTGCGAGTTCGTCTTTATCCTTTTTCTGGTTGCCGCGAAATTTGTTTCGTCCTGCTTGTGGGCGAGGTCCGCTGTTCATTGGTTTGCGGGGCCCACTCCAAAATGGTTTTTTCTCCATCAAGTAATTTTAATCGTTATTATTTCTTCTTCAATACGGCTGCAAAATCGGTCTGTTCAGCAACTTTCGCATTGATTTCGGCTGCAAAGGTAAGAATTTTTTCTGAACCTTTATCACCTTCGCCCTGTTTTCTTACAGAAACTTCCTCATTTGCAGCTTCTTTTTCACCTACAATGAGCAAATAAGGGATGCGCTTAAGTTCGTTGTCACGGATTTTGCGTCCAATTTTTTCGTTTCGTACATCGATAGCCGCACGCACGCCTTGCTCGTCAAGAACATCTACTACGTGCTGAGCATATTCGTTATATTTCTCACTAATTGGGAGCACCACGCACTGGTCTGATGCGAGCCACAATGGGAGGTGACCGGCGGTGTGTTCCAAGAGCACTGCCACAAAACGCTCCATTGAACCGAATGGCGCACGGTGAATCATCACCGGACGGTGCTTCTGGTTGTCGCTACCGGTGTATTCCAAGCCGAAGCGTTCTGGCAAGTTGTAGTCAACTTGAATGGTACCGAGCTGCCAACGGCGACCGAGGGCATCTTTCACCATAAAGTCGAGCTTAGGACCGTAGAATGCGGCTTCGCCTTCAACCTGGGCTGCCTGCAAGCCTTTTTCTTCGCAAGCCTCGATAATTGCCTGTTGTGCCTTTTCCCAAACTTCGTCAGTACCCACATATTTTTCCTTGTGGTTAGGGTCGCGGAGCGAAATCTGAGCCTCATATTCAAAGCCGAATGTCTTGAACACGAAGTTGATGATGTCCATCACAGCGAGGAACTCCTGCTTGAGCTGCTCTGGTGTGCAGAACAGGTGGGCATCGTCTTGTGTGAAGCTGCGCACACGGGTAAGACCGTGAAGCTCACCACTTTGCTCATAACGGTAAACGGTACCGAATTCTGCGTAGCGCAAAGGAAGATCCTTGTAGCTGCGTGGTGATGAACGGAAAATCTCACAGTGGTGAGGGCAGTTCATTGGCTTGAGCAAGTATTCTTCACCTTCTTCTGGGGTGTGGATTGGCTGGAACGAGTCCTTGCCATACTTTGCGTAGTGGCCAGAAGTCACATAGAGGGTTTTGTTACCGATATGTGGGGTGATTACTGGCAAATAACCATATTTGCGCTGAATCTTTGAAAGCATATCCTGCAAGCGGTTGCGGAGCATTGCACCCTTTGGCAACCACAATGGCAAACCTTGACCCACATTCTGCGAGAATGTGAAAAGTTCCATTTCCTTGCCGAGCTTGCGGTGGTCGCGCTTCTTAGCCTCTTCGAGCATGGTGAGGTATTCATCGAGCATCTTCTTCTTTGGGAAACTGATACCGTAAACACGCACCAACTGTGGACGCTTTTCGTCGCCACGCCAGTAAGCACCGGCGATTGAGAGCACCTTCACAGCCTTGATAGGCTCTGTGCTTGGAATGTGTGGACCTTTACAGAGGTCGGTGAAATTGCCTTGGGTGTATGTGGTGATGTGGCCATCTTCAAGCTCGCTGATAAGCTCGCACTTGAGGGTCTGGCCCTTGTCGCCAAAGCTCTTCAAAGCATCTGCCTTGGAGATGTCGGCGCGAACCACAGCCTCTTTGCGTGCCACGATTTCCTGCATCTTCTTTTCGATTTTTGGGAAATCGGCGCTTGTGATGACGTTTTCACCTGGGTCGATATCGTAGTAGAAGCCGTTTTCAATGGCTGGACCGATACCGAATTGAATACCGTCGTAGAGTTCTTGAAGAGCTTCTGCCAGCAAGTGAGCTGATGTGTGCCAGAAGGCGTGCTTACCTTCCTTGTCGTCCCACTTAAAGAGCTGAATCTCGCCATCGCTACAAATCGGGCGAGAGATGTCCCACTCTTCTCCGTTAAATGATGCAGCGAGAATCATACGTGCGAGACCCTCGCTAATGCTTTTCGCAATGTCGAGCGGAGTTACACCACTCTCAAATTGCTTCACACTTCCGTCTGGAAATTTAATGTTGATCATATTTCAGTTTTGTTAGTTTATTCGTGCCATACAACGGCACTACATTGCATTATAAATCAAGGTGCAAATTTACACAATAATTTGGAATCCCGAAACTTTTCAGGAAGAAATTAGAGGCCACAAGTTAGAAGTTGTAAGCAAGTTTTTTCAAAAAAGGCGATTGTGCATACTTTTGCTACTGTAATGGATTATCATGTCTTCTCTGTGTGGGCTTGGATCAAGGTGAAATTTTGGCTTTGTGAGCCCCACCTGTTCTTACTTATTCTATTATGAACTGAAGCCGTTACGCTTCAAGCTTTTTATCCTTGATGCATTTTGTCATGGCAAAGGTAAATAGAATAACCCATCCAAAAAAGTCCATTTTTAACTCTTTATAAATTAATGCATTAATTACATTAATAACTCATTCGTTTTAGCACATTGTAGCTTGGAAGCACACCAAGTTCGCCTGCGTTGCTCAGGTCGGCAACGCCTTTCTCACGATTGCCCAGTTTGAAGTACATCAGTCCCCTGTTGTAGAATGCCTCTCCCAAGTCGGGTTTGATGGCTATCGCCTCGTTGAAACTGCCTATTGCCGATGTGTAGTCGCCCATCAGCATATAGATGAAACCACGGTTATAGAGCGCATACACACTCTTTGGCGAAAGTTTCAGCACCTCGTTATAGTCGTCGAGCGCGGCAGAGAGCTTACTGTCAGACGTGCTGTGCGCAAGAAGTTTTGCCGCAGCGGCTGCATCTGAAGTGGTGGCTTGAGCACTATTCTGCACATCGCGTTTTTCAAGTTGATATTGCATATAGTAGGCGTTGGCACGCAGGAAGTATGCGAGGGTGAATTTTGGCGACAGACCGATAGCACGGTCGATGTCAGCGATGGCGCGCTCATAGTCTTTCACCATCATATAGTCCATGGCTCTGCCGAAGTAATCTACCGATCGTGGCTTCGACACGGCAAGCATTCCGTTGTAATAGTCGATGCTTTCAAAGTGCTTGTTGATGGTGGTAGAGTCGAGTTGCACCACGTCGGCCGAAAGCACAAGCATTTTCGAGAGCAAACGGCTATCGTTCACTTCGGTCATTTCTTTCATATAGTGCGTTTTGCCGTTGAGTTTGTTCACTATATTATAATAGGTGAGGAAGAACATAGGCATTGGCTCAATGTCCACATTCTGGTTTTGAATGCGTCCACGGGTGCGGTTGTCGTATTCAGGCTTCAAACCGTTGTCGTCTTCTACTGTGAGCAGCTGGTTGAATTTCTTGATAATATCCTCCTCGGTCATAGGCTGCTCCACGCCACGCTTTGCGTCCTCAATCTCTTGCGCCATCTTCTTCTCTGCCTTTTTCGCCTCCAAATCGGCAGGATTGAACGACGACACCTGAATGCCCTTCTTCTTGAAAATGGCGATGGCACGCTCGTTGTCACGCTGTGCGCCCTTCACGTCACCAAGTTTTTGCTTAATGGCGGCACGCTGCATATAGCCCGACTCGAAGTTGGGGTATTTCTTCAAAATGCGGTCGTAGTCGCCAAGGGCTTTGCGGTATTGCTCGGTCATGAGGTAGAGTTGCAGGCGGTTGTAGAGCGCAAGAAAGTTTTGCGAGTCGCGTTGCAGCACCGTGGTGAAGTCGGTGATTGCCTTGGCATATTCACCTACCTCGGCGTTTAGCTGGGCACGGTTGTAGATTGCCACGCTGTTTTCGGGGTCAAGGGTGATGGCATAGTCGTAGTCGCTCAAGCACCCGAAATAATCGTCGTTTTTGTAGCGAAAATATGCGCGGTTGATATAGTTGTTCACGTTCTTTGGCTCCAGTTTTATCAGCGAGTCCATATCAGCCGCCGCCGATTGGAAATTGCCTCGCTGCGCCTCGATTTGCGCGCGCACGGCATAGGCGGTGGGGGTGTTTTTCGATATGCCGAGGCTCTTTTGCACATACGCAAGTGCGCCCGTGGTGTCGCTGGTTTCGATGCAGATTTGCGCCAATCCCAAATACACACGTTCGTTTTTCCTGTCGTGCTTTTCCAGATAGTGGAAAGTGGAGTCGCTTTCGTGATACTGCTTGAGTTGGAGTTGGCACAATGCCTTGTTGAACATAAAGTTCTTGTTGTCGGGCTGAATGTCCAAAGCCTTGTCGTAGTCGGTTATGGCTTCGGCAAACTTGCGTGAGTTCTGCCGTGCCACGCCTCGCACCTGATAGGCATCTACGATAAACGGATTGCGGTCGATACACAGCGTGGCGTCGTCTTCCGCGCCCTTATAGTCGCCAAGGTTGAGCTTTGCCACACTGCGAAAGAAATATGGTTTTGCCAAATATGGCTTCACCTTGATTACTTGGTTGAAATACTGAATAGAAAGCACATAGTCCTCAAAAAAGAGGGAGTTCTGCCCTATGCGCAACACCTGGTCGGTATTGATTTGCGCACCACACACCATGGCACACGCCACAGCCATCAGCGTAAATATATATCGTAGTCGAGTTAGCATAATTAAATGCAAAATTAACTCATTCCTACCACATAACGCCCCCTCTCCACAAAATTTAATCTTTTTTATATCACAACAACAAGCCCACCCATTGCCCATACGCACCTGCGCCGACGACCGTTCACAAGCGGCTGGCAAATGCCAATTAATATTAAAAGGTTTGTGTAATTGGTGGAAATTTGCGAAATTTGAGATTTGAAAACCAATTGGCTTTACTTTATTATATGAAAAAATATATAATTGCGGCTTTGTCGGTTTGCTTTGTGTTCACTTCGCTATACGCCGACACAAAGAGAAATACCGACAAGAAAAAATCCGTGTATGAGAAGCAAGCTGTGTCTATTCCGATGGCTGACCAGATGGCAGGCAAGAAAGGACCGCAAAAAGTGGCTATCACTGCCCCCGACAAGCAGCTCTATGGCGAATGGACTATTTTGAGCGTAAATAAAATCGACATCGACACCGATGAGCGTGCCTATATCTTCCTTGATTTCAAAAATGGCAATCAAGTGTATGGCAGCAATGGCTGTAATGCCATCAACGGCCGCTTTAAGCTGAAAGGCAACAAACTGTCGTTTACCGATATGATTCAGGGCGGCGCATTGTGCTACAGCGTGACGAGCGAGCAAACCATCATGGACGCTCTGGCAGAGGTGGCAAGCATGGAAATGCAGCAACTCTACAACATCAACTATCTGGTGCTGAAAAACCTCAAGGGACAAGAGGTGATGCGTCTGCGCCAACTCAATTTCGACTTGCTGAACGGCCCTTGGCTGGTGAAGGAGATTGAGGGCGAGAATGTGCTCGACAAGGAAATACGCCTTGTTATCGACATCGATATGCGCACCGTGCATGTGCAAACCCAACACAACATTATCCGTGGCAAAGTCCACATCGACTCTTCAAAGGAAAACGATGTGCAGTTTGAGGACTTGCAGTATTACCACAACCAGAGCGAGAACGATAAGGAAACCCAGTTGCTGATTAAACTGGAAGAAACCGTGTCGTGCAAAAAGGCTGGCAATATCAGCACAGATATGGAGCTGCTCAACACCGCAGGCGAAACCGTGATTCGACTGCAAAAAACCGAACTGGAACGCAAAGACCTGTAACGGTTCAGTGGATAAATACTGGGGGCACCGAAACAAAAAACATAAAAAACAGCCTT
>OIYS01000861.1_pt1 | contig 17989 bp, 16 predicted proteins | sample 1588271 | NCBI WGS metagenome assembly OIYS01 (sample SAMN03283286) | human gut metagenome | biome: human-associated habitat; material: feces | host: Homo sapiens | place: Peru | collected 2012
TGTCGTTTGTGTTGGAGTGGATGATTGTGAAATGGGAATATTATTTTGAATAAATGTTTTGGACTGGTTAATATTTTGAATTTGATTTGCACGAATATTTTTATATCCAAATTTATTTAAAGAATTTTTCAAATTAAAATCATCCATATTTTTATTTTAAGGGATTTTTATTAAAAAGTCTATATTTACATAAAAGTGACATTATAAAAATCTTTTGTTATTATAGTTATAAACAATAGAAAAAGATTTATACTACGCACAAATATAAGATAGGATGAAAAATGATTACAACTAATAAATTAACAGTAAGATTTGGTTCACAAACACTATTTGAAAATGTATCAATAAAGTTCGTTTCAGGAAATTGTTATGGAATTATCGGAGCAAACGGAGCCGGAAAAAGTACACTTTTGCGTGTTTTATCAGGAGAACTTGAACCGACATCAGGTGAAGTAACAATCAGCAAAGGACAACGTATTGCTGTTTTAAAACAAAACCACTTTGAATTTGATGAATTCAGCGTACTTGATACCGTAATTATGGGACACAAGAAGTTATATGACATAATGAAAGAGCGCGATGCATTATATGCAAAGCCTGATTTTAATGATGAAGACGGAATCAAGGCAGCACACTTGGAAGAAGAATTTGCGGAATTAGACGGTTGGCAAGCTGAATCAATGGCAGCCTCTTTACTTTCTGAACTAGGAATTCCTGATGAGTTGCATTATTCATTAATGAAAGATTTAGACGGAAGTGAAAAAGTTAGAGTTTTACTGGCTCAAGCTTTATTCGGAAACCCTGATATTTTATTATTAGATGAACCTACAAACCACCTTGATATAAGCACTATTAATTGGTTGGAAAACTTTCTCATTGATTTTCCAAACCTTGTAATTGTCGTATCTCATGACAGACAGTTTTTAGATAGTGTTTGTACTCATATGGCAGATATTGACTACAAAAACATTCAGTTATATACCGGAAATTACTCATTCTGGTCACAAGCAAGCCAATTAATAAAAAAACAAAAAGAAGAGCAAAATAAAAAAACAGAAGAAAAGATGGAAGAATTAAAAGCATTTATTGCACGTTTCAGCGCAAATGCTTCAAAAGCTAAACAAGCAACTTCCAGAAAAAATATGTTAGATAAATTATCTTTAGAAGAAATAAAACCTTCTTCAAGACAATATCCGAGAATAAGATTTAATTATCAAAAAATCCCAGGAAGAGATGTTCTTACTGTAGAAGGTTTGACAAAGTCTATTGAAGGAAATTTATTATTTAAAAACTTTAGATTTGAAGTTACGCAAGGTGAAAAGATAGCGTTCATTGCAAAAGATCCACTGATTGTAACGACTCTGTTTGAAATTTTAGCCGGGAAAATCGAACCGGATGCCGGAGAAGTTAAGTGGGGAGTTACTGCAACAACATCATATTTCCCAAAAGATAACAACTTCTACTTTGAGTCTGACTTAAATATTATGCAATGGCTTGCGCAATATTCACCGGATCAACACATAAATTTCTTAAGAGGATATCTTGGTAGAATGCTATTTACAGGTGATGACGCTGATAAAAAAGTAAATGTGTTATCGGGAGGAGAAAAAGTTCGTTGCATACTTGCGAAAATGATGGTAGAAGAGTCTAATGTTATGATTTTTGATGAACCAACAAACCATCTTGATTTGGAGGCTATCACAGCATTAAACAACTCGCTCATTGATTACACGGGAACAGTTCTATTTACATCTCAAGATTATCAGTTTATACAAACCGTTGCAGATAGGATTATTGAAATATCTCCAAACGGTTATATTAATGCTAAATGTAAGTATGAAGATTACCTAAAAAATCCTGAACTTATTAAACGTAGAGAAAACTTATATAAAATGGCGGCAACCGCTAAAAAATAGAAATTTACTTCAATAAATACAAATAACCGTGGTATATATTTGATACCACGGTTATTTTTTGTATATTAGATTTTCTCAAAAAATTATCTGATTTGAACAGGCATGATTAAACAAACAAAGTCTTCTTCGCTGTTTGGTCTGAATACTGTTGCAGAAAGGCTTGTATTTAAGCCGATATTAACCTCATCACATTCAATATTTTTAAGAGCCTCTAACACGTATTTATAATTAAATGCAATAACAAGTTCTTCTCCTGAATAATTAATTGCCATTTCTTCTTCTGATTTACCTGAATCAGGAGTATCAGCCATCAATTTTAATTTGTTTTCAGAAAATTCCATTTTAACGATACTGGTTTTATCGTTAACCATAATTGCAACACGTTCCAATGCTGAAATCATTTCAGAAACATTAACTGTTGCAGTTTTTGGACTTTCTGTAGGAATAAGCTGATTATATTTAGGGAATTGACCTTCTAGCAATCTGGAAATTGTTGTGGTTTTTTCAGATTTTATAATCATCTTAGTTTTTTCTGTATAAATTTTAACACTATCTTCTTCAATGAATGCGCTCATCTTTATAAATTCATTCAATGTTCTTGAAGGAATAATTAATTGACGAGCTTTTTCATCTGGGTTGTTAATAACTTCTCTAACACGCGCAAGCCTGTTACCGTCTGTAGATGCTATTTCAAGAGTTTGTCCTGAAATATCACAAACAATACCAGATAGAAGGTTGCTTGTTTCATAACTTGCAGCAGCAAAACCTGCTTGACGAACGGCTTTTGTTAGAGGTTTAATCTCAATTTCAAAACTTTCATCTTCATTCATTTCTACATTGTAAACTTCCGGCGGAAATTCGTTTGCAGAAATCCCGATAATATCAAATTTTGAATTTTGGCAAGTAATATTAACAACAGAAGAATCGTCTGCTTTTTCAAAGGTAATCAATTTATTGCCTAATTTAGAAACGATTTCATTCAAAGTTTTTGAAGGCAATGTAATTTTACCTTCAACTTCAACCTGTGCATCTACTTCTGCCATAACTGTCAAATCTAAATCTGTTGCAACCAATTTTAGAGTATTTGGAGCAATTGCTTCAATCAAAATATTAAGCAAAACAGGTTGCAAAGCTCTTGTGCTTGTAGCACGTTCTACTATTTTTATACCGTTATAGAGGTCTTCCTTTTTTATAACAAATTTCATATTCCTTAACTCCTTTTACTTTATAAAAATTATAGCATAAAAAGAAAATGAAATAATCATAGTTATAAGTTCTCTTAAGCTACAACCTCAATGAAATCATAATCAGCAAGATAAGGCAAATGTGATTCGGTAATCAATTCCCCAGGAAGTAAAATTGCAATCCCCGGAGGACATTCGGCAATAACTTCTGCTGAAATTCTACCTATAGCCAAATCTTTAGGAATAGTTTCTTTTTTAGAATAAAATGCTTCTCGCAAACTCATCTTGATAATAGGAGTAAGCATAGGCATATGTTTTTTATTTTCCAAATAACATATGTCTGAATAACTTGATTTATCAATTTGTTGCAAACATTTTACAAGATATTGCATGTCTGCTCTTGTATTTCCAAGGTTTGACAACAATAACAATCCTGCATCAGAAGCGCTTTCAACCTCAATACCAAAATCTATTTCAAGAATTGATTCTAAACGTTTACCGGACAAACCGTCAGCACGTATAAATACTTTTGTAACATCTGTCAAATAACCAAAATCAGGTTTTAAATCGTGAATGTGCTCCATTTGTTCAATTTCACGTCTAAGATATTTTGCGTTAGCAATAGCACGTTCAAGCTGTTTTTTACCTCTTTGACTCTCCAAATTAGCACGAGCTGCATCCAAACTTGCTAATAATATTAATGATGGACTTGTTGTATGTAATAATTTTAAAGCTTTTTCAACAGCATCAACGTCAAGCATTGAATTCTCAGCAATATGCAACATTGAGCTTTGGCTCATACTACCACCTGTTTTATGTAAAGAATGAACAACTGCATCCGCTCCTAATTGAAGAGCAGGTGTCGGAAGATGTTTGTTAAAATTCCATAAACACGCATGGGCTTCATCGACAATTAGCGGTACTTTATATTTTTTACAAACAGCGGCAATTGATTTAATATCGGATACAACCCCTTCGTATGTCGGATTGGTAATCCAAACCATAGAAATATTATCATGGGTAGAAAGTTCTTCTTCAACACTTTCAGGAGTAACATTTCCCCATATTCCCCAATCTTCAAATCTTTTTGGAATAAGCCATAAAGGTTCCGCACCTGAAATAATCATGCCTGTTAAAATTGAACGATGACAATTACGGTTAGTTAAAATTCTCTGTCCTTGTTTAGTTAATCCCATTGCAAGTGCCAAGTTTCCGGCTGTTGAACCGTTGAGCAAAAAGAAAGTTTTTTTAGCACCAAAAGCTTTTGCCGCAAGTTCTTGTGCTTCTTTTATAGGTCCTGTTGCCGGATGAAGAGTACCCAAATTATCGAATTCGTCAGTTGTATCAATGGAAAGAGCCTTCGCCCCGATTAATTTTTTAAAATCAGGCAAAGTTCCATTCCCCTTTGTATGACCTGGAATATGAAACTGATAAGTGGGGTTTTCATATGCTTGTTTTAATGCATCTACAATTGGGGCTTTAACTTTAACAGATTTATTATTCTTTGTTACATTTGTCATAATGAAAATATACTATAAAAAAATCATGAAAATCAATAGTTTTGTGATATATTAATATTTGTGAACAGATTTTTTGGAATTGTACTATTTTTACTAATCTTCACTCTATGTGGTAATGGTGTTTGGGCAATAAACCAACAACAGGATACTTCTTTGCCGGAAGAAATTCACCTTGAGCCTCAATCAACAAATTTATTTAAAACCAATACTCCCCAAACAAATAGTGATAATAAAAATAACATTATAAATCCAAAAGAAGACGTTGACTTGGATGAAATTGAAGATGAATTGCCGGAAAACAACAACGAAGTTCAATCAAATCTAAAACCAAAGTCAATAGCACCGGAACCGCATAAAGAATTAGATGGAAATTTAGAAGCAGAATACACTTTTTTTAGTAATTTTGATTTAGATAAAAATAATGATAACAAAATAGATGAAGATACCTTAATTGGTAAAATGATATCAAGAGATATAATTCGAACAGATGTTCCATCTTATTTATTAAGAGAAGAGTTAACTTTCCGTCCACAAAAAGGTCCAATAAGTAAAATCCAATACTATGGAGCATTCAATGGTCACATTTCATCAAATTGGAATGAGGACAATTACACTTCAACTTCTTATAATTTTAATTTTCTTCAAATTGGAGCAATCGGAAAATTAAGAAATACAAAAACCGATTTCAAAGTTCTTGTGAACCCTAGAGGAGTTCATGGACGCTCATATATGCAAAATTTTATAGCAGATGCATACTTGATTAACAGCTCAATTCCACATCATAAACTTGTTGTAGGTTATTCAAGAAATCAAGTTGGGAAAGAAGGCGGTTCAAGTTCATATATCTTACCTTTTATTATGCGCTCCCAAATTTCAAGGAATTTCGGCTCTACAAGAGCTCTCGGTGTTAGATTAATCGGTAGTTATGATTTAATAGACTATAACATTGCGTTTAACAGTTCTGACCGATTTTTTACGACTTGGTTTGCAGGTCCCGAATTCACAGGATGGGTAGACTTAAAGCCTCTTGGTAAAACAGATGGACGCTACGGTAAGTTGATTGTTGGCGGAGGTTTAAATGCCGGACATAACCACACAAACTATACGGTCGGAAGTTTATATTTAGGCTATAAATACAAAAAATTATGGTCGAGTTTTGAATTTGCAGCAGCAGACGGCTACAACGGTAGCTACGTAGTAGATAAAAAGGCTACAGGGTTTTATGGTACTGTAGGATATAAAATTCACCCTCGATTACAGATTATCGGAAGATATGACCAGTTTGACCCCAATCGTGACGTTAGTGGAGATATGAGAAGAGAGTATACTGCAGGTATTAACTATTTTATAAAAGGACAAGCTTTACGCTTGATTTTAAATTATATTTTCTGCCAAAATCAAAATACAGAAGATAGTCACAGATTTTTAATCGGAACACAAATATTGTTATAATTTAAGGGGAAAAAGATGGCAAAAATAACACCAAACGCCAAACAGCAGGAATGTATTGATAACATTAACGGGAAAATTATGGTTCTGGCAGGCCCTGGAACCGGTAAAACATTTACTGTTATCCAAAGAATAAAATCAATGCTTGAACGAGGAATAAAACCGGAAACAATATTGTGCCTTACATTTTCCGATGCAGCCGCCGGAGAAATGAGAGAACGCCTTATTCGAGAAATGGGAGTTCTTGCATCATCTGTTGACATTTTTACTTACCACTCATTTTGTAATGATATCATTAAGCAAAACCCAATGCAATTTAACTTATCGGCAAATGTTAAACTTATTTCTGATACAAATGCCATCCAACTAATGAAAGAAGCTATTGACGAAGTAAAACCGGAATATTTCGTAGCCCCACGAGCGGATAAATATCATTTTGTAAAAGATTTTTTGAATTATGTTCCGAAACTAAAATCCCTAAGAATTGATAAAGACAATTACCTTTCAAATATTGAAAAAAATCCATCACTGATGCCACGTATAAAAGAATTGGAAAGTGAAATTTACGAACGCGAGCAACAAGGAAAAACTCAAAACAAAACAAGATATAGTGAAATAGAAAAAATCAAAATCAATATAGAAAAAGCTAAAGAATTATGGAATATTTATGAGGTATATTCTGACAAAATGTTCCAAAATAATTACATTGATTTTTCCGATATGATTAACTTTGTGCTTGACCAATTTGAATCTGATACAGCATTTTTAAGGGAAGTTGCAGGTAAATACAAATATTTTCTTGTTGACGAATATCAAGACACAAATGCTCTTCAAAACGCCATTATTTTTAATTTGCTAAATGGAGTTGATGAAAAAAATATCTTTGTTGTTGGAGATGATGACCAAATTATCTACGGATTTCAAGGTGCCAAAAGTGATAACTTAGAAAACTTTTTAACCAAATATCCTGATACAAAAGTTATATGCCTTGAAGAAAATAACCGTTCTGCCCAAAACATTCTTGATTTAAGCTACGCTATTATTTCTCAAGATGAAACAAGACTTGAAAATAATAAACTTTTCAAAAGTTATAATATTTCAAAAAAATTAACCGCAAAAAATCAAAAAGTTATTGCCAAAGAAAGAAAAATTCGTCGTTGGCAATTTGGTGATTTAATTCAAGAATATAACCACATAGTAGACGATATAGAAGAACTCATTAAAAACAATTGTCCTAAAAATGATGACGGAGAAAATCAACTTTCACAAATTGCAATTATTTCTAAAAAAAGAGCAGAACTTTCCGCTTTTGCAGAATTACTCGAAGGTAGAAATATTCCATATCAAATAGACGAAGGAAAAAGTATCTTCGAAATTCGTGCCTCAATTTTAATCTATTTTTATATGAAAGCTCTATTTAATCCTGTTTTACATAGTGATAAACTGTTTGGCTTACTTCTTGCAGAACCGTTTAATATTGACTATGAAGATTATCGAACTTTATTTAGAGAAAGCAAGATTAACAAAAAAGATTTCATAACCAATATGCGCCATATCGATAAGTGGAAAGATAGCCAAAAAATTAAAGATTTTTTAATTACATTCGATTTTTTAAGAGAGTTTGCAGAAACAAATAACTTAAGAAAAACTCTTATTGAATTAATTAATAGGACAGGAATTCTTGAATTCTTTATGAAATCAGAACAAAACAAGTCTGAAAATATAATGGGGATAAAAAAGATATTAGATGAGGCAAACGAATTATCAATGTCAAACCCGACAGTCGGACTTTCTGATTTTATCGAGTATTTAGACTCTACATTATCCAACGAAATTGATATTACAATAGACAAAAATTCTATGACACGTAATGCAGTACAACTTGTGACATACCACGGTTCAAAAGGTCGAGAGTTTGAATATGTATACCTTCCAAACCTAACTTCACGAGTATGGGAAGATTTTAGAATGCCCGGGGAATACAAATTCATTACAGACATTCCTCTTTCAAAAGAAGAAGCGCAAGTTAAGAAAGACACCGAGTTGTTGAAACTGCTTTTTGTCGGAATAACAAGAGCAAAATATGGACTTACGCTATCTTTTGCTGATAATGACGGCGATAAAGCCCAGCAAATAACTAAATTTTTAACCCCTGTGAATAATTTTGGATTTGAAAACGCGCAATTTGAATATAATGATGAAGAATTTAATAATGAATTTATAAAATCCATTTCACGTGAAACTTTTGATAACAGGAAAGCCCTTGAAAGTGAAATTAAGGAACAAATCAAAAAAATAATACTAAGCCCATCAAGATTAAACGATTATATAAAATGCCCAAGAAGATTTTTCTACATAAAGGTTATGGGAATAGATATTGAGGACAAAGAATGGGATAATGCAAACTTTGGTACTGCAATGCACGCTGTTTTTGAAAACGCAGTGAGAGTTGCCAAGAAAAACGGGGCTTACCCGACTTACGAAGAAACGCTAAACTTGTTCAAAAAACTAATAAATGAAACCGCATTTTCTACAGAAGCAAAAAAAGAAATGTTCATAAAACGCGGAGAAAATGCTCTTAAAGATTACTATCCTCATTTTGTAGAAATACCTTACGAAAGAGTTGAGAATATAGAGCTTTCATTAGATGCCGTTCCTGTTGGGGAATATTTTATTTCAGGAAAAATAGATAGAATAGAAGTTAACAAAGATGGCACCTATGAACTTTATGACTACAAAACAGGTAAACCTGTTAATGAAAAAAAAGTTGCACCTAACGAAGAAAAAGAAGGCTATTATAACCAACTTTGTTTCTATAAGTATGCTTTTGAAAAATTGACAGGTAAAAAAGTTGTTAAAACAGGTCTAATATATGTAGAAAATCATCAAAAAAATGTCTATAAAGAATTAACTTGCGAAGATACAAAATATATCGAAGATAAAATAAAAGAAGTTTACAAAAACATAAAAGATTTGAAATTTGACGGGACTTGTAACGAAAAGAATGACACTTGTAAATATTGCGAATATAAACAGCTCTGCCATCTTGAAATCTTATAGCAAAAGACACTTGAAATTAAAATCAGACTTTTTGGTGAAGAAAATTATGATACACTTTTTGGCGAATGAATTTTTTTCAACAAAATAGTTGCTTGAGCTTCTATAGCAAGTTCCTGTCCTACAGCATCCATTTTTTCTTTGGTTTTTGCTTTGACAGAAATTTGACTTATGTCTGTTTCTAAAATTTCACTCAAAACATTCCTCATTTTTGGGATATGAGGCATCATTTTGGGTTGTTGTGCAATAATATTACTATCTAAATTTTCTATCACATACCCTTTAGATTTTATTAATTCATATACATGCTTTAACAATACTGTACTATCTGCCCCTTTATATTTTGGGTCAGTGTCAGGGAATAAGGTTCCGATATCTGAAAGAGCCAATGCTCCTAACATTGAATCAATTATTGCGTGGATTAAAACATCCGCATCAGAATGTCCAAATAATCCCTTTTCATAAGGGATTTTAACTCCTCCTATTATTAAATCTCTTCCATTTGTTAATTTGTGGATATCGTATCCTGTTCCTATTCTGTACATGATTTCTCCATTTTTTTACAACATTTTCTTTTAGGACATTCCGGTTCTGCATGTATTGACACAGAACAGTTTCCCAACTCTTTAGAAATCTCGTTTTCAATGTCATCACAAATATTGTGACATTCCAAAATCGTCATATGTTTTGGAAATAATAACACAAACTCAATATCTCTGGACGGCCCTACGCGTCTTGTTTTTAAGTTTTTGTATCCGATAAGTCCTTTATTTGTAAAACCATTTATTATATTTTCGATTTTCTCTAAATCTTCTTTCGGCAGTGAACCGTCAAGCAAATTATTCAAAGTTGCTTTTGAAATACTCAAACCTGCCTTGAATATAAACGCAGCAACAATAATCGCAATTATCGGATCTAAAATATTTAGTCCGGTAATTTTAATTAACAACAACCCGACCAAAACACCTAACGAAGAATAAATATCTGTCCTTAAATGTTCCCCATCAGCATATAGTGAAACTGAATTAGAATCTTTGGCAACTTTGAACAAATAAGAACTTACCAAAAAATTCGCGACAACCGCTATACCCATAACAATTATACCGAGAACAGGTTCTGTTGTGATTGTTTCGTGGTGAAACAATTTCTTACCTGCTTCATAAATAATATAAAAAGAAGCCGCAATAATAAGTCCGCCCTCAATAAACCCAGACATATCTTCATATTTTCCATGCCCGAAAGGGTGTTCTTCATCCGCAGGTTCCGCCGATTTTATTACAGAAAAAAACGTAAGCACAGAAGCTAAAAAGTCACTCAATGAATGAATAGCTTCTGATATTATACTTATACTGCCTGAAATTATGCCGGCTATTAGTTTTAAAATAATTATTATCGCATTAGAACTTATTGAAAGTCCTGCTGCAATTTTTTTTTCTGTGTTAATTTCCATAACTCTTATCCCTGTCAAATTATTTTTGCATATTGAAACACTTTTGTCAAAATAATTTTTCTTTTAAAGTTATTTTATCTTCCTTAGAAACCCTGTACGATTCACATATTTTACGAAACGCTTTTTTCTTAATATCTTCATCATTCAATTTTATAAGACACTTATAAGTCTTATTTGGAAATTTAATATAACATATAGACAATGCCCAAGCTGCAGCCATTTTTACATAGTATTCGTTACGATTTACAGCTATTATGGCGCTCAAAACTCTGTCTATAAATTCATCGTTTATAAAATAATCTAACATCATCACAAGAGCAAAACGAATAAAATATTCTTTGTCAGAGCTAATATATTGCTCTAAAAACTCCCAAACTAATTGCTGATTATTTTTAGCAAATTTAAGTCCGCAACAAAAAGTATCACAAACAGACCAATTATCTATTTGGGGAACAAATTTTTCTATACGTTTTAATTTGTTTTCCGGTGTCTCTTTTATCAAACCGATTAACATGCCCTGCAACATTACTTCTTCCATATAATTACAGGCATGGTCTAAAAATCGGTCATAATCTTGCTTTAAAAGAGTTTTTGCATATTTTCGAAGTTTTGGTAATCTTACTCCAAGAACATTGTTAATATTAGGAATTAAAGAAGACGAAAATTTTTGATAATCAATTTCTCTTTCAGCCAAAAGCCACGTATTAATTTGTTTTTCAATACTATCCATAAATGTTCCGAAAAAGAAAGTCTTGTTAATAAACAAGACTTATAAATATACATTTACCCCACATTCTTTATATCACAAAGTAATAATTTTGTCAACACTTGTAATATTGAAATATAACTTACAATTTATAAGGATAATCTTTTTTAAATTCGTAAGCATCCATTTCTAATAATTCAGTACAGAGCCTTGCATTATTTTTACATTTTTCTAAAGCTTGTTCTCTATTTGCTGATTTCATACCATTAAACGTAAACTTTCCACATTTACCTGTATACCAAGTATGTGCACTACATTTTTCATTCGGACAAAGTAAATAATGAAAAATATCTCTACCTATAACATTCGGCAATTTTGGACCATTCACATCATACAAAAAGTCAACACAATTACCATTATGAAGATATAAATACGAACCATCCTCAAAAACCATATATGACTCTCCGAACTGGCTACCATATTCTCCTTTAGAAAGAGAATTTATAGAGATTATTTTTATATAAGGTTTTAAATATGTGTTAATAAATTTTTCGGTAACTTGAGCATTGGCTTTATAATCAGCATTTCCTTCTTCATCTTTTATATCGCCCTCAATACCTCCATCTTTAGTCCACTCTCCAGCCGCACCATTATCTTGCTCAGACATCAAAATAGCTTGTTGCATAGTGCTATTAAATTTTTTCAATTTAGAGCCGTATTCAATTTTCTTATAATTCCCCATCAATATAGGTAATGTTAACGCTGCAACGACTCCAATTATACCGAGGGTGATTAATACCTCTGCCAATGTGAACGCGACCTTACGCCTGCCTGCAAAGTTTTTCGCGTTGCGCAAGTGTGCGCACCCTACATTTTTACTCTTTTGGTGCAATAAATTGCACCCTACATGACTTGGCTCCACTCTGCGCAAATAAATGTTGTTGGGGTGAAACCCCAACCTACTTTTTTGTTTATCTCTGCACCCTCGCATTAAACGACAAAAATCAAATGTCATTCCGAACTTGTTTCGGAATCTAGCCACTGGTGAAGTTTCACCGTGGTCGGATTTAGTTTCGGGGAGCGTAACTACTTGGCGATGGCTAGATGCTGAAATTGACGAAATTATTCGGGTTGTGTCAAAAACGTGGTTTTGCCACAACTTACGGGCTTGGTTCGCTACGCTCACACGGCGCCCTTCCGAAAATTTCGATTCAGCATGACAGTTAATTTTATTTTGCTCTTGCAATTGCTTTTCGGTGGCTAAATTAAAGGTCAACCCCTCACCCCAGCCCTCTCCCACTGGTAGAGGGAGTTTTTCACTGTTACTTGCTTTTGCTTGACGGCTATCAAATTCTACTTGGCTGTGGTGTGAATCGCCAAAACCCTTATTATTACTGCTTAGAAGGTTACCCCCCCCCCGAAAACCGCTCTATGACTGGGTTTTCAGGATTTTTAAATTTTCTTTCCATCTTATCCTCCAGTTTTCTGTTCTACTTTGTTGGGGTTTTACCCCAACCTACATTTGATGGTGCAATAAATTGCACTTTACGTTTATTATATCTTACTTTTCACTTTTGTGCAAGAGTTATAAAATCTTCAATTGTAACAACTTCGTAACAAACGCCTTCATTTCTTAAAGTTTTTATTCCAAAAATCCGTATACATATTTGTCAAGGTTAGAAAATTTAAGGAGTAGTTAAAAATGTATAAATATAATGTATGGCCAGGGGCTTACAGTTTCAAAGAAGAAATAGGTTTGTTTTTGGAATACTTTAAAGAAAAACTTAACTATTTGATTGAACAGATTGAAGAAACAGAAAAAGCTATCGAAAAATAGGTTTTTGGCTGTTTGATTAGGATATGAAGAAGATGCTCTTTTAGAGATGTTTATGAGAGGAGTTTATTGTAATGGTCGGAATTTTTATTTTCCGACCATTTTGTTATTTTTTAAAAGGTGTTTTTCGTGCTATAATCTTTGTATGAAGAGATTATTTACGGCTATTATTATATTAGGTTCAATGATGTTACCGGTTTTTGCTGATGATATTATTGAAGATTATATGGATATTGTGTCAAATGACTGTGTGCTTGGTGACTATGCTGACGCAGTAATTTATTTGGATAAAATTATAAAAATGACTCCAAATAATGAGGATTTTAAAAAACTAAAATCTCTTTTATACCAGTTAGGTACAACCAATCAAAAATCATTTATATCCGGTTATAATATGCAACTGGATAAAGCTTTTTCTGCAAAGCTTATCGGAGATAGAATAGGAGAAGAAAATGCCCTTAAAGAGGCAGCTGCAAGCGGTAATTTTTGGGCTTACAGTTATTTAGGTGATTATTTCCGCCAAAATAAAAAATACGGAGAAGCAATTGACGCCTATTTTAAAGCTTACGAATTACAACCTTCATTTACCCAAGCTTTACTGGCGATTGCCGAATGTTATTTAGAGTCAGGGCAGTATGATATGGTTAACGAACCTATTCGAAGATTTTTATACCAAAATCAGCAATCAGATGTCGCATATGCGATTCGTGCAAAAGCTTATATGATGCAAGGACAAATGGTTGATGCAGAAACAGAAATTGTAACAGCCTTAGCACTAAACGATGACATTGAATATAATCTTTTATACGGAATAATTTTAACAAAGAAAAACAATTACCAAAAAGCTATTAACATTTTAACAAAAGTTGCAAAAGAAGTTCAAACATCAGATGTTTATAAATATTTGGGCTTTGCCTACTTAGGAATTAAAGACTACAACAACGCAATGCTCAATATGGATAAAGCAATCATTCTATCTAATGATGATAATGAATTAAAAACAAAGTATAATGAAACAAAGAATCTTATAAAAAACATGAATGCAGCACAACTGCAAAACGAAGAAAGAGCGGAAGTAAAAAACATTTATGAACAAAAAAAGAGTGACTAAAGTTAGCAGAAATAACAAAACCGGCAGGAAACATAAACCAAAAGAATCAATGTTTTCGCGAGTAATTAGCGGTATGTTTACAATAATTCTTACAGGGATATTTGTATATGGGTTTCAATGTTGTAATGCAAGTGATTTGAAGTTCGCACAAGTTTCTGATGCACATTTTTCTACTCTTAATACAAATACTTCTTTTAAACTCACAGGTGAATCTCCAAAAATTTTAGATGACGTAATCTCTCAAATAAATGAAACTCCGGACATTAATTTTGTAATGTTTACGGGTGACCAAATAGATAAACCGTTTGAAAAAGAATTAAATGCTTTCTTGCCACATGCAGAACAGTTAAAATATCCTTGGTATGTTGTTTTTGGAAATCACGATGTTTGTGTTGGCGGTTTTTTAACTAAATCATTATATTTAGATATTATTGGCGCTCACAATGACAATTTTAATTTTACCAAACCGTATTACTCTTTTGTTCCGCAAAAAGGATATAAAGTAATAGTTTTAGACACAATAATTGACTCTCGTATAACTTCAAACGGTGTAATAAGTCAAGAACAGCTAAAATGGTTGGATAGTGAATTGGATAAGTCTAAAAAAGATATTGTATTAATTTTTATGCATGTACCAATTATAGAACCGTTTCCAAGTGAAGGTCACAGACTCTTAAATGCAGGAGAAGTTCAGGCAACTATTGAAAAATACAAAAATCCGATAGGAGTTTTTCAAGGTCACTATCACGCGGATAAAATTACACAAAAGGGTAATGTTTTATACGTAAATTCACCATCCCTTGTGTCGTATCCGAATGCTTTTAGAATAATAAGTATCAAAAATGAAAGAAAAAAAGTTATATTTAATATTCAACAAAAAGATACGAGGTTATCTAATTTAAGAAACCTTGCCAAAATGATGGTGTTTTCTTCAAGCTTGTATACAGGTAAAGAAGAAGACCGGAATGGTGTTTTTGAAATAAAAAAATAATATAAGGAATAGTAAATTATGAGCGAGTTTAAAGTTAAATTTAGAGGCGTAAGAGGCAGTTATCCGATTGCTAAAAAAGAGTTTTTAGAATATGGCGGAAATACATCTTGTGTAGAAGTAAATGTTGGTGGACATTTGATTATATTGGATGCGGGAACAGGATTAATAAATCTTGGAGATGAACTTACTGAAAAATATATAACATCATCAACAAACCCTCAAGAAAGAACTCCAATAAACGCAACCGTACTTTTATCTCATATTCATCAAGACCATATTCAAGGTTTTACATTCTTTAGACCTCTTCATTTGAGATCAACTATTATGAATGTATTTGGAAATGTAAACTATAACGAAACATTATCTGATGAACTCGCTTCTCTATTGTTTGGCAAATCTTTTCCACTTGATTTGGGTAACATTGCAGGAAATCTAAATATCCATGACTTGAACGAAACAGATGGAATAATTTTGAGAAAAGGTGAACCACCGATTATCAGAAGAATAGAAAATGACAAAGATTTAGAAATTTCTGATGATGAAGTGCTTATAACTTGTTACAGATCATATGCGCATCCGCAAGAGGGGGTTATTATTTACAAAATAACTTATAAAAACAAAACTCTGGTATATGCAACAGATAAAGAAAGTTATCCCGGGGGAGATAAAAAACTGGCAGGATTTGCAAAAAATTGTGACCTGATAATACATGATGCACAATATACTATGGAAGATTATTTGAATGCTTTTGTACCTAAACAAGGTTACGGACATTCGACTTTTGATATGGCGCTTGAATGTAAAAAACAAGTTAAAGCTAAAAAGCTTGTATTTTTCCATTTTGACCCTTCTTATGACGATACAAAATTGAACCAAATTAAAGAAGAGTTAAAAAATGTCGACAAAGATGCAATTTTAGCATACGAAGGATTGGAAATTAATCTTTTATAATTATATAAATGACAGGCGGTCTTTTGTATGAAAAATAAATTTATTATATTTTTAATATTTTTTGCAGTACTTTTTTCAGGTTACAGAAAACCTGAAGAATATGTAATAGACTCTACCCAAAACGCATATCTGCATAACAATATGGGGTTGGTTTATTTGAGAGAAAATTCATATTATCCTGCAATACAAGAATTTAAAATTGCAATTAGTCTTGCTCCGGATGTTCAAGCGAGTGCGGTTTTTTACAATAATCTTGGCGAATGTTATATGAAACTCAACAAACCAGACTTAGCACAAGATTGTTTTGAAAGAGCAATTCAGCAATACAGTTTAAATTTTAAATATTACCAGAATATTGCACAATGTTATTATTTGCTAGGTTTGGCAGACTCACAAATCCAAAAGTCTTACCAAGATGAAAACCCACTAGGAATGGTATTAAGAGGATTGTTAATGGAACAAAAAGGTGATATTACAAATGCAATCACTACATTAGACGAATTTGCTGCCAAAGAACCTGATATTTTAATAACAGCAGCAGTAAAACAGCACTTAAAAACTCTTGTAAAAAAAGCGAACACATTTTAATAAGTCAAATTTTAGTGAATTTGGAATACGCATTTTGTACAATGAGCTTTTGGATGTAACATTAGGTTGTCTTCTAAATCATACATTTTTGCGATGCGAGTCACAAGAGGAGCTCCGCATTTAGGGCATTTTAGCCCTCCGGCACCTTTCAAAATCAATTCTTTTAAACTCTCAATAATTTGCTCTGAAACAAAAGTGTTATCAAAATCAATTTCTAATTTTTTTATCTCTTCCGGTGCGCATTTCAAACCTTTAGCAAGGTTTTGTCTTACGGTAACAGAAAGAAATAATTCCTTACCCGCTTCAATTTCTTCAATAAGGTTCTGGTCTAAATTACATCTTGCCGCCAAACCTTTGGGCGAAAGCCCTAAATCATCTCTCTTTTTTTGTACAAATTGTGCTAATGTTTTCATGACGAGATTATAACACAAAAAATTAGTCATTGTAATTTAAAAATTTAGCGCATATTATAAGGTTATGATTGATAGTAAATTAAAAAAGATTGCAAAATTTTTAACAGAAAACAATTATACTGTAGCAACCGCAGAATCTTGTACTGGCGGACTTTTAAGTTCAAGATTTACAGATATTTCAGGCAGCTCAAATTTTGTTATGGCAAATTTTGTAACTTACGCAAATGAGGCAAAACACGAATATCTCAATGTTTCAAACGAAATTCTTGAAAACTTTGGAGCAGTGAGTGAAGAATGCGCAAACGCAATGGCAAAAGGTCTGCATAACAGAACAAATTGTAATTTAGCAATATGTACAACAGGCATTGCAGGTCCAACAGGAGGTACAAAAGGAAAACCGGTTGGTTTAATGTATGTTTCTGTTTACTTTAACAATAAAGTTTGTGTAAAAAAAATACTTTTGCCAAAATTCTTACCAAGAAAATTAATGAAATTCTGCTTCACCCAAAAAGCAATAGAATTTGCTTGGGAAATTATTGGAAATTGAAAAGACGATAAATACATAATGTATCTATCGTCTTTTTTGGATTAATAATAACCTTAAATTATGCTTTGTAATCGCGATATAAATCACGCAAGTCAACATAATTCAAATTTGCATCTTTATTTAAATTTTTAACTATATCTAAATTTTGTTTAAATACAATATCTTCCTTAATTAATTCATTTTTCATATCATTCCATACTAATTGAAATGTTCCACACCAACTACTATTAGATTTTATTGTATCTTCCAAAGATGCAACTACTTCTACACCA
>OIYS01000862.1_pt1 | contig 17921 bp, 12 predicted proteins | sample 1588271 | NCBI WGS metagenome assembly OIYS01 (sample SAMN03283286) | human gut metagenome | biome: human-associated habitat; material: feces | host: Homo sapiens | place: Peru | collected 2012
CTTTATTAGTAGCATCATATCCTTTATTTTTAATTTCAATTATTCTTTCTTTAATAGCATCATATCCTTTAATCATAGCTTCTATATCAAAATCAGTTGCTTTTGTTGAAAACCATGAAGCATAGAAATATGCAGGCATGTGTACTTTATACCATGCTATTCTAAAAGCACTTGTTACATATGCAGCAGCATGTGCTTTAGGGAACATGTATTTAATTTTTTGACAAGAATCAATAAACCACTCTTCAATACCAGCTTCTTCCATAGTTTCTCTATGTGTTTTCCACGTTTCTGGATCTTTACTAGCTTTTCCTTTACGAACAAATTCCATTATTTTAAATGCTTTAATTGGTTTAACACCATGATACATTAAATAAACCATAATATCATCACGACATCCAATTACATCTTTAAATGGAACTCTAATATTTCCATCTTGATCAGGAGTACATAAATCTCTCGCATTACCAAGCCATACATCAGTACCATGACTTAAACCAGATATTTTAACAAGTTCAGCAAATGTAGTTGGTTTAGTTTCAGCTACCATTCCAATTGTAAATGGAGTACCAAACTCAGGAATGCCAAGTGTACCAGTAGGACACATAATTTGCTCATTAGTGACCCCTAAAACTTCAGTACTAGTAAATATACTCATAGTATCTTTATCATCAAGTGGTACATCTAAAACATTAGTCTTACTTTGATCTTGTATTTGTCTTAATTGAGTTGGATCAGAGTGACCTAAAATATCAAGTTTTAATAAATTATCTTCTAAAGAATGGTAATCAAAGTGAGTAGTCCTCCATGCAGAAGTTGGATCTTCAGCAGGAAATTGATAAGGCGTAAAGTCAGAAACAGTCATATAATCTGGTACAACAACAATTCCACCAGGGTGTTGACCAGTAGTTCTTTTAACCCCTGTGCATCCTTTTGCAAGTCTTTCAATTTCACAACTTCTCTTATCAAATATACCTTTATCTTCAAAATAACCTTTAACAAATCCATATGCAGTCTTATCAGCAACAGTACCAATAGTTCCTGCCCTATAAACATTATCAACTCCAAACAATACTTTAGTATATTCATGAGCACTAGCTTGATTTAAATCAGAAAAGTTAAGATCAATATCTGGAACTTTATCAGCATTAAATCCTAAGAATGTTGCAAATGGCATATCTTGACCATCTTTTTTAAGTTTATGACCACACTTTGGACATAATTTATCTGGTAAGTCAAATCCACTTGAATATGTAGCACCTAACGCTTTACCTTCTTCATCTTCAAATATACTATGTTGACAATTCTCACATCTATAATGAGCAGGAAGCGGATTAACTTCTGTAATACCCATCATAGTCGCAACAAAACTACTACCAACACTACCTCTAGAACCAACCAAATATCCATCATCATTAGAGTGTTTAACAAGTCTTTGAGCAATTAAGTATATTGGGTCAAATCCTCCACCAATAATACCTCCAAGAGTCTTTTTAACCTTTTTAGCTAGACTCTTTTCATCCATCTCACCATCTTCTTCACTATTCCAATTATCTTTTACATAACCACTAATTATTTCTTTAACTTTATCAGCACCAGCTAATATAGTTTCATGTAAATGATCAAATGTTTGATTTTCTAAATCTTCATCACTGATATTAGGATTTTCATTCTTTAATTTTTGATTCCAATAAGTATAAATTATATCTCCATATAATTCTTTAGAAATTCTCTCTTCAATATTATGTGGAAGAGGATCTCCATACCAACTCTTAGCTTTATCATAAACCAAATCAGTAACCACTCTAGGACAATCTAAATAACTTTGACCATCATCAGCTTTAACTCTTGGACTAAATGGAATACCTTTTGTATCCACTATAACTTCAAAGAATTCAACCATATCACATATCTTATTAGTATTTTCTACTACTATTCTATATGCAGTCTCTGAATCTAAAAAGTCAAAATCACTAAGCATTTCATTAGTAGTTCTAAAATGTTGTGATGGTATATTTTTAATATCGCTTTTAGCAAGAGGATGTCTTCCTCCACCAGGAACTTTTTGATTAACAATTATTTCTCTATATATTTTATCCTCACGAGTAAAATGGTGTACATCTCCCGTCGCAACAATAATTTTTCCTGCACTTTCTACAGCTTCAACTATTTTCTTAATATGATTTTTAAGTTCAAATATATTTCCAAAATCTCCAGTTTGAAGTAAATGATCATACACTTCTGGTGGTTGAACTTCTACATAATCATAGAAATTAATTATATTAGTTAATTCTTCTCCATCTTTATTTCTAGCTTCAATAAATACTTCAGACTCATAACAACCACTACCAATTAATATACCTTCTCTAAGTTCATTTAATTTACTTCTTAATATTCTTGGAGTTTTATATAAATATGTAGTATTGGCAAGAGAAATAATTTTAAATAAGTTTTTAAGCCCAGTTCTATTTAAAGCAATAGCATTAAAATGATATGTTCTACCAAACTTATATATCTCATCTTTAGGAATAAGCTTATCTAAATCACTAATCTTACTTAAATTCTGCATAGTAAGTTTACTAATCATCTTATGAAATACATAAGCAGTACCCTCAGCATCATAATCCGCTCTATGATGAGCATCCTCTTCCCAAGGAACATTATATCTCTTAACCAAAGCAGATAAACTATGTCTAGAATATCCTGTATCAATAGCTCTAGATAATTCTAATGTATCAATAACCGTACTTTTAAATTCACCTAAATTATATTTCTTCATTGCACTAGAAATAAATGAAATATCAAACTTAGCATTATGAGCAACCATTGGATTATCTCCGGTCCACTCCAAAAATCTTTTCGTAACATTCTCTTCATTATCACAGCCCTTAACCATATCATCAGTAATACAAGTAAGTTCAGTAATCTTATCAGGAATATGTCTACCCGGGTCAATAAGTTCATCAAATCTATCAATAATAGCCCCATCTTTAATCTTAACAGCACCAATTTCAATCATTTGGTCAGCACCACCAGCATTAAAACCAGTAGTCTCAGTATCAAAAACAACATAAGTTAAATCCTTAAGTATTCTATTATCAGGTCTAACAACAATATTAACAGTATCATCTACAACAGTAAGTTCTGTACCATAAAGACCTTTAAACTTTTTATCTTCATCTTCTTGTTTTTTATTATAACCTTTAATAATATCATAAGCAATAGGAAAAGCCTGACAACCACTATGGTCAGTAATAGCAACACCTCTATATCCCATTTCGATACACTTACTAACAAGTTCACAAGTATGTTTATTCAAATCAACATTAGTAATACCATCCATTTGACTCATCATCGTATGAGCGTGGAGTTCAACTCTCTTAACAGGAGCATTATCAACAATCTTTGTTTTAGTAGTACCCTCAGTCTTATCAACATCCCTATATCTAGTAGTAAAAGTAAGTTCATTAGAGTATTTATCCATAGATACTTTACCATAAAAATTATACCAAGAGCCAACTTTAAGTAAATCCTTAATTCTAGCATATTCATCATTATCTTTAGTAAACATCTTAACATAAATACTATCAGTATTATCAGTAACCTTAAGAGTAATAATCTTATATCCACTCTTAGATTCAAACATATCCATACCAAAAATCATACCATTAATCGTAATGTTATCAACTTCATACATTAAATCCTTAATAGGAGTAATACTAGTATCTCTTTTAGGCCTAAAGTATTTCTTCTCTTCTACCTTAACTTCAGGAACACTCTCTTTTTTAGGAGTAAAACCACCAGTAGGAACATTAACCATTTTATCTTTTTCAATCATATTTAAAATATCATTTTCAACTTCACTACATAAACTAAAAACAATATTACCATTAAAACCATATCTATTAAGCATAGTATTCAAATATTCTTTCTTTTCAGTCATATAAGAAAGTTCAGCCTTATTATAAACATCAAATAAATAATTACCATCTTTAATAGATAATTTTCTATCAATAAAAGTTTTATATTTAACACTTTCATTACAAAGAATATCAATAAGTTTATCAAAATAATCATTAAGATAATCATTACTATCATCATTAGTATTAATAACAATATGAATATCCTTAATAGAATTAAAAGTATTCATAATTTTATTACATAATTCTTCATAAACATATATAGGTAGTACTTTATCATTATCAATAATAAACTCCCATAAATTATTCTTATCATAAACAATAATTTTATTAATACTAGAGTTTTCTAAGTAATCTTTACTCATACCAATTTGGTTAAGTAATTTTTCCATTTTATCTTGCATTATACCACCTAAACTTCCTAACTAATATTATACTAAAAAAAAGAAGTAAATTAAATATTTTTACATCTTTTTTACAAACTTTTTTCACTGCAGAGCCTAAGGTCTCTTTCGTGCTATAGAAAGCCTAAGGTCTTTCTATAGTAATTTAGAGCCTTCCAAAGAAAGTCTCTAAATTAATCTATCAACATATCTGTGGATAAATAAAATAACTAAAGATTATTTCTTTTTACAAGTTTTTTAGAATTAACTTCTTCATAGGGGATAAATTGAAAATCAAAATATGTATAATATCCACCTTTAGGACAATTTAAGTATTCAGTAATCTTTTCATTAGCCTTACCAGATATATTATTAATTCTAACATTACCATTTTTAGTTTGCACAAGAGGAACAACATATCGTACTTTAGATTTTAAATTAATACAATATTTTTCCTTAATAGGTACTGAACTACTATAAACAGTATCAGCATTTTGAAATAATCTAAAACTATTAGACAAATATTTATCATCACAACTTAATATTCTATTAATTATGTCTTGTTCTGAATAAGTATATAAATCATCTATTGTTAAATAACCAGCATTATTCATAGATTTGCACATATCCGCTAGAAACTGCATTACAGTTCTATCTTTGTCACTAACCCATTCAGGCCATAATTTAGAAATTATATCTATATATTCTTCACAAATAATTTTATCTTTAAAAGCAAGTTCTGCTATGCCATCCTCATTCCTAGCAACTATAACATTATCATATATTTTCTTAATTTTATCAAGTTCCCAAACTCTATGAAAAGTTAATCCACTTGAGAAAGTATACTCGAATCTGTCAGCGGATAATTTAGGAGTATCGTTGTCAGCAATAGGATAAATCTTATAATCATCAACTTCTTCTAATTTAATACCATCTCTATTCAATAAACTCATAATCTTTGAAGAGTTTTTAATAATATCAGAAGTTCTTTCTTCTGTAGATTCCTGCTTTTCAGTATCTCCATTCATAAAATCTATACAATGTTTAAAAACAGGAGTAGCAATATCATGAAACAGTCCTGCCAATGTTTGTTTCTTATCATGTGTAAAATGCCAAATAATTAGTGCAACTCCAACACTATGTTCTAAATTAGAGTACCAATATCTAACATTAAAACATTTAGAATAGTCTGCTCCACAACTTATACTTATTTTACCAATTCTCTCCATCTCAGGTGTATCAATATATTCTAATAACCACTCTGGAAACTCTGGTGACAAAATACTAAAGTATTCCCTTACCTCGTCATTCAAGTTATCAAAATATTTACTCATTACAACCATCTCCCTCTACTTCAAGTTAAATATTTAGACATATACATATTAATCTGTTGAATATACATAATTAATAGTATAAAACTATCTATATAATAACATATTTTAATACAATTTTCACTATATATTTAACAATTTATAGAAAAATGTGCAGTTACATTGAGAATTAAGAAAATTATATAAATTGCTTAAAACCAATTGATTTAATAATTAACTTATGTTAGAATATAATGTACAAAAGCAAGAATATTGTTTTTGTAAAATGTTTAATAGGTTGCTTTGTGACGCTTCGGCTATGGACATATTAGTCAATCTAAAAAACATCTATTAATAGTGTTGTGACGCTTCGGCTATGGACATATAAATCTATTAACTGTATGGGTGGGAATATCCCACCCGTTATTTTATGTTACGGGGGGATAAATATGACAAAAAAAAGAAACTTTGAAGATGGTACGATTTGCCATATTAATTTTGGAGATATTGCCCTAAATGGTGAAATATATAATTATCATTTAGGTATAATATTCAATATTAAAGGAATATCCAATACAGTGTTCTGCATTCCATTAACAAGCCCCAAACCAAAACATTTTGAAAGTATACAAGATTATAACAATAGAAATTATAGAAATATGAAATATTTTATATACCACTATATTAAACAGACTGACTCTATAGCCTTACTTGAACAAATAAAAACAATTTCTATAGATAGAATGAATGATTACTATAGAGATGTAAATAACAAAATAATAATATTAAATGAAAAAGAAAAGCAGTTAATAATTAATAAAACAATAAAATACATAAGTTTAATATTAAAAAAGCAAAAAGTGACCAAAGAAATTAAAATTAATCAACAATAATTATGGATAAACAAAAAATCACCCATTACATTATGAGTGATTTTCATTTTCCAAATATTTTTTTATTCCGTTAGCGGACAAAGTAGCACATTTAATTCTAGAAGGTTGCTTGCTTGTATCATCAAAAGCAAGAAGTTCACCAAGTACATCATTATCATATTCATCTTCATTAATCATTTTCAAATAATTATCGATAATATAAATACCTTCATCTTTAGTTTTACCAATAAGCATATTCATCAAAATATTAGTAGAAGAAATACTAATAACACAAGCCTCGCCTTCAAAAGAAGCATCTACAATAATATTATCTTCAATCTTTAAATAAATATCTAAATTATCAATACAACTAACATTTCTTGTATTAATTTTAATAAAACTATCATCACTAGTATGTTTCATATTAGCATTTTGATAATTATCCAAAATAATACTTCTTTTCAAATCCTTATCCATTACAATATTTCCTTCCATATATTACTACTATTTTTAAGTACATTAATAAGTAAATCAATTTCCTCTTTAGTATTATAAAAACTCAAACTAATTCTAACAGTATTACTTACATTAAAGACATTATCAAGTATTTTAGCACAATGGTTACCTGCTCTTACACAAATATTATATTTATCCAAGTAAATAGCAGCATCTTGAGCAAATACACCTTTAATATTAAAAGCAACAATATTGGTATCATTATCCTTATTGTAAACTTCAATAAAATCAAGTTTAGATAGTTCACTAATTAGATATTTACGAAGATTTTTCTCATATTCATTAATTTTATCCATACCAATATCCTCTAGGTAACTAATAGCCTCACTAAGACCTAGAACACCTTCAATATTAGGAGTACCTCCCTCTAGTCTAGTAGGAATTTCTCTAAGTTCGACATAACCATCGCGAGTAAACATAGCATTCATACCACCACCATAGTTCATAGGAGTAATTTTATCAAGTAAATCAAACTTAGCATATAGAACACCAATACCAGTAGGACCATACATTTTATGACCAGAAAAAGCCATAAAATCAATATCATCATTTTGAACATCAATCTTTTTGTGAGGAGCACCTTGAGCAGCATCTACAACAACAAAAATATTATTATCATGAGCGATTTTACTAATTTCTTTAATAGGTCTCTCATCACCAATAACATTAGTAACATAAGCAATAGAGACAACTTTAGTTTTATCCGTAATACTCTTTTTAAAGTTTTCTATAGTAACCTCATGATGTTCATTTAAAGGAATATATTTAACTTTAATACCAATTTCCTTTTGTAAAATAAACCAAGGAATAATATTAGAAGCATGTTCACTAAGAGTAATAAGTACCTCATCATCTTTCTTTAAATAATTCCTAAAAAATCCACTTACAATCATATTCATTCCGTTAGTAGTTCCACTAGTGAAAACAATTTCTGAAGTTTCTTTAGCATTAATAAAGTTCTTAACTTTTTCTCTAGTACCCTCATATAAACTATCAACAATAGCACTAGTCTTATAGTCACCTCTGTGAGCATTAGAAGTATATTCAGTATAATACCTACATATAGCCTCTTTTACACATTTAGGTTTTAAAGTAGTAGCACCATTATCAAAATAAACAATATTATTAGAAAGCATTTCAAAATCATTTCTATTCATTCATTTATTCACCTCCTATCGTATCCAAAATATTAAGTATTTTCTCCCTATATTCCATATCAGGATTAATATTAGAAAGAATCATTCCCTTAACAATTAATTTAACAGAATCAGAATAATTAATACCTTTACTCATCAAATAGAATAAATCATCTTCATTAATACTACCAATAGTAGAACTATGAATAGCAGTAACATCATCTTCACTAATAAACATATTAGGATTAACCCTGTTAGCGGACTCTCCAAGAGAAACAATCTTAGTACTTTGATTTAAGTAGCAGTTCTTAATACCATTATCAACATAACTGTTTATATCAAAATAATTAGAACTATTCTCCTTAGCAATAACCCTATTAAAAATATCACTACTAGTATCCTTATCCAAATGATGAATATCAATCTTATAAAAATTATCATTATCACAAATACAAGAAAAATTATACTTAACATTTGCTCCTTTTTTATTAAGATTAATAATAGAATAATCATTACATTTATTATTACTATAAAACTTACTTAATATTAAAGAAGAATTATTACCTAGTTCATAATTAATGTTAAAAGAAACATTTTCATTAGAAGAATACTCAAATAAATGAATACATTTATTATCACAAATATTTATAGAAATATCGATGTCACGAGAAGCAATATATTCAATAAAATAATTACCATTTTCCTTAAAAATAATAGAGTTATCATAAGTAGTAACATCATCACTAATAAAAGGAATAATTCTATTATTAACTACTTTTATTTTATTCATAATTATCCCCTTTAGTTATAACATTTTCCTTATTTAAGTATTTATTATATCCATTTTTTTCAATATCAAAAGCTAAAGAATAATCGCCAGTTTTAATAATTCTACCATTACTCATAATGTGAACAAAATCAGGATTTAAATATTCAAGTATTTTTGGGTGATGGGTAATAATAAGGATAGAAGTTTTTTCATTTTCCTCTTTATATTTTTTAATATTTTCACTAACAATTGCCAAACTATCAACATCAAGACCAGAATCAAGTTCATCTAAAATAATAAGTTTGGGATTAAGAAGTTTAATTTGTAATACTTCATTCTTTTTCTTTTCACCACCAGAAAATCCAACATTAAGACTTCTGTGAATTAACTCCTTATTCATAGATAACTCTTCTGCACCCTTTTCACATTTTAAAATAAAATCATATAACCCAATTCTTTTATTAGTAATGCTCCCGATAGCGGTCCTTAAAAAATCTTGATTGCTAATGCCTTCAATTTCCATTGGATATTGCATAGCAAGAAAAATACCCTTTTTTGCTCTTTCATCAGTAGATAAAACATTAAGATTATCTCCATCAAAGAACATATCACCATTAAGAACTTTATAATTAGAGTCACCCATAATAACTCTTGATAAAGTAGATTTACCAACGCCATTGGGACCCATAATAACATGAACTTCACCATCGTTAATAATTAAATTAAAATCTTTTAAAATGTTCTTTCCATCCGCAGATACTTCTAAGTTATTAATTTTAAGCATAATATCCCTCTTTTCCTTTTAATTATACCACTTTTATTAATATTTGAAAATAACAATATAAATAAAAGAAGTATAAACTTTACTTATACTTCTATTTAATATCATCTAAAAAATCTTTAAGTACTCTTGAACGAGTAGGATGTCTAAGTTTTCTAAGTGCTTTAGACTCGATTTGTCTAATTCTTTCCCTAGTAACACCAAAAGTTTGACCAACCTCTTCAAGAGTTTTTTGATATCCAGTATCAAAACCAAATCTAAGTCTAAGAACTTCTTGTTCGCGGTGAGTAAGAAAGCAAAAACATTGTTCAAAAGCCTCTCTAAGTTGCTTGTTACTTAAATTACTTTCAGCATCATTCTCTTTATCAGGAATAAAATCCAATAATATTGAATCCTCATCTTCTCCAACTGGAGTTTCCAAAGAAACAATTTCAAGAAGTAGTTTTTCATAATCTCTTACTTTTTCTACACTGATACCTAAAGAAGTAGCAATCTCTTCTTCTGAAGGCTCTTTATTAAGGGTATTAGCAAGGTCTCTTTTCATAGCCTTATATTTCTTTAATGCCTCAAATAAATGAACAGGATATCTAATAGTTCTAGACTGATCTGCTATTGCTCTAGTAATAGCCTGTCTAATCCACCAAGTAGCATAAGTAGAAAACTTATATCCTTTATCGATTTCAAACTTTTTAACTGCTTTCATAAGACCCATATTTCCTTCTTGAACTAAATCTAAGAAGGGAAGACCATGGTTAATATATCTTTTAGCAATAGAAATAGTAAGTCTCAAGTTACAATTATATATATATTCCCTAGTTTTAGCATAAAGAATAATATCATCAAATTGTTTATTAAGAAATGCCATATCATATGAGTCTCCATCTAAAGAAACATCAGTATCCCTTAAAACATCGTCTTTATTAGGAACAATAATATTAACTTTCTCTCTACCATTAAGAGAATCCCATAACTTAATATAATTACTAATAACTTTCTTATCATTAACACCAAGAGTATTAGAAGTTTTAGCAAGTTTTTTCTTTAATTCATAACTATCAATAGACCTAATAACTTTTCCAATATCTTCAAAGACAAAATTAACATCCTTATCAAAAGACGCGATAGTAATTTCTTCTTTTAAACTATTAAGCAAAGAAAAATATTTCTTTTCATCCTCATAAGTAAGTAGAGGATATCTAGAAAAATCAGCCATATATAATCTAATAAGGTCATCAGTATTAGCAAAGTCAGTAGCGGCCTCTTTTTCTAAGAAGTCCTCATCAGTAACAATAACTTCTTCTTCGATAGCAGAATAAAAGAATCTATACTTATTCTTAATCTTTTTATCATTCTTGTAGAAGGCAAGTAATTCCTTAAAATACTTATTAATTATATCACTACCATATTTATCAATTAATAAGAAGTAATCATCAGTCTTCTTATCTTTATCATTTTTTTCCGAATCCAACCCTTGCTTGTCATAAGTCTTATCAATCTTTTCCAAATCAAAAGAAATAAAAATAGGATAATAAGTTTTAAGTAATACATTTTTTTCTTTGTTATCAGCACTATAATATAGACTAAAGAAAGTAGATAAAATATCAGTAATATCATATTTTCTTAATAAATTTTGATAACTATTATAATCAAAGTTTTTAATATTTTTTACTTCTTCAAGTATTTTCTTATTTATATTATTCATAAAAACCTCCTTTGAATAAAATCGTTTCTAATTGAATTACTATTATAGCACCCAAATAAAAAAAAGTCAAACAAAATATTTAACTACATTTGTTTGTACTTTTTAGTAATATCATCTAAATCATTAATTAGATTATCAGCATCATTCCAAGATTTAAGTTTAACACCAGAAGCATACTTATGACCACCACCACCATATTTAGTAGCAATATCATTAATATAAGGGCCAACCGACCTAATATTTGCTCTAATTAAACCGCTCTTAACATCTTCCGATAAAAATACCCATACAATAATCTCATTAACAAACTTTAAATCATTAATCATGTTGCCAGCAGCAGCACTATCGACACCATATTCTTTCATCAATTTATCAGTAAGTTTAATATAAGCAACACCATTATCAGTCAAAGTAAGATTCTGATAAATATATCCTTCAAATCTAACCTCTGTAATAGGTCTTTGATATAAATAACTATAAAGTTTAGTGAAATCAATATTAGTATCATTAAGAAGTTTAGTAACAAGTCTAAAAGTAGTAGGAGAAGTATAATCATGTAAAAATCTATCAGTATCTCCAACAATACCTAAAAATAACTTTTCAGCAGACTCCTTATCAATTTTAATCTTATTAGCATTAGCAAACTCGAGAATAAGTTGACTGCTGCTGCAGGCCTTATCATCGATAACCTCAATATTAGCATACTTATCAATAATAGGATGATGGTCAATCTTGATAACATATTCAAAATTATTAATATTTGCCCCATCAATTCTCTTGATATCAGGAGTATCTAAAACAATACATAAAGCCTTGTTAGTATTAATATCATCAATTTTATCTTGACTACCAAAGAACTTGAATCTGCTAGCGGGATTTCCTACAGCATAAACTTTCTTATCAGGAAATAAATCCAAAATAATACTCTTTAAAGCAAACTGTGAGCCGAGAGCGTCAGGGTCTGCACCAATATGCCTAGCAATAACAATAATATTATATTCCTTAATTTTTTTATATATTTGTTTATATATATTCATAAAGCCTCTATTTAATCAAATTATAAGTATCTCTAGCAATCATTACTTCCTCATCAGTAGGAACGATATAGCAAGGAATCTTAGAGCTTTCTTTAGTAATAAGTCTAAACTCACCACGAACATCATTAGCCTCTTCATCTAAAACAATGCCAAGAGGAGAAAGTTCATCAATGATTTGTTTTCTAGTCATAATAGAGTTCTCTCCAATGCCACCAGCAAAACAAATAGCATCAACTTCTTTTAACTCACACCATAACTTAGCAATATATCCAACTGCTCTATTAACAAATAATTTTTGAGCAAGAATACATCTCTCATTACCCTCTTTAATACCATCTTCGATATCTCTAGAATCACTACTTACACCTGATACACCAAGTAAACCACTTTGTTTATTTAGAACATTAACAATTTCTTCAAAACTCATACCAGTCTCTTTCATAAGATAAGGAATCATAAAAGTATCAACATCTCCACATCTAGTACCCATAACAAGACCAGAATTAGTAGAAAATCCTAAACTAGTATCAAAGCATTTACCCTCTTTAATAGCAAAAATACTACTACCATTACCTAAATGACAAGTAATTAAGTTAACATCCTCTTTACCTAATTCCTTTTTCATAAACTCAGTTAAATATTCGTGGCTAATACCATGAAAACCATATTTTCTTGCACCATACTTCTCAGTCCATTCATAAGGAATAGCATAAGTATAAGATTCCTTAGGCATAGATTGTGGGAAACCAGTATCAAATACAGCCACATTAGGAGCCTCAGGAATATATTCCTTAAAAGCCTCAATACCCATCACATTAGCAGGATTGTGAAGAGGAGCAAGATGAGCAAGTTCACGAATAGTATTAGTAACAACATCATCTACAACTAAACTATTAGCATACTTACTACCACCATGAACAACTCTATGTCCAACACCTTTAATTTCACTAAGACTCTTAACAACATTAAAATTAATTAACTCTTCAGTTAATATTCTAACAGCGTCTTCGTGACTATTTAAGCTAGCCTCCTTCTTAATTTTTTCTCCATTAATTTTGATAGTATAAAAACTACCATCAATACCAATTCTTTCAAATACTCCACTGATAAGAACTTTTTCACTAGGCATATCAAACCCAGTAAACTTTAAAGAAGAACTACCAGCATTAATTGATAATATAATCATTAAAACACCTCTTTCCTCTTAGTATTATATCAGATTTTTTTCTATTTAGGAAGAAAAAAATAAATATAAGTAAGAAAAATAAATAAAAACATTATGAATCCCCCTAAGCCTAAGGTCTTTGGGGGTTATTTAGAGCCAAAACAATTTGTCTCTAAATAAAACAATTTTGGTAAAAAAGTAAGCAATATATATTTATGAAAAGTAGATTACTAATAATAATCTACTCTAAAATACTATTTTAATTTATTACCACAATTGGTACAGAAGTTACCGCCGTCGGTAGCAGTTCCACAATTAGGACAGAACTTAGGATATTCTTTTGTTACACTTGCTACATTATCACTAACTTTATTATCTACATTCTCTTTCTTTTCAAATAAAGACCCAGGATTAGGAATCTCTCTATCAACTTTTTCTTCTTCCTTAGAAATGTTAGAATTAACAGCACCCATCATTGTAGCACCAGCATTACTAGCCATATTCATACCCATCATTCCAAGCATAGCACCACTACTATTACTACTAGCCTTACCAAGAGCGTCAGCGGTTGCTTCTGCCATAAGGCTAGACTGAAGTCTACCATCAGATAAAATAGTAGCATCATCAATCTTAGATACTCTCTTCATAGATTCATCAGTAAGATTAATATCAGCAATTGCAACATCAGCAATCTTAATACCATACTTCTCATTTAAGTCACTATCCAAAATAGGAATATCAGTATCATAAATACCAATATCACCAAGTAGTATGTTCTATTTCTACTTAATTATATAAAATGCTATTTTAAATCAAATCAATTATCTACAAATAAATATGCTTTTAGTATAATAAAAAACTACCAAAAACAAAATAAATTATTTTTAAACTTTCAAGGTTAAAAATAACCATCTAAGACCAAAAGGCTTAGATGGCTAAATAAATAACTATATAAAATTACAATAAAACTAATCCATATCATTCATAAGTACAGGAAGAATCTGTTTCTTTCTAGATACAATACCCTTTAAGAATTGACCTTGTTTAATATCTTTAATACCAAAAGAAGATTCTAAAACATCTTTAGCTCTATCACTAAATAAGACATAAGTACCATTCTCTAATATATTAGTAACAAATAAACAAACAAATAGATAATTATTACTTTCACTAACCGTATTAAGAAGTTTAATATATTCATCTTTAGCATTCATAACATCTTCAATGTCCGTAGTGATAACCTGACCCAAACCAACCTTATCCTTACCAATAGTATAAGTCTTATAATCCTTATAAAGAACCTGTTCATAAGTCATACCAGCAAGAGAAGAGCCAGCCTTAATCATTAAATTACCATAAACTTTATAATCAACCTTAGCAAGTTTACTAAGCTCCATTACAGCATCTCTATCAATATCCGTAGTAGTAGGACTAGTAAGAATAAGTGTGTCAGATAGAATACCAGATAACATAAGACCTGCTATATTTTTTGGAATAGCAACCCTATTCTCCTTATACAACTTATAAATAATAGTATTAGTACTACCAACAGGCATATTTCTAAAACTAATAGGCATATTAGTACCAATAGTACCAATGTTATGATGGTCAATAATCTCCAAAATATTAGCATCTTCTAACCCGATAGCGGATTGTTCATAAGAATTATGGTCTACCAAAATAACATTCTTTCTACTTCTAAAACCAACATCTGAAAATCTAATAATACCATTACATTTACCCCTTCTATTAAGAACAGGATAGTAACTATACCTAGTCTTATTAGCAAGTTTAATAAAATCATTAACATCATCATTCTCACTAACACATAAAGTCTTTTCCCTATTAATAATAGTAGTAACATTATTACATAAACTAAATATCTTAGTGGTCTCTAAAGTATGATAGCCAGTAGAAATAATATTAACCTTATTTCTTCTAGCAATCTCAAGATGTTCCTCCTTAATCTGACCATTACCAATAATAACAATAAGTTTAACCCCAGAATTAACAGCATATTCTAATATACTATGTCTATTACCAACAATCAAAATATTATTCCTAGTAAGATTAATCTCTTCCATAAAAGTAGTACTCTTGTAGGCGGCTACTAAAAGTTCCCCATTAATATCATCATCAAATCTAAGAACAGGAGTTCCCTTAATAACCTCACAAATATTATCATAAGTAGCATCAACATAACTATAATTAAACGAAAACTGGTCCTTAGCAATATCTTTCATACTAAGAATACCAAGCATATTCTTATCCTTATCAACAACAGGAATCTTACTAATACCAACCTTACTCATTCGGTAGTAGGCCTCATAAATAGAATCCTTCTCCTTAACAGTATAATTCTTAGTATATCTTAAATCCTTAATCTTAATATTAATATCATTCAAAAATATAGGCTCAGGAGTTTCAAAATAATTAAGAGCAAACTTAGACTCCAAATTAATAGAACTAAGAACAGCAGGAATAGTATTCATTCCCATTTTATTCTTCAAATACGATAATGTAATAGCGGCAGTAACACTATCAGTATCAGGATTTCTATGACCGAAAATATAAACTTTTTCCATAAACAATAACCTCCTTAATATATTTCCTTATTCTTCTCTTTATACTCTTTAAACAATTCTAAACATTCATCTCTATCAAGTTCTAAAAGTTCCAAAGTATCAGAATCCTTCTTCATTAAATATCTATAAATAAAGTCATCTCTAAATCCAATATCCTCTGCATCCTTTAAGTTAGTACCAAAATAAACCTTCTTAATATTAGCCCATATAATAGCGGACAAGCACATAGGACAAGGATACCCAGTAGCATATAAAATACATCCAGATAAATCGTGAGTACCAAGTATTTCTCCAGCCTTTCTAATAGCCATCACTTCCGCGTGAGCAGTCGCGTCATGCCTTTCAAGCACTCTATTAGAGGCAGTACAAATAACATTACCATCACTATCAGTAATAACTGCTCCAAATGGTCCTCCCTTATTCTCATTCATTGTCCTCTTAGCCTCTTCAATACCAAGCCTCATAATATCATTCATAACTATTCCTCTTTTCCATAATTAGTGTGTAAATACTTGCAGGCGGTCTCTCCTCCAACATCACCTAAAAAATTATCATAAATATCCCTAATATCAGGATTCATTGAAGCACATCTAATCTTCATTCTTTTATCACTCTTATATAGAGCATTCATTCTCTTAGTCTTAATTTCCTTAGTAGTGGGCCTCCTACTTGGCTGTCCTCCTCCAGAAATACATCCACCTTCACAAGCCATAACCTCAATAAAGTCATAATATACTTCCCCATTTTTAATTTTTTCAAGTACCCGTCTAGCATCACCAGTACCATTAATCACAGCAACATTAATTAAAGTACCATTAATAGTAACCGAAGCCTCCTTGACATTAGAAGTACCTCTAATAGCCTTAAAGTTAAGAAGCCTACCTTTAGGATATCTCTTATAAAGAATATGATAAACCTCTCTTAAAGTAGCCTCAGTAACACCACCAGAAGAGCCAAAGATAAAACCACTACCACTTCCTCTTCCAAGTAAACTATTATAACTACTATCCTTAAGTTTTGCAATATTTATTTTCTTCTTTTTCAAATATTTAGCAAGTTCTCTTGTCGTAATAGCAAGGTCAATATCCTTATATTTAAGAATCTCAGCTTTTTTACTAGTACATGGAACAATAGCAATACTAATAATATCATCTCTACTAAGATTATTAATTTTACAAAAATAATTATTAATAATAGAGCCCATCATAGAAATAGGACTTTTACAAGTAGAAAGATAACTCAAATATTCAGGATAAAACATTTCACAAAATTTTACCCATGATGGACAACAACTAGTAAACATAGGTAGTCTACTGCCAGTTTTAATTCTATTAACAAGTTCATTAGCCTCTTCCATAACAGTAAGGTCTGCTCCAAAAGTAGTATCAAATACATAATCAGCCCCAATCATTTTAAGAGCAGTTACCATTTTACCTTGAACATTACTACCAAGCCTCATACCAAACTCTTCTCCTAGACTAACCCTGACAGCAGGAGCAGTTTCGACAACAATAATTTTATTACTATTTAAATATTTATCAAGTAAATCAGTTTCATCTCTTTCTGATAAACATTTATTAGGACAAACTAAAGTACAACTACCACAATTAATACAAGGATAAGTATCAGTACTATAGCCATATACTCCAACATTAAACTTACAAATATTCTTACATAGTCCGCACTCATTACATTTACTTTTATCAAATGTAATTGAAGGATTATCTAAAGAAATATTTACTCTT
>OIYS01000864.1_pt1 | contig 17874 bp, 14 predicted proteins | sample 1588271 | NCBI WGS metagenome assembly OIYS01 (sample SAMN03283286) | human gut metagenome | biome: human-associated habitat; material: feces | host: Homo sapiens | place: Peru | collected 2012
ATAATCCAAAAAGTGATGAATTTAGAGATACTAAATAATCATCTTTTAATTTTATAGCTTTTACACCTTTAGCTTTTACACCTATTACTGGTACCTCTTCAGCTTGGAAGCTTAGACCATATCCAGAATCTGTTGTTAAAAATAGGACTGGTTTTTCTTCTAAGAAAGCAGCTATTACTTTATCCGTTTTCTTTATATTCATACAACTAATTGGTTTAGAATACCTTTGCAGTTGGAAATCTTTTAACTTAGTACGTTTTATGATACCTTCTCCTGTTGCGATTATAACATTTTTATTGCTTTCAAATGAATAGGCAGGTATTGCTGATATTACGGATTCATCTGGTGATAATTCAATTATATTACTAACGTGCTTAGGCATATCTTTCCATTTTAGATCTGGAATAATATGAACTGGTATATGTAAGTAATTACCATTTGATGTAAAGATAAGCAAGGTATCTGTTGTATTCATTTCATATAGACCTATAATATAATCATTTTCTTTTATAGTTAAATCATCTGGATTTGAAGCTGTATAGCTTCTAAATGAAGTCCTTTTTATATAACCATCTTTTGTTACTAAAACAACAGTATCTTCTTTTGGAATCATATCTTTAGTATCTATTTTTATATCAGTTATTTTTTCTTTTATTTCTGTAATACGTGGAGTTGGATAATCTTTTTTAACACTTTTTAGATCTTTTTTCATAACTGATTTTAGGACTTGGTCACTTTCTAGAATAGAACTTAGTCCAGCAATAATTTTTTCAAGTTTTTCTTTTTCTTCTTCTAGAGCAACAACATCTGTATTTGTTAAGCTATATAACCTTAATACAACAATAGCTTCTGCTTGTTCTTCAGTAAAATCAAATTCTTTAACTAAGTTATCTTTAGCATCTTGTTTATTTTTAGAAGCACGGATAACTTTAATTACTTCATCTAGAATAGAGATACATTTAATTAGTCCTTCTACAATATGATATCTAGCTTTAGCATGATTTAGATCAAATCTAGTTCTTCTTTCTACTACATCTTTTTGATGAGCAATGAATGCATCAAGAGCAGCAGTTAATCCTAATAGTTTAGGTCTTCTATTTACAATTGATACCATATTAAAGTTATAGCTAATTTGCATATCAGTATTCTTTAAAAGATAATTTATGATTAATTCTTTATTAGCTGTTTTTTTAATATCAATTACTACTCTAATATCACTAGCTGATTCATCTCTTACTTCAATGATACCATCTATTTTTTTATCAATTCTAATATCATCAATCTTTTTTACTAAAAGGGCTTTATTTACTTCAAAGGGAAGTTCTGTTATAACAATTGAGTTTTTGCCTTTGTCTTCTTCTATGGTATATTTACTTCTAATGATAATTTTACCACGACCACTTTTATAAGCATCTTTAATACCGCTTAGGCCTTCAACAATAGCACCAGTTGGAAAGTCTGGTCCTTTAACAAATTGCATTAAGTCTTCTAGTTCGCAATTATTGTGATCAATTCTATAGATAGTAGCATCTATTACTTCTTCTAGATTATGAGGAGGAATATTTGTGGCATAACCTGCTGATATTCCCTGAGTTCCATAAACTAGAAGAGCTGGAAATCTAGCTGGTAGAACGGTTGGTTCTTTTGTTGTATCATCAAAGTTTGGAGTAAATTCTACGGTATCTTTATCTATATCCCTTAGCATTTCGTTACTTATTTTTGATAGCCGGGCTTCGGTATAACGATAAGCGGCTGGAGAGTCACCATCTATTGAACCGTTGTTACCATGCATATCTATATAGGGGTGTCTTGTTTTCCATGGCTGACTCATTCTAACCATAGCATCATAAATGGATGTGTCACCATGTGGATGGTAATTACCGATAACGTCTCCTACTGTTTTGGCACTTTTACGGTAGCCCTTATCATAGGTATTTTTCTCTTTATACATTGAATATAGAATTCTTCTTTGAACTGGTTTTAAGCCATCTCTGGCATCTGGGATGGCACGGTCTTGAATAATATATTTTGAATAACTACCAAATCTTTCTCCCATTAGATCTTCTAGGGTATAGTCAAATATTTTCTCTATTACTTCTTCTGTTTCTGTTTTCTTTCTTGGCATTTTTACACCTACTTACTTATCTCATAATTATCTTCTAATGTAAACTCTACATTTTCATCTATCCACTCTTTACGTGGAGCTACTTCATCACCCATTAATACACTAACTCTTTTCTCAGCAAGCTGGGCATCTTCTATATTTACTCTAATTAATGTTCTACTACCTGGCTTCATTGTTGTTTCACATAGTTGATCGGCATTCATTTCACCAAGTCCTTTGTATCTTTGAATATCACACTTCTTACCTTTTGATTTTTCTTTCATCTCATCTACGGTATAAGCATACTCAATATTTTTACCACTTTGAATTTTAAATAGTGGTGGTAGAGCTACAAATAATCTTCCATCTTCTATTAATGGTCGCATATACCTATAAAAGAATGTAAGTAATAGGCACTGTATATGGCCACCATCTTCATCGGCATCGCTCATTATAATAACTTTGTTATATTCACAGTCTTTTATATCAAAGTTTGATCCATAACCAGCACCAATTGTATATATCATAGTGTTTATTTCTTCATTTTTTAAGATATCCTCTTCTTTAGTTTTTTCAGTATTTAAAACTTTTCCTCTTAATGGTAATATAGCTTGATATTTTCTATCTCTTCCTTGTTTTGCAGAACCACCGGCAGAATCACCCTCGACTAGGAATAGTTCTTTTTTTGTTTTATCTTTACTTTGAGCTGGGGCTAATTTTCCAGATAAGGATCTTTCTTTGTTACTTTTCTTATTACCTTTTCTAGCTTCTTCTCTAGCTTTTCTAGCTGCTTCTCTAGCTATTTTACTTTTTAAGCTTTTGTTTACTATTTCAGTAGCAATTGATTTATTTTCTTCTAAATATACTCTTATTTGTTCTGTTACAATATTTTCAACGGCTACTCTTGCTTGAGGAGTTCCAAGTTTTCCTTTAGTTTGGCCTTCAAACTGAAGAATGCTTTCTGGTATTTTTAAACTGATAACAGTGGTTAAGCCTTCACGAACATCACTTCCTTCAAAAGCTTTGTCTTTTCCTTTGACAAAGTTATTGTTTTTGGCATAATCATTAAAGACTTTGGTGAGAGCTGTTTTAAAACCAACTTCATGAGATCCACCATCTATTGTTTTAACATTATTTACAAAGCTTACAATATTTTCATTATAGGAATCTGTGTATTGAAGGGCAATGTCTATATCCATTTTATCTTTTGTTCCACTAATTGATAAGACTTTATGAAGTGGAGTTTTGCCTTTATTTAATTCTTCGACAAACTCCTCTATTCCTCGTTCATAACAAAATTTTGCTTTTCTTTCATCTTCTTCATCTATTACTTCTATTGTTATACCTTTTAATAAGAAGGCACTCTCTTGCATTCTTTCGCAGATAGTTGTGTAAGAAAAATTAGTAGTTGTAAAGATCTCATCATCTGGCAAAAATCTTACAGTGGTACCATTTTTATTAGTTGTACCTATTTTTTTTAGAGGTACCGCTACATGACCGCCATTTTCAAATCTTATGTAGTACTCGGCTTTATCCCTTCTTATGGTTACTTCCATATATTTTGATAAGGCATTAACAACACTTGAACCAACTCCGTGTAATCCACCAGATACTTTATAGCCTTCACTTTCAAACTTACCACCGGCATGTAGTACAGTAAAGATAACTTCTGGCGTTGACTTTCCAGATGAGTGCATTCCTGTTGGAACACCACGACCATGATCTTCTACACTTACTGATTTATCTTTATGAATTACTATTTTTATGTAGTTTCCAAAACCATTAATAGCTTCATCAATAGAATTATCTACAATTTCCCATACTAAATGATGCAAGCCTCTTTTGTCAGTAGAACCAATATACATTCCAGGTCTTTTTCTTACAGCATCTAGTCCCTCTAAGATTTTAATCGATGAATCATCATATTTTAATGCCATTCTTATCACTCCTAATATCTAACTATATGTTATTATATCCAATGGTTTATTTTTTTTCAACTCTTGTTTACTTTTTTTGACAAAAGAAAAGACATACTATATACGCTTGTCTTTAGGTTCAAATATTAATATTTTGCCTCTTTTCTTATCTTCTTTTTTATGATATGGATGGTAAGTACAATCTGTTTCTCTACATACAGTATCAAAAATATTTATTTTATCGGTGAGACTTAAATATTGCGTCCAGTTTTTTATACTATTTAATATTTCTACTGGACCAACTTGATTTTTTTCATTAATTAAAGCATAAATTCCAGCTTCTGCTACTAAGGTAGCTAATATGACTGAACTATCCTTGGTTATATTAATTATTCTTTTACCATATAATCTATTAATTATTTTACCAACTTTGCTTAGAAATTCAAAATCCCATTTTAACATTTGAGCATTTCCAAGTTCATTGAAATAACCATCCGTTGCTAGATAATCTAAAACGAATTGATAATATTCTGGGCCACTAATAGCACTAAAAGGTGTTACCTCTGATGTTATCTCAGAAATTATTTCATCATCATCTTGTTTTAAAATATTATTTGATATAGGATAGATATTCGCTTTATATTCTTCTTTTTCTGGTTCTAAAGGTTGCAATATCTCTGATTTAATTGACTCTTCTTTTAGAGATTTATCTATTATAGTATTTTTAACATCAGGCGACTCTTTTGTGATAAAACTATGACTTTTTTTCATCACTAAGCTACTTAAAATATTTAAAAATTTCTTTATACTATTATTCATACTACATTCCCCATTGCTTGTGATTATATCATTAATATTATTCTTTTACAACAACTTAGGAAAATAAAAATGGAAAATTTGCTTGTAAATTATACAAATAAATCTCCCATTCTATTAAATAAATATTTTTTATTCCATATCTTCTAGTTTTTCGTATGTTTTTTTAGCCATGTCTTTTGTCATTTCTTTCATCTGACATAGAAGATCAGGATTTTTTTTCATGTATATATACCCTGCTACTCCCATTCCGCCTAAAATGGCTAAAGTCATATATCTTTTTGTTTTCTTTTCCAAAATTATCACCTCTAGTTTTATTATGATTATTTTAAAATTATTTTATACCATTAATTAAAAAATCTTTGATAGTAGTTCTTCTAATATCATCTTTTTTATTTTTAACAGCAAAATCAAGAGAAGATATCTCACCTATTAAATATAATTTTTTCTTACATCTTGTTATGCCTGTATATATTAATTTTTGATATAGCATCTTATTATATATTCTTGATATTGGCATTATAACAACATCAAATTCACTGCCTTGAGACTTATGAATTGATATAGAATAAGCTAGACGAAAGTTTGAAAAATTAGCAGGAGTATATTTAACTGTATTGCCATCGTAATCAATATAGATCTCTTTTTTAGGAGATGTGGTGATTCTTTCTATAATCCCTATATCACCATTATATACATTTTCTTCTGGCATATTTGTTAGTTGAATTACTTTGTCGCCTTCTCTAAAAATTGTATCTAGTACTTTAATTTCTTTCTTATTTTTAGATTTTGGGTTAAATACTTTTTGAATATTATCATTAATATTATCAATACCTATATAGGTTTTATACATTGGAGAGAGGATTTGAAATTTTTTATAAGATAAATCTTTATAAGTATTAGATACTTCCATAATATTTTGAAGAATATTATTACTATCGCATTCTATAAAAGTTAGGTCTTCATCTTTATTGAAAACATCTTTATTTAGTGTTTTATTTCTAATATCATAAGCTAGGGATAAAATATTGGAATCTTTTCCCTGACGATATAGTTCTTTTAGTTCTACTATTGGTAGTTTTCCTGATTTTATTAAATCTCTTAGTATTTGACCAGGTCCAACAGATGGTAATTGATGATCATCACCAACTAAAATTATTTTGCAGTTAGCAGATAAGCCTTTTAAGAGACTTGCCATTAAGTAAGTATCAACCATACTTGCTTCATCAATTATTACTAATTCAACTTTACTTTTATTGTACTCATTTACTTGAAATTTATTAGTTTCTTTTTGCCATTTTAAAAATCTATGAATGGTTGAGGCTTTTAAAAGAGATGTCTCACTCATTCTTTTTGCAGCTCTTCCTGTTGGAGCTAAAAGGGCTACTTTATTCAGTAGGGATTCAATTGATAATTTATTTACGGTTCTATATAGTTCTATTATGGCTCTCATAATAGTTGTTTTTCCTGTGCCTGGACCGCCAGTTATTATTAGAAAACTTTTTAGGCAACTACTTTTTATGGCTTCTAATTGATCAGTATTATAGTTAATATCAAGTATCTGTTCTAACTCTTTTATTTTAGCATCTATATTTTTCTTTTTTAAATCAGGTGTATTAGCTAGAAGTCTAAATCTTTTAACAATTAAAGTTTCTGCTTCATACATTTTTGTTAGATAGTATTTATCTTCTTTTACTACTACATCTAAATCTAGTTGTAATTCATTTATGATTTTATCAAATAGTTCTTCATCAACAGATGATGATAATATTTTGGGTAATGTAGTTAGAAGTTCATCTTTTTTGTAGTAGCAGTGTCCATATAAGTTACTTACTTCATCCATTATATAGAGTATAGCAGCTTTTATTCTAATAGGAGATAATTTATCTATATTCATGCTTAAAGCAATTTTATCAATTTTTTTAAATGTTAAGTTACTAATTGTTTTTACTAGATCATAAATATTTTCTTCTATTATTTTTTTAGTATTATTTTTATAATAATTATATATAATCATAGAGTCTTTATTTGAAAAACCAATGTTTTGTAAATATATTATAGTCTCATAACTTGCCTCATACTCTTTTAATTTACTATGAAGAGTTTCAATATTTTTATGAGTTATGCCAGGTATTAAAATTAGACTATCTTTATTTTCTAATATTATTTTTAAGGTATCTTTTCCTAAGACATCAACAATTGCTTTGGCCTTTTTTTCACCAATTCCTTTAAATTGTCCACTAGTTAAAAATTCAACAATGGAATCTTTTTCTTCTGGTTTTGATCGTTCATAGCTTTCTACTTGAAATTGTTCTCCATATTTTTCATGATTAACTAACTGTCCATAAAATATATATGTATCTACGTCATTTAATTCAGCAAAGTATCCAGTAAAAGTGATAGTGTTATTTAGATAATCAGCAAGTTTTTCACTATCTGTATCACTAACTTTAAAAATGCCAATGTTATATCCATTGGCATTCTGGTAAATACTTCTAATATAATGTCCTTTTATATATACTGACATGTATATCTCCTTTGTTATTCGGCTATTAGATATGGGTAATCTAATTCTTTTATTTTTACTGTTACAAAGTTATTTCTAGGTAATTCTCTATTAATCTTTACATGTAGATAATTACTAGTATGTCCATAAGTGTTACCATCTTTTACTTCTTCTGTTAATACTTCTAATTCTTTACCAATAAATTTGTTAGCATAAGCTATTTCAAGCTCTTTAGATAATTTAAGTAGTTCTCTTGCCCGCATTTTTTTGATGGATGGTTCTACTTTATTATCAAAAGTTGCTGACTTAGTACCTTTTCTTTCACTGTATGGGAAGACATGAATTTTGGCAAAAGCAAATTCTTTAGCAGTTTTTAATGTTTCATTAAATAGTTCATCATCTTCCATTGGAAAACCTACTATTATATCAGTCGTTATAGCAATATCTTTACGAATAGATCTTATTTTTTCTAGTTTTTTATAAAAATAATCTATATCATATTTACGGTTCATTAATTTTAAAATTGTTTTGCTTCCTGATTGAAGTGGAATGTGAAGATGATCAACAATAACATTACTTTCTTTTATAATGTCTAAGACTTCATCTGTTAATTCAGTTATTTCTATTGATGAAATTCTAAGACGTTTTAAGCCCTCTATCTTTACTAATTCTTTTAAAAGAGAGGCAAAGTTGGTATTAAGATCTATTCCATAATTACCAGTATGAATTCCCGTTAGAACTATTTCTTTATAACCATTTTTTACTAGAGCTTTTACTTCTTCTAATACTTTATTAAAGTCTTTACTACGACATTTTCCTCTAACAAAAGGAATTATGCAATAACTACAGAAGTTTTCACAACCATCCTGAATCTTTACAAAGGCTCTTGTTCTACCTGGAAAGTCTTCTATATACATATCTTCAAATTCTTGAGGGATTTTACTGTATAATCTTTTAATGGTTTCTTTTTTAGAAAAATACTCATCTAAAAGCTCTACTATTTTATTTTTATCTTTATTACCAATTACAATATCTAGTCCTTCTATATTATAATCTTTATTGGCTTCAATAAAACAACCCATGGCTACTATACAAGCTTCTGGATTATTAGAGATGGCTTTTCTTATCATCTTTTTAGATTTAATATCACTAGTATTTGTAACTGTACAAGTATTAATTATGTATACATCACAAGGATCATTAAAAGATCTTATTTCATAATTATTATTCTTTAATAAATTAATTATATATTCACTCTCATATGTATTTACTTTGCAACCTAACGTTAATACTCCAACACTTCTCATTATTCATTTTCCTCTTTAAACTTTTTATACCATGACTCGGCTTTATCTTTTAATTCAAATGTTCTTTCTCTTGCTTTTTCTATTATTGGCATATAAGATTCTTTTAATCTTTCTTTATCTTCTTCATATATTTTCATAGTTTTTTCGTAAGTCTCATCGCCAACTTTTTCTATGTATTTTTCTTTTAGTTTTGCTATACCTTCTTTAATATTATTATACGCTTTATTAGCAGACTTTCTTATCTCTTCTTTGTAATTTGGAAATAATGTTTCTATTTTATTATCAATTCGTTCATATATTAAAAGAATTTTAGCTTTAGCTTCATCACTTAACTCATTAAATGTTTTGCCATTAATTTTTCCATCATAAAATATAAAGTCAGTTAAAATAATAAAGTTCTTTTTTAACTTCTTTTCTAGACTTTCATCAATATTAGTATTATCAACACTTTTAATGTCTTCTTCTACTGATTCAAACTGCTTAATAATTGCCTCATCACTATTATCAGTATTACTATCATTACTTATAACTGAAACTTCTACATCCTTAACTTCTTCATTTTTAGATACTTGCTTTACTGTAGTAGCTTTGACAGCTTTTTGAGCTAGACCTTTAGTTGATGTAGTTATACTACTTGTTGAACATCCTGTTATTAAAAATAGGCATATTAGCATTAAAATTATCTTTTTCATATCTATTCCCCCCTTCCGTCATATTATAACATAAGTGTTATATGTTTTCAATTAAAAAGAGTAGCTTTTGCACTAACTATATTTTTCTATTTAATAGTTTCCCTTCCTTGAATTTGCAGTCCATTGGGCATTTAAAATCCTTAAATGTACATCTAGCTCCTCTCATGTAATTAGAAATATTTTTAGTTATAGGACTATCGGTATCTTTTGTTGCTTGTTGATATTTTAAAAGGGTCTTTTTAGTCTGCTCCATAATTTCAAGTTGGGCACCAGTACATAACCTTTCTTTACATTTTAAAATAAAGTCTTCGTATTTACCCATTTCACTAATTAGTACCAATTCTCCTATTGGGTATAAGTCTTTAACTTTTTCCATATCCTTTAGCCATTCAGCTGTCAAATCTTTATCATCTGTTATTATTGGCGGTATGTAATATTCTTTTTCATCTAGAATCTCTAATTGATAATCAATGGTTCTATGTCTTTGAGCTTGAGCATATTCCGCATATGAGCCTTTATATGTTGTTGAATATACATCTCCAAAGTACTCTTTTCTTTTTGATAGATTAGTACCAAATAATGATAAGCTTCTTTGCTTTTCATTTCTCATCAAGCGTTCATCTAATACATTTAATTTTTCTAGTTTTTTACAAAAGTCATCCATGGAACTTGATAGTTTTTGTTCAAAGTCTGAAGAATTATTTTCTTTAACTCTTTTTATATATTCTCTCATCCAGGATGCAATATAATTAATTTGTCTTAATGTTGTAGAATAAATCATTTCTGTTGGCATAAAGACAGTTACTAAGCTTCTAGCATTCTCTTGAGCTAGAGTTTTAATTTTAAATTTACTGTAGACATCTTTATATCTATCTTCTATTTTTTCTTTTAAAATTTGAAACCATTTATTATATAATTCTTCTTCAAGTTTAGTAATAGTTGAATTTTCTTTTCCTACTACATTAGTATATCTTCCTGATTTTTCACTTGTGGTATATTCTTTTTCATTGTTAATTACCATGGCTAATATTTTAGGAATATTTTTCATATTAAAGTTAATAGTAATATGATCATAAACACTGTGATGACCATTATTTATTGTGTTTTCTATTCTCTTTTTTCGATTGGCTCGTTTAAGAGATGTTCAAATCCTTCTTTATCATAACAAATTCCTGCTATCCTACCGCAAAACTCAAGAGCACTTTTTAAATTGAATGTTTTATCTTCTCTTAAAAAATAATTTGGTAAAATACTGATTTTTATTTCTTCCATTTTACTACCTCCATATGATACTCTTGTAAATATTGTATCATAATATTTTGTAAAATAATAATAAAAGAAGATGTATTTTCATCTTCTTAGTCTAAATTCTTTTTTAATTCTTTTAGAGTCATTAAGAACTCATTTGTTTTTCTTATTTCTTCATCTAATTTTTCATAGTTAGCAGTGTTTTCTAATTCTATGTTTCCAGATTTTTCTTCGGTTGATTCTATGCCATATACTGGAGATATAATTGGCGTACTCTTAAAGCTTTGGTATATAGGTCTTTGTTCAACTGTTGTTGGTTTAACACTGTCAAAATCATCTAATACTAGTTTTTCTGGTTCTTCATGAACATTATTTTTATCTTCAACTTTTATTTCTTCAATTATTTCAGGAGCCTTATTTTCTTCTACTTCTTCTAACACAGCTTTGGCTTCTTGCATTTTCTTTTCAAGATCTTGTAGGCTTATTGGTTCATTGCCTTCATCTTCGTATTTACTTAATTCATCATTTTCATACATAACTTTAGTCTTTTTCATTAATTCATCTAAGCTGATAATAGCATCTTTTTCTTGTTGCTCTTCATATGAAGTTAAGTCAATATTTTGTTGAGTACTAGCAGCTTCTAATTCTTTCGTTAATCTTAATAGTTCTTCTTGAGCTTCAGTTCTATTTGGAGCAATATCAGCATATACTAGGCTTTCTTCTTGTTTACTAGTCAATTCTTGAACCTTATCATCTTTTTCTTCAGGAACAATCATCTCTATTACAGGCTCTTTTACTGTTTGTTCTTCTATAGTAGGAACAGCAACTTGAGGAGTTATTTCTACTTCCTCAGTTGAAATAATAACAGGTTCAGATGCCGGAGTAATTACTGGTTCAACATAAATGGGAGCCTCTTTTATCTCAACACTTTCAATCATTTCTTCTACGGCAGATACTTCTTCCTTTTCACTTTCAAGTTGTTCATTTACTTCTTCTACTATTCTATTTAATTCCCTTGTATTTTGTTTTCTTTTTCTTTTATAGGAACTTTTATCAATCATACTAATAATAAAATATAAGAGGCAGGATACTACTGCGACAAGATATACTACTATTATTTCCTTTGATGTTAAAAACGCAACTATACTGTTCATTGCTTTCACCTCTACTATTATAATAACACGCATTTATTTCATTTTAAAGAACTCTTTATATTTAACATTACTGTTTACAATTAAATTTACGTTTTTTTACTTTTGTTCGATTTACACTTTTTTACTACGCAAACTATTTTTTATACATCTAAATCATAACACATATTTTTTTATAATGATAGATTTTTTTAATAATTTCTACATATATTTTATTATGAAAGAGAAATTTATTAAATCAACATTTATATTATTAATTGGTGGATTATTAACGAAGATACTTGGCATGATAATTAAGATTATAATGAGTCGTTTAGTTGGTACTGAAGGCTTAGGAGTTTATATGATGATCCTTCCCACTTTTTCTTTGTTTATTGGGATTAGTCAATTTGGAATGCCTGTTGCTATATCGAAGTTGGTAGCAGAAGATAGAAAAAATAATAGAAAGATTTTTTCTTCTGTTTTACCTATAATTATAGCTGTAAACATAATATTAATTGCTGTTATTATTTTAATTGCTCCTACTCTAGCTAATAGATTTTTGCATAATAGTAATACTTATCTTGGTATTTTAGCAATTGCTCTTGTTATTCCTTTTACTAGTATTTCTAGTATATGTAGGAGTTATTTTTTTGGTAAAGAGAGAATGATTCCTCATGTTGTTTCAAATTTAGTTGAGGATGTAGCTAGACTTATCTTAATGATTGTTTTTGTACCATTTTTTATTGAAAAAGGTATTAAATATGCAGTTTGTTTTATTGTCTTATCAAATATTATTAGTGAAGCATTATCAATAGTTGTTTTATTTTTATTTTTACCTAAGAATGTTAATATTACGAAGAATGATTTAAGACCAAGTAGAAGTTATATGAGAGAATGTTTATCTATTGGGATACCTAATACTACAGGAAGGCTAATTGGAAGTTTTGGCTATTTTTTAGAACCAATTATACTTAGTAGTGTTTTAATTATGGTGGGATATAACAGTAGTTTTATAACGAGAGAATATGGAATTTTATCTGGATATGTTATGCCTTTATTACTTTTACCATCGTTTTTTACATTAGCTATTTCTCAAGCACTTTTACCAGTAGTATCTAGAGAATATTCTTTAAAAAGATATGATAGTGTTAAGAAAAAAATAAGACTAGCTATTTCTTTTTCACTATTAATTGGGGTTGCTGTTACAATATTATTTGTTGTCTTTCCACAAATATTTTTAAAAGTTATTTATAATACTAATGAAGGTGTTAGTTATATGAGAGTCCTTGCTCCAGTATGTCTTTTTCAGTATATTCAGTCCCCTCTAGCTTTTTCTCTTGATGCAATGGGTAAAAGTAAGGTTTCAATGATTGCTACTACGTTAGGAGTTATTACAAGAACTGTTTTATTATTTATCTTATCTTTATTTAAAATAGGACTTTGGGGATTAATAATTGCTATTAGTGTTAATGTATTTGTAGTAACTTTTTATGAGATCAAAAAAGTTAGGGGTTTTCTATCCTAACTAATTATAAATATATAACTCGTGTTGACATCTGGTACAAGCTACATATAAAAGATTTCTTTCATTCTTTTTGTATGAGTTTGATCGATCATTATAAATGATAACACTGTCGAATTCTAATCCTTTAGCAATATATGAAGGAATAATTATTAAATCTTTTTTGAAACTCTTTGTATCAGCGTCCACTAATGATATATCAATAGATTCTTTTAACATATTATATATTGACTCAGCTTGTTTATAATCTTTAGTAATAATAGCTGTACTTTTATATTCTTCTTGAAGAGTTTTAATATCATTTAAAAGAGATATCTTTAAATCCTTTAGATCTTTTCTAAATACAATTGGTTTATTATTATCTTTTCTAATAGCATTTACATGTTTTAGATTAAGAATTTTATTAGTATAGTCTATTATTTCTGGAGAAGAACGATAAGTTTTTAATAATTCTAGATATTTTGTAGAACCGTTAAATAAGGAAGATAGTTCTTCTAGACTTTTATAACTATAATATGGATTAATATTTTGATTTACATCTCCTAAGATAGTAAAATCTGCTCTTTGGAAGATTTTACTGATAATTACATATTGAAGCTTATTATAATCTTGAGCTTCATCAATTACAACTTGTTTTATATTTACTTCATATGGGAAACCTTGAAGAACTCCTTTAATATATGAAAATAGTAAAACATCTTCATAGTTAATAATATCTCTTTTTATGAATCTATTTATTTCTTGATCACTTAATTTAATTTTTGTAAAAGTGCTGGTCCAAAATGCTGAATAAATTTTTTTATAGTCCTTTTGAAAATTGGCACATTCCTTTAACAGTTTACCAAAGGTCTTAACTTTTTTCTTACTACCATTATAGAAATTTGATGATAAGCGAAGAGCCATTTCATCTAGTCTTTCAAATAGTGGAAGTCTACTGTATTTATCTAGTAACATTTCATTTAATTCTTCTTTTAAGACAACATTAAATTCATTTTCTATGATATCTGATGTAAACTTACATTTTGATATGTAATCATTTAAGTAATTATCCATATCTGTTATTATTTCATCACTTTGTTTATATTTTACTAGTTCAGGATTTGTTTCGCTATAGGTATAGTATCTTGATACAAAGTCTGTAAAGGTTTCTACTTCTTTATATTCTGTTATAAAATATGACAAATAGTCATTAAAAGTAGTCTGTAGGGTATTGTCTTCTCCTAATGATGGTAGAACATCTGATATATACTCGGTAAAAACATTATTTGGAGAAAATATTAATATGTTATTACTGGTTAAGTTTTTAAGACGGTATAATAAGAAGGCTATTCTATGTAAGGCAACGGTTGTTTTTCCAGATCCAGCTATACCTTGGACTATCAAGTTGTTATCTTCTAAGTTTCTAATTACTCTATTTTGTTCTTGTTGAATAGTATTTACTACGTTTTTCATTTTATCACTTGATTCTGTTGCTAAAACCTCCTGCAGAACTTCATCATCAATATTAAGTGAATTATCAAAGACACCTGTTAATTTACAATTTTCTATTTTGTATTGTCTTTTTCTTTTTAATTCTCCAGTACAAATACCGCCTGGAGCTTTGTACTGACAAGGACCTATTTCATAATCATAAAAAAGACTACAAATTGGACTACGCCAATCATATAAGATATTATTTAAATCATCGTCTGTTAAATATGTTAGTGAAATATAAATATTATGAATTTTTTCATGATCATCTTTAAAAATAATTGAAGCAAAGTATGGTTTGTTTTTTATTTCGCATAGTTTTTTAAAATATCTTTGCTTTTGGAGAGCACGTTCTGCTTCGTGAGCTGTTGCGGCCATTACTTGTTGCATTTCAGCTTCATCGAAACTTGTAGAATCTTCCCACATCATTTTTTTAAATTCTTTTAAGTTTTCTTCATCTTCATAAACGTCTTTTCCAAGTGATGATAGTGTGTCGCCTAATAATTTTTGTACTTTTTTCAAGATCTTTTCTTCTGTTTTGAACTCTTGTTCACTAATTGCCATAAATACCTCCTATTCTATTCTTTAAAAACTAAAATACCACAAATATTTCATGTAGTTATATTTTATATGTTATGTGATATATGCTAAACGTCTTTTTCAATATATCATATTTTTTTAAGTATTACAATCATGAAAGTTCAAAAAAAAAGCCTTCATTTTAAGAGGCTCTCTTTATTTTAGCAATTATATTTTTTTATTAGATTAGTAAATTCTTCTTCTATTTCAGTTAGTCTTTCTTTTGTCTTAGCTTCAAATCTAGCTGTTAAATTAGGCCCAGTATTAGATGCTCTAACAAGAGCCCAACCATCATCAAATAGTACTTTTATTCCATCTATATCTAGGTAATTATAATTTTTTTCTTCAACATAGGCTTTAACTCTTTTGATGACTCTAAATTTTTTATCATCTTCACTTTTAAATTTAAGTTCTTCGGTTGAATAGTAATGATTTATTCCTGATAGTAAGTCATCAACATTTTTATCAGTATTGGATAATATTTCTAGTAGTCTTAGGCCGGCATATAAGCCTGAATCAAATCCTGGCCACTTATCTCTAAAGAAGACATGTCCTGATAGTTCACCACCAAATGGTAAATCTTCTTCTTTGACTTTAGCTTTAGTATAAGAATTACCTGTTCTGTAACAAAGACCTTTAGCATGTAATTTTTCTATTTCATCGCTTAGACTTTTAGAGCATTTTACATCATATAAGAATTCTTTCTTTGAAATTTTATTTATTAGATCTCTAATTATTATGATCATGTAGTAGTCTGTTGGTATAAACTTACCAGTATTAGAAATAACACCTAATCTATCACCATCGCCATCGAATGAAAGACCAACATCAGCATTTTCTTCAAGAACTTTCTTTTTTAATTGCTCTAGGTTTTCTTCAACGCATGGATCAGGGTGATGATTTGGGAAAGTACCATTACTTTCATCATTAATGTAAATAAATTCAAATGGGAACATATTATATAGTTTTTTTACAATAATGCTTGTAGTACCATTAGCTGGATCAACAACTACTTTTAACTTTCTTTTACCAAATGAAAAGTTATCTTTAAATAAGTCTAGGTAATCATTAGTAATATCATATGATATAAGAGTTCCCTTACCATAAGTAAAATTCTTTCTTTTGATGAAATTCATGAAATCAATTATTTCTTGTCCCTTGCAATTGCCACTTTCATCAAATGCAAATTTTAGACCATTATCATATTTTGGATTATGAGATGCTGTTACCATCAAGCCACTATATACCTTTAGTTTTATACAAGCATAATAATACATTGGAGTGGTACATATTCCAAGTCCTATAACATTTATTCCTGTTTCAACAATTCCTTTTATTAGAGCATCATAAAGTGATGGACTACTTACCCTATTATCATGTCCTACTATACAAGTTGTTTTTCCTAGCTTCTTTATATAACTTCCAAAGCCTAGACCAATTGTATAAACAGTATCTTCATCTATTTCTTTAGGATATATACCTCTTATATCATATCCTCTAAAAATATTTCTACATAAATTATCTTTTATCATACTACTCTCCTTTTAGTTTTTCTGCCTTTTTATCAATTGTATAATTTTATGATGATGTTTATCTTTAGCATTTGGGAATGAATTTAATAAACGATATGTCAATAGATGTTTTTTCGCAAGTTCATTCTTAATTAGTCTTCTTATTTCTTCAGTTGCATCTTTATTATTATACTTTTCAAAAGAATGAACGGTATAATCAAAGTCATACGGCATAGTAATTTTAGAAATTAAAGCTTCATGCAAATCTCTTACATTCTTATTATCTTCACAAATTATAAAATTTATCATATTACTCACCTAGTTTTAATTATAACACAAATATTATCTTTTTAAAATATTTCGTATATTTTTTTTGTCTAATTTCATAATAATGATGGAGGATAATTTTATGAATATAGATATTAGAGAACATATTAAAAACAATTTTAAAAATTGTGATGTAAAAGAAATAAAAGAATCAATTGAAGAATCATTAAAAGAAGAAGATGAAATTACATTACCAGGAATGGGAGTATTTTTTGAAATACTATGGAAAAACTCCGACGAAAGTGGTAAAGATTTTATTCTTAATACCTTAAAAAATTCTTTATAGAAAAAGTGAAATGAATAATCATTTCACTTTTTTATTGACATAAACTATTATCACTTAAAAATTTATATTCATATTGGTTATAATCAGAACTATAAGAAACTGAAATACATCCTTCCATTTTTTCTTTTGTTCTAGGATCTATAATTTCATTATCTTCTACAATTCCATCAGATACAAGAGTATCTAACTGAATAATTTTTCTACCACTAGTTGGTAAGTCATCAAGATTTTTTAAACTCCAAGTATTTGCTGCTTTAATCAAATTATCAACTTGTTTATTATAAGCATCATCTTCCGATTTTACTAATATTCCTGTTATCACTGGTGTAATTGTAACAGCAAGAATACCCAAAATAGCAATAACCGCAAGTAATTCTACCAAAGTAAATCCTCTTTTTTTCATTTTATCACCTACATATTACAATATGATTCTGAATCTGTATATTCATATTTATAT
>OIYS01000867.1_pt1 | contig 17841 bp, 20 predicted proteins | sample 1588271 | NCBI WGS metagenome assembly OIYS01 (sample SAMN03283286) | human gut metagenome | biome: human-associated habitat; material: feces | host: Homo sapiens | place: Peru | collected 2012
AATTCTTCTTCTATCTGGCTAGTGTACTTATTGTAATATATATTTTCACCTATTTTTGTCATCTCAGCTTGTGTTACTTTTACTCCAGGATTCTCATCTAATTGTTGTATTTGCATTTCAACTTCAAATGAATTTCCTGTAGCTGTAATAGTTTGTATATATTTCTCATAATCCTCTAAAGTAATTTTTCCTGTTGTTCTAATTTTATCTACAAATTCATTTGTGGCAGTTGCTACTGCTAATTGTGAAATGTCGTCTGTTCTTTCAGATAATGACATAAGTGGAAAAACAAACATTAAAATTGCTGCTAAAAATATTGCAATAATTGTAATTAAACTATCTCCCATAATCAATACTCCTTATTCTTGTAATTGGTAAATAATTACTCTTTTTTTTCTGTTCTTTAATAATAAGCTTACATTACTATTATCTTCTTCTTCAGTAGTAAGATTATATTTATATTCTCCTAAAGTTTCTTTAAATTTACTTTTCTTATATGTATCTATAAATTTTGAATATTCATATGCTCTTCTTTTTCCTGAGGAATCTATAGCTCCACTTTTATATTTAAAAGTTCCTCCATATAGGAAAGCATCTAAATTTTCCTTATAATCACTCAAACTTCCTGTCCAAGGTTCATGTCTAATAGTTTCTTCATCAACATCAAAAGCACATACTGGGTTTTGATCATAGGTTGCATATTGGCTTTCATCAGTTGTATAGTATTTTCCTATAGTCCCAATCCCTGTTGTACTCCATAAATCTCTGTTTGTTTGAGAATCATATAGCTTTAATGGGGCTCCATTTTTATTTAAGAACAGAACAGTATAATTTTCCTTATAATATTTATAAAGGGTAGGAATAATTGTTTCCAACCCTACAATTCTAGTTTGTTCTTCATTTTCAGCCGGTTTATATTCATAATATTTAGTAATATCACTACTTGAAACAACCAATTTAGAAACTTGATTTAATTGAGAAAACATCATAACAGCTATTGTTAATGCCATTACAAATACAATTACTGCAAAAGCCATTTTTAAAGCATCTGTTGAATTCTCCATAATCTCTCATTCCTATCATATAAAATTATATTTTACTATGTTGTTGGGGTTGTTGTTGGGGTTGTTGTTTTGCCAGTATTTTCTGCAATCCAACAATCTACAATATATCCTGTTTTTGAATCATATCCAAAGCTTACCTTATATTGTTTTCCAGATTTAATATTACCTTTTGCTGTGTTAACCGTTGTAGCAGTCACAACATTTGTTGGAGCAGTAGTTGCTAATGTGTGCGTATCACCAACAGTAATATTAACATTTAATGATGCATCATCTTGGTGAGTAACATTATGTGTTCTTATAACATCACATAAAGCTCTAGCTTGTGCTCCTGAAACTACACCGTCATATTGCATAAATTGACTGTTATATGCATTTACTTGTGCAGTATCAATTCCTGTATTTCCAATAGCTCCTGCTGCCTTTTGGTATATAAACATACCTAAACCTATAATTAAAATTGATAATAAGATTGCACCTGCTATAATTAATGCTTTTGATGCGTTTTCCATAAAAAATTCCTCCTTTTTTTACTTTAGTATATTAAAATTTTTAGACTTTCATCTAAATATTAAAATCTTAATTGTTTACTTGCTCAAAATACATACTTTGAACATTTTTCGTTTGTTTATGATATTGAATATCATTACATTTAAAAGTTGCTGTTGCAAAAAACTTTATAAAGCTTTCTGTTTGTTTTTCTGCAATATTCTCCATTTTTATTATTTTATCATTTTCTATGAATTTTACGGTTATTTGAATAGAATTTGTATTATTATTTATATAATAAATTGTATTTTCTTGTTTTTCTACATTGTTTTTTTCATTGTAATCTATAGCTTTATTTATTAGGCTAATTAAATCTGTCCCTAGTATTTCTTTATTACAATATTCTTCATATTGTTGATTATGTTTTATCGCAATGCTTTCTAGTTTTTGTGCATTATGTATGTATAAGCTAATTACAATAACAATAATAAATAATATAGTTAAAATAACAAAAATCGACTTTTTCATTCAATTCTTCCTTTATTATAACATTAAGTATAAAAATATGTAAATAGTTTTTTCATATTTTTTTATAGAAATTTATGGAATTTCTTGTACCTTTAATTCCACAAATTTTATATAACATACTCTCTTAGTAATCTTACTAATTGTCGGGTTATCTTTTATATAAAAATACTTAATTTCAACCTTTTCACTATCTTCTGTGTCACGATTACTTGTAGAGTTTTCTGTTATAAATTGTATTTTTCTGCTCTCATCCCATTGTTCGATATTCTTTTCTTTTTCTATATCTACTTGTATATAATTTGTATTTTCATCATAGTTCTTTAGATAATCTAATTGATAATACTTATTATTTTGTTGTGCTAAATTTGCAATACTAATAATATCATGTGCGGTACATTTTATTGGTTCTTCAACTGTCTTTTCTCTTCCATCTTCGTCTTTATACGCTCGCGAAGTTTTTCCATAATATTTTAAAAATTGACTATTAAATTGTGCCAATTGATTCTTTTCCATTGTTTCATATGCATTAGCACTATACTGGCCAAATATAGAAAATAAGTATACACCTAATGATAATATTAGAACCCCTAATAGCACTCCTGCTGCCATTATAAGAGCTTTTGTTGCATTTTCCATATTTAGCCCCTTTCTATAATTTTTTAGATAGTTTTATTTTTATGGAGCACACTGTGCTCCACTACAATTTTCCATAGACCAGTTAACGCTATCATAATTTTATAAACCAATTTCTTTATATATCATACTCACTACTCTTCCTGTGCCATTGTCATATTTCACTTCTGGTGTACCGAATTTTTTATTTTTAAATGTTTGCATTTCAGAATTTACATTTTGATAATTTTCAATTTCGGCCTTTATTTTTATTGAATCATATTTTGTTCCATTTGCCGAATTATATCTAGATATAAAATCTTCAAGTGTATCTGTTCTCATTCCTGCTAATTTATCTAGTGTTTGTCCACAAATTATTTTTTGTTTTAATTCTTTTGTTTTATTTTCTACATTTTTAAAAGCTTTTGTTAAATCCGTGCAATTAGAATATTCATTTTCTTTTAAATAACCTGCATCAATAATTGGTTTTATACTTACTTTTAGTGTAATTGGTTCATAGCCTTTAAGTTCTGACTGTCTTTCATTATAATCTTCTATTAAATTAGCTAAAGATAATATTTCACTTCCATATAAACCAGATCTATTGAAACTTTCAATTTGTTTATTGTATTGTGCTAAGATTTTTTCTTCTTCTGAACTTGCTTCTACTTGTTTTAAACTACTTATTTGGCTAAATGTATATACTAATGCTGTTATAATTAAAACAGCAAGTAACACTGAACCAGCTATAATTAAAGCTTTTGATGCATTTTCCATTTATTTCTACTCCTTCTGTATTTTATTTTTGCATAGTAGTCATACTATCAAAAGTCTCAGTCATACTTGTTAATCCTATGAATACTAATGGTACAATTAAATATCCTACAAATAATATAACCATTGGTGCAAATCCTATAGCTTTTCCTATTTTTCCTTTTTTTGCAATTAGTCTTTCATTTGACTCTTTACGTTTTTCTTGGTAATAATCTCTTTCTGTATCTAGTTCGTCAAAAGCATCTGCAATTGGTATTTTTTCTACTGCAGCTTGAAGACTTTCTACAATTCTAATTAGAGGTTGATATGTAACATCTTCTTTCAATTGTTCTAAGGCTTCCCAAGCACCACTTTCGTAGTTGTTAACACACTTACTAATTGGTTCTTTAAAGATATTTGCATATCTTTCTAGCCATTCTAATATTATTTCAACATTTACTCTTTCAATTTTCATTAGCATTAGAATAATTGTGTTGAACTGCATTACCTCATCTTCCATTTCCATTTCTCTCATTTTAGCTTGGAATTTTAACAACCATATTGGTGAATTATATGCGATTATGCCCAAAACCATTGCTATTAAAAATTCAAACCACTGCATTTTTTCGGTATTTACAGTTTCTATTTTTCCAAGTATTCTTTTGGCAGCTGTTTCAATTTCAGCATCTTTACTGCTCAAGTAGTCTTTATTTATTTTTCCACTCTTCATTGCTTTTTCAACATCTGCTTGGGTTATTTTTGAGTTTCCTTTAAGTTTTCTAATATACTGGTTGTCTGATTCTGTTAGTTCCATTGCTGTTTTCTTGTCTTTATCACTCATCTCTCCTAAAACATTAAATGTTACAGTTGGATCTGTGTATACATTATTTATAGTTATTTGGTGTAGTTGTCCAATCAAAAATACTGATACTATAAATATCACAATACATAGTGCAATACGGTTTATATAAATCCATTCTATCTTATCTTTTGATGCTGCATCTTTCATGTTTTTGATTAATGTTCTATATTCTTTTGTTCCTTTATTTGGAATAAATAAATCTATAATGTTCTTTACTACAGGAATTCTATATATTTTTTCTTGCCATGGATTCTTTGTGTTTTTTGTATTCATATTAGTTGATCCATTATCTTTTAATTTTCTAGTTAATATGTAACATACAAATGTAACAATTAAAAGTAATATTTGTACTAACATTCCATTTTTTCCATTGTAAAATGCTTCTGTAAAGGTAAATTGTGATGAAGCCCAATTTTTTATTGGTTCAATAAATAGCATTGGTACTATTGATATTACTGCTAAGCTTTGGAAGGTATAGTCTAACTTATCTCTTTTTAAAATTTCTAGTTGCATTTCTTGAGTAATATTGTTTAAGTTTTTTAAATATAAAGATGAATTATCTATTTTACGATCTCCAAATTCCTTAGTTAAATATGAAATTCCAGCAAATTCTTTTAAATAGCTATTTGGAGCTATATCATAGTACTTTTCTAGTTCTGATTCAGGGTCATTTGAAATAAGAACTTCATATATTTTTTCTGCTTGTCTTGACATTTCTGGCTTATCATCATCTTGTGCTACTTGGTATATTGCTTCTTCAACCATATTAAATTCATGATAAGCATGTCTTATTTCTGAAAAGAACTCTATTTGTTCTTTTAACAATTTATTGTCTAGCTTGTCTACCATTCCATCCATAAATGTATCAATCATAAATAATTCAAAAACAAGTAGCATTACCATTAATAATGTGTTGTTATGTGTAATAATAATAATCAAAATTGCTAATGGGATTACTATTAGTAGTGTATTAGTTAAAATTTTAGCTGCTTGTCTTCTTGTTAAATATTCATCCTCAACATTTATTATTGCTAGCCTTCTTCTTAATTTTAATAAATATCTTTTAAAAAAAGGTGTCTTAAGATAAAATGTGTATAATTTTTGGTATAATATTTCTAAAGAGAAACTTTTTTCTTTAGTTCCCTCTTGAAGTTTTCTAATTTGTGCTATTTCAGAATTTTGGCTTTTATTTTTTATAATAAAATATGCAATTATAATAAATACAAATAATGCTCCAACGCCCATCATTAGATATAATAGCATATCATCATTCATATCTTAAAATCACCTCACTCTCTTTTGTTTATATTGTAGCTTTAGGTTTTCTTCCTCTTTTTTTTGGTTGTATTGTTTCTTGTTCAGTTATGGTATCTTCATTTTGTAATTTTATTCCCCAATTTCTTTGTAAGAAATCTTCAAAGCCTTGCACGTCACTGTCATCCATATTCATTCTCATTGCTTTAATATTTGCTTCTGAGATTGGATTTGTAAGTACATAATTTCCATCTTGATATTCCATAATATTTCTATATTTGTATAATTCTCTATTTGTAGTTTTTGTAAAGAATACAGTTGCATTATCCATAAATTTGTCTAGTTTTCCTTCTAAGCTTTTTTCTTTTCTATAATCAAATGTATATTCATTTCTATCTTCAACTGGAATACATTCTGTTACTCTTTCTATGTATCTTCTTCCTCTAAAGTCCTTTACTAAGTGAATATCAAAGTTTAATACTTGTACTACTTGTTCTTCTGCTGTTCTTTCATCTTTGAATACTCCAGCTCTTAACATTGAGTTACGAAGTGCTGTTACTAAATCTGGGAAAGTTTTAGCATGGTGAGTAAACAATGTGAATTTAGAAGCAACTTGGGCAGATTGAATCATCCAAGAAGCTACAGGGTCTGTTGCAACCTCACCTATGATGTTAACAGAACCGTCAGTCTTCTTTTGAACGTCCAAACAGTCTTGTCCAGAAACAGTTTCTGTTTCTCTCATTGATAAGATATTTCTGGTTGGATAGATTTTTCTTAAGTGAAGCTCGAATGCAGTCTCTGTAATACGAAGGTTCATAGTTTCGTATATATTTTCAATCATTGCCATAAGCATTGTTGTTTTTCCGGCAACCTTGCTCACCAGTTAATGATATGATTCTTGCTCCTTTTACTAAATATTTTAGTAAATCTATTGCTTCATCTTTTCCTGGGAAACGAATTATTTGTTCTAGTGTAGCTCTTTTAACATCGAACTTTCTTACGAAAAATGCCCATGTTTCTGACATACTTGGTCTTACTACAACGACACGAGAGCCATCTTTCATTTCATTTATTTTAAATCCGTTAGTATCTGATAACTGACCGGGATTGTTGTATTTATAAATGTTTTGGCAAACTCTTTTTAGTTCTGCTTCTGAGCCAAATGATAAGAATGCTAGTCTAATTGATTTACCATGGAACATAATCCAAATACTGTCACAAGCACGTGGAACTTTATGTTCTGCAATTTGACTTAAATAGTCTCCATCAGTTTGTGCAACTTGACTTAAGAAAGACTCTGGAAGTCCAGATACACCGCCTGAGATACCATCTATATTCATATCTCTTATTTCATCAATAGAACTATATCCTTTATAATGTTGATATATTCTTTGTACTACTACATTTAGTTTATCCTCAAATGTAAGTATAAAATTCTCTTGGTCATATATTTTATCAATTTCATCTGAAGTAATTACATAGCAAGGTTTTGCTTCACCCTCTACATATTTTAAGTCATCCAAACTATATTTTTTAATTATTTCTGGGAATGCTTCATATCCAAATTCATTTTTATACATATATAATATGATGTCAAATTTATCTTGTGCTGTTAATAATGATGGTATATCAAAAGGTATTGCTTTTGATATATTAGTTTCATTTACATTATATTCCCTATATAATAAGTCATATATTAACTCTTTAATATATTTTTTATCATTAACATCTCCATATGTACAGCCTTTTAAAGCTTTTTTTAGTTCATATTTCTTTTGTTTTCTTCTTTTCAACTCTTCTTCTGAAAGTCCAATATCATACAAGTTGATTTTAGTAATTTCGTCTAGTCTTCTTTTTACAAAGGCTGTCATTAATTCTAATGTGTATGTTTTATCATCAACTTCTATATCGCTTTCTGCTTCTTGATTTTTTCTTTTTTTCAAGAAAACATATATTGCAGAGCCTGCTATAAGAAATACAATTACTATTAACAATACTCTAAGCATTTTGGATCTCCTTTCCCATAAGCTATATTTCCATTTGTAATTCTTGTAATTTAAAGATTATGTTTTCATCTACCGCTTTTACTTCTTTTATAAAAATGCTATTTGCATCTGATTCATCTGTAACATTTTTTGCCCTTAGTATAAAGTCAATTATTTGTCCTTCTGAACATGCTTCAAGAAATAAAGTGTTATATGGAACAGCCGAAACCATCTTTTTTTCTTTTAAATATCTAGTAACATTTTTTGTGTTATATTTGGAATTTTTATCATATTTTCCTAGTAAAAGCATAACATTTTTTCTTTGATAAAAATCATTTGCTTGTCTTAGTGTCATAAAGTCATTTATTGTTTTTAAACGTTGTGTCATATTAATAACCACTATATCTGATAATTTTAATATAGCTGCTGCATCTTTTCTTGGCATCTTTTTGCTTAAATCAACAAAAATCAAGTCATAATATCTTTTTGCTATTTGTAAAATATCCACATAGTTTCCTGTTATCTCCGCGTATTCTTGGTATAATTTTGTTGCTGGTGTTAACAAAACATCTAGTCTATCTCTTAGAACTATTCTAGAATAATTCCTTATAATTTCATTGCTTGTCCTATTGCTGTTTAATGCTTTTATTAATCCTTCTATTCCAGACTCTATACCTATATTCTGGTCACTCTTTATTGCTCCGTTTGTCCTTATTTTGTCATATTCCCAAAAACAATTTTCTAAACTCAAGTCATTAAAATCAGTAGATATAATTAGCATTTTATAATTATGCTCTATTGCCATATATGTAGCTACTGCTGCTAGAGACAATGTTTGCCCTGTTTCTTTTATTTCGTTACTACAAAATGTTACAATTGCCATTAATTTTAAACTCCTTTTTCTAATTGCTTAAATGCTTTTTTCAAATTCAATACATCTTCTTTTTCTTCTACTAATTCATTTGCTATATATAATAAGCTTTCTTTGTATAGTTCAGTCAATTTTTTGAATTTGATTTTTTGTACCATTTGGTTTTCTATAATAACTCCTTGATCGCCTTGTTCAAATGGAAAGTATATTGTTTCCTCATCCCATTTAACTTTAGTTCCAAGAGCCAAGTAATTAAAATATTCTTCCTCTTCATATGAAAGGTTTTTTGAAAATAGTACTTTTTTTAATTCTAAAGTTTCTCCTATTCCTGCTAATATTTCTAGTCCTCTTTTTAATGAATAAGCATCAAATCCGGTTACAAAATATTTTTTATTTGTTTCATTTATACTAAAATTTCTCATTCCTTCTATTGAGTCTACATCTATAAATATATAATCATATGTTAATACCGCATGTTCTGGTAGCCCTAAATAGCTTTTAATAGAACTATAATTATAAAGACCTACTGAAATATCAATATCTTCAAAACTAGTTACATAGGCTTTAGCTGGAGATATTACTGGTACAATATATTTAGCTTTTTGTAGAGTAGTTGTATCAATTATTAAAACTTTTTTACCCATAGTGGTAAAAATTTTAGCAATATATAGTAATAAATCTGTTTTATCGTATGCCCCTATAAAGCTTATTGTCTTCATATATACCTCCGCTCTTATATTTTATTAATTTAGTGAATCTAAGTATTTTTGTCTTTCTTCTTGCATTGCTTTTATTTCTTCTTCTGTTTTTGTAATTACATCGTCTCCTGAACTTGCTGAATTATTATTCAAGTTAGTATTTATTGGATTTCTAGATAATGCTCTATTTCTTGCCACAATTTCAGCAACTGCATTTTCAACACAGTTAGGATCTTTTTGTATTAATTCATATACCTCGTTATTTGGTGTATAGTTTGCTGTTGCGTTTTCTTGTAAACCTGGTTCTATATATTCTGTAACATATAATATAGAGCCTTGTATTTTATATGATTCAACAATAGCACAGTTTAAAATTAATATTTCTGCTTCAGACAATTCAAACCATACTGTGTTAAGAGAATCTAAACCATTTATTGAAGGTATCTCTATTTTTTTGTGTGATATAACAATATAGTCTCCTCCAGTTGGTAATCTCAAACGAACATCTACATATTTGCCTGTTTGTATCTGTGAAGTAAGTTGAATTGCATTATATTCAACCTTTCTTACATCATTTGCTATTTCTCCTTCTTCTTTAACCATATCTGTTGTAATAACTGTTCCAACTTTTAAATTTATTTTAGAAATGACATTTTCTCCGATTGAACTTAATGCATTAGATGGTATAATGCTACTATCTAATGTTTGCCTTGTTAATTTATCCACTGTTACTGTATCTCCTGAATTTATATCTTTAGATACAACGTAAACCTCTTTCATTTTGGCCTTTTCTTCTTGTTGTTGTTTTGTTATTTTAGTCAACTGAATTATTAAGACTCCTATGATAAGTCCTGTGACTAACAATGTTACTAACATACCTAATAAAAATGAATTTTGTGCTTTTCTTTGCATTGGATTTCTTGCCATTTTTATTCCTCCTTATAGTTTTATAAAATATCATTATTCATATTTTATTTTACAACATTTTTGTATTAAAAACAACAAATTTCATACCTTGTAATATAAACTTAATATGATTGTAATATGATTGTAATATTGTTATTTTTATCCTGCAAAACACAAAAATGATACTTTAAAAGTACCATTTTTATCCATTTTTTATCTTCGTCTGCATCTGCAATTGCATCCTCCAGAATTGTTAGATAATGTATTTCCATTTGTTAATAATGTAGTATTGCTTGTTACATCATTTCCATCACTTGATAAATTTGTGCTAATTGTAATTGGTCTTTCTGTCACTCTATAAGTACAATTATTTTGATTTGCTAGTGCTCTTAAAAGCCTGCAAATTGCATTTACTAAAATAGCTGTTATATATGCAAGTAAAGTATATATAATTGCATACATTAAAAAACTTGCGTCAAATGCAGCAAATGCCACAACTAAATAAATTGCAAAAAATGTTGCAGCCACCAGTAAAGGATTATTCAAAATCTTCTGTAATACAATAGCTAGTATAACAGTAGCAACAGGAAGAGCAAAAAATAGTAATAATGTATTCATATTTTTCCCCTCTCTTATTTTATTTGCTATATATTATGTGCAAATACATAAAACCGTTACAAAACAAAATGTAAGAATCTATACATACTATAAATTCTTACATTTTGTTAATTATATTCTACTTTCATTAAAAACAAGCCTTGTGGTGGTAATGTTTTCCCTGCCATTTGCCTATTTTTTGCTTCTATTATTTTAGGTATATCTTCTGGTTCTATATTATTAAGCCCGACCTCTACCAAAGTTCCTGATATAATTCTTACCATATTGTATAAAAATCCATTACCCGTAAGGCTGATTTTTACTCTTTCTACGTCTTTTTCGACTTTTGCATCATATATTATTCTTACACTACTTTTGCTACTCGTTCCACTAGATTTAAAACTACTAAAGTCATGTTCTCCCACAAGATATGTAACTGCCTTTTGCATTTTCTCTACATCTAATTTTTGTGGCACATGATATGTTAGTCCTCTATATATTGCAGTTCCCTGTTCTGAGTTATCTATAACATACTGATATGTTTTGCTATGGCAATTATATCTGCTATGAAATTCTTGTGGTACTTCTTCTGCTTTTTTTATGCAAATAGATTTTTTTAATTGTGAGTTGATTGCTATAGCCATTTTCTCTATTGGAAAATCTGAGTCAATTTTGAAATTAGCTACTTGTCCAAAAGCATGCACTCCCGCATCTGTTCTACCTGATCCAATTAGTTCTACTTGTTTTCCAGTAATATTTTGAATAGCTCTTTCTATTTCACCTTGAATATTAAGTTTGTTTGGTTGTTTTTGCCAACCATTATATTCTTTGCCATCATACTCAATAGTTAGTTTAATGTTTCTCATCTTGGTTTTGCTTATTTTCCTTTTTTATTTTTAATCTTCTTATTCTTTTTTGGCTTTCTCTAGTAAATCTTTTATTTATTACATGTTTTATTAAAATATTTCTTAGTGCTTCCTCTTTTACATCTGCTATTAGATTTCCATCTATAGCTACAGAAATTTTACCAGTTTCTTCTGATACGATAATTGCAATGGCATCAGATTCTTTTGATATTCCTATTCCTGCACGATGTCTTGTTCCTAGTTCTTTTGCAATATCTTTATCATCCGCTAGTGGTAATATACAAGCTGCTGCCGCAATTTTATTATTTGAAACAATAACTGCTCCATCATGTAATGGTGTGTTTGGTGTAAACAAATTTACTATTAATTGTGGAGACACTTCTGAATCTATTTTCACTCCGCTATCTATAATATCATTTATTTTTATATCTCTTTCAACTACTATTAGTCCACCTGTTTTTGTTTTAGCAAGCTCTGTTGCCGCAATGACAACTTTATATACATCTTCTTTTGTTTTTGTTTCTAAATCTTTATCTATTCCAAAATATCTAGTTAATTTATTCGTTCCCAATTGTTCTAGCATTCTACGCAATTCTGGTGCAAATATTACTATTAGTGCAATTACGCCATATGGCATAAATGCAGTTAATATGAAATTTAATATTTTGAGTTGTAATGCTTCACTAATCGCTGTAATTATTAGGATAAATAAAATTCCTTTTAGTAATTGCCACATTCTTGATTTTTTTGCATAAATAATAAACTTATATAAGATGTATGCAACAATTGCTAAATCTAATATTAGAGTTAGTAACTTAAATGGATTTTGTAATAGTTCTGTCATGTAGCTTATAAAAGAATTCCAAATTCCACTAAAACTTAATGTTAAATTTTCGAACATATTTTACCTCTTTTGTTATAATTTTATTTATTAAAAGCAATATAATAAATTAAAGTTGCTGCTACTGATAATATCATCATAGCTGCTAATACTAGTCCCATTATTCTAGTTGCTATTTTTCCTATATCTTTTTTACGTTTTGTACGTTTGTCCATTTTCTTCATTCCTTTCATCTTAAACTAATATTAGTTATAACATAAATATTTAATAATTTCAATGGTAAATTTATATAATATATTTAGCAGTTAGTTGTTCTACTATTTGTTTTGCTTTTTCTTTGCCTTCTTCTGTTTTTTGTAGAGTCAAATCAATGGCTTCTGCTAGTTTTACCATATCTTCTTCTTTAAGTCCTCTAGTTGTTACTGCTGGAGTTCCTATTCTAATTCCGCTTGTTACAGTTGGTTTTTCAGGATCATTTGGTACAGCGTTTTTATTTACTGTTATATTCACTTCATCTAATAACAGAGTAGCTTCTTTTCCTGTTAATCCTTTATTTCTTAAATCAATTAGCATTAAGTGATTATCTGTTCCTCCTGATACTAGATTAAATCCACGTTTTTTTAATTCTTCTGCTAGTTTCCTTGCATTTAATACTACTTGATGTGCATATTGTTTAAATTCTGGTTGCATTGCCTCTTTAAAACATACTGCTTTTCCAGCTATTACATGTTCTAATGGTCCTCCTTGGATTCCTGGGAATATAGTTTTGTCTATTGCTTTTGCATATTGCTCTTTACACAAAATCAATCCAGAACGAGGTCCTCTTAAAGTTTTGTGTGTTGTTGATGTTACAAAGTCAGCATATGGTACTGGCGACTCATGTTCTCCTGCACATACTAATCCTGCAATGTGAGCCATATCTACCATAAAATATGCACCTATTTTATCAGCAATTTCTCTAAATTTTTTGAAATCTATTTTTCTTGGATATGCACTAGCTCCTGCCAAAATCAATTTTGGTTTATATTCTATTGCTTTTTTCTCAACATCTTCATAATCAATATACCCATCTTCTTTTACTCCATATGCAATAAAGTTATATAACTTTCCTGAAAAGTTTACCTTACTTCCATGTGTTAAATGTCCACCATTAGATAAGTCCATCCCAAGTACAGTATCACCCGGTTGTAACACTGTCATATATACTGCCATATTTGCTTGGCTTCCACTATGTGGTTGCACATTTGCATGTTCTGCTCCAAATAACTCTTTTGCTCTATTTCTTGCTAGTTCTTCAATTTTGTCAATATATTCACATCCGCCATAATATCTAGCATTAGGATATCCTTCAGCATATTTGTTAGTTAATATACTACCTACCGCTTCCAACACTGCTTCACTTACAAAGTTTTCAGATGCAATAAGTTCTATATTGTGTTTTTGCCTTTCTTCTTCCTTTTTTATTTGTTCATAAATTTCTTTGTCTTGTTTTTTTAACATTTCATATTTTTCCATAACCTTACTCCTTTAAAATAAGAGAGAAAATATATACTTTTCTCTCTTCTAAATTTTATTGTTGAGAATATCCGTATTGTTGCATTAAGAAATTTGTATACCATGCATTCATATCAAATTCTTCTACTGTCTCAGGTATTCCATAATCAACTCCATATGTTTCTACTGTTACGCTTTTAATTACTGGTGCTTTTTTAGGTTTATCTGATGCAATTTTTTTTCCATCACTATCTTTTGGTGCACTTTCGCCATCTTTTAATTCTGAACTTCTATAATATACTTCAACATTTGCTATTTTTTCAACTATATCCATTCCCTCTATGACTTCTCCGAAAGCTGCATAATATCCATCCAAAGAATTGCTTTCTTCTGTCATAATAAAGAATTGTGAACCAGCTGAATTATATCCATATGTTGTTAATGCAGGATTTATACTGCTATAAGTACTATAGTCTTTTCTCGCCATTGATATAACTCCTTTTTTATGTTTTATAGTGTTGTTATATCCATTTGCAATAAATTCTCCCTTTATGTTATATACTTGGTCATTTGTAACATCATCTTTAATATCACTTAAACTTGGTGAGCCTGAACCTGTACCGTCTTTATCTCCACCTTGTATCATAAAATCTGGTATTGTTCTATGGAAAGTTAATCCATTATAAAACCCACGATTTGCTAATCTAATAAAGTTAGCAACTGTGTTTGGTGCTTGATCTGGATAAAGTTCAACTTTTATTTTTCCATAATCTTCAACTTCTATTGTTGCTACTGGGTTTGGTATATTAGTAGTTAACTTTTTGTAAAAGCCATAACTTACAAATCCTATTCCAGCAACTACTAAAATAATTGCTATAATTAATAATACTATCTTAAATTTTTTCATACTTTTCTCTCCTCTATTTTACAATAACCAAATTATACATTTACAATATTAAATTGTCAAATACAAATTGTTCTTGCATACGTTTTAATGAGCTTTTTATTGTTCTTGCTCTAATTTCTCCAATTCCATCAACATCGTCTAGTTGTTGTAAATCTGCATCTAGTATGTGTTGGAATGATTTGAAAGATTTTACTAAGTTTTCTACTATATTGCTTGGCATTCTTGGTATTTTATTAAGTACTCTATATCCTCTTGTATAAACTGCCACTTCATCATATGAATCAAAGTCTTCATATCCTAATGTTTTTGCAATTCTTTCTTGAAACATTAAATCATCATATTCTAAAGTTTTGATTTCCTCTAATACTTTTTCAGCAGTTCTCTTCTTACCTGGTGCAATATAGTCTTTAATTATTAACAATTCCTCTTCTTCTAAATCTCCAACTAATTCTTCTAGTTGCATCTCCAAAAGTCTTCCTTCTTCTCCTAATTCGTAAATAGACTTTTGAACTTCTTCAACTATTTTCATTACCATTTCAGCTCTTTGTATTGCATTTATTACATTTTCTAATGTAACAATGTCATTGAATTCGTATTCGTTTAATAAACTTAATTTATTATCAAATACTTTTTTATATTTTTCAACTGTTTGTAAAGCTTGGTTAGCTTTTGAAATAACTTTTGCAGTATCTTCTAATACATATCTATAATTACCTTTAAATATAGTAATTATACTTCTTCTTTGAGATATACTAATTACTAATGCTCCAGTTTGTTTTGCTGTACGTTCTGCAGTACGATGTCTGGTTCCTGTTTCTGTTGTTATTATGCTAGACGAAGGAATTATTTGAGTATTTGCATAAAGTATTTTCTTTAAATCGCCACTTAGCACTATTGCTCCATCCATTTTAGCTAGTTCATATAATCTAGATGAAGTATATTCAACATCTAATTGAAATCCACCATCAACTAAGTCTAATACTTCTTTTGTATCTCCAATTACAATTAAAGCACCAGTTTTTGCCTTTAAAATGTTCTCTAGTCCATCACGAATTGGTGTACCAGGTGCAATCATTTTTAATACTTCTGTAATAACTGCTTCTTCCTTTTTTAAAGCCATTTTCCTCCTCCTTCACTTCTTTGACAACGTAAGATGCTGATTATTTTTAAAATTTAAGTCCTACTGCTTTCATAGCATCATTAACATTCCTAACCCCTATTATATCTAACTTATAATTTTCTTTCAAGAGTTTTTTATTACTTTCTGGTATAATGCAAGTTTTAAATCCTAGTTTTTCTGCTTCTTTTAATCTTTTATCAATTAAATTAACGGCTCTAACTTCTCCCGTCAATCCAACTTCTCCAATTATAACAGTTCTTTTATCTATACTAATATTCTTAAAACTTGAAGCACATACCAATATTGTAGCTAAATCTACTGCTGGCTCACTTATTTTTATTCCACTTACAACATTCAAATAAATATCTTGTGAACTTAATGCTAGACCTGCTCTTTTTTCTAGAACAGCTACTAATAGTGTAAGTCTGTTGTAGTCAATTCCATTTGCTGCTCTACGTGGAAGTCCAAAAACTGTTGGCGTTGTTAGTGCTTGTAATTCAATAAGTAATGGTCTTGTGCCTTCCATTGTTGCTACAATTACTGAACCTGATGGGTTGTCTTCTCTTTCTGAAATAAGTACAGATGATGGATTTGTTATTTCCACCATTCCTTCGCTTTGCATTTCAAACATTCCTACTTCATTTGTTGAACCAAAACGATTTTTTACTCCACGCAAAATTCTATATGAGAAATATCTTTCTCCTTCTAAATATAGTACTGTATCTACCATATGTTCTAGTACTCTAGGTCCTGCTATATTTCCCTCTTTAGTAACATGTCCTATTATAATAGTTGTAATTTCGTTACTTTTACATACACGCATAATTCTTGCTGTGATTTCACGTACTTGGCTGACAGTTCCTGCTGCTGAAGATATTTCATCTGAGTACATAGTTTGTATTGAGTCTATAATTACAAGTTTTGGCTTAATCTCTAATATAGAATTTTCTATAAGCTCTATGGCTTTCATCGGGATAACAAACGCTTCGTCTGTATCAACAGGCAATTTTGCCGTAGCCGTCATTTCAAAATTGTTTGCTACAAGCATATTGTCTTTAAACAAAACACCGTTTACTTCGTCTGTTTTATTGCTCGGTGTTAAGCTCTTTAATTTTTTAAGCTCTTTTGCAATTTCTGATTTTTCAATTATCATAATCAACTCTCCAATTCAATTTTAATCTTAGGATACTTTTCTCTTAAGCATTTGATTTTTAGCTTAAACACTTCGGTTTTTACACCCTTGACATCCACTATCCTGTAAGTTCCGTTTGGATAAAAAACCACAAAATCGGTAACATATTCAGTTCCTTTTTCGCCGTTGTTACCCTCTGTGATAACAAATCGGGCCTGTCTGCAAAATCCGTCTATCTTGCCGGCTCTTAACAATATTTTTAGCTGACAATAATAATCCGCTTCCGCACGACTGTCAAACGATATCCCGTCAACAACGGTTTTTCGTGAATTGTATTTACTCTTAGATACATTTTCACCCTGAAGTTTGATCCCCAGTTTCCTCAGGTCCTTTGTACTCATTCTTACTGCCATTAAATCCGATTCCTTTCAAAAAATCCGGCAAGCAATCATCGCAAACGAACGCTACCGTTTTACCTTTACCTTGTTTGCCTTTCTTTGTAGATATTGCAGTCATATTTGATTTTTTACCGTGCTTATGGCATTTGTAACATTCCGAGCAAAGTTTTAATTCTCTTTTTTCGCTTAAAACTTCTTGCTGCATTTCTTCCGGAAACTCTCGGCGCATATTTTCCTCGCCGACAACATTTATCAAGCTATCCTTCATAAACACCGGTATGTTGTGTTTATCACAATGTTTAAGTATTCTTTCAACCCATTCTATTTCAGGTCTGACCTTATCTTTTCTGTTCCCTGTTTCGGCGCCGATAATCACCCAATCAGCTGCCGCCCCTGCATCGGTAGAGAACAACCCGTCTGTAATATCTTCAAGCAAAGGCTCAACGCTTATAAAGGTTTTATGCTCT
>OIYS01000868.1_pt1 | contig 17835 bp, 19 predicted proteins | sample 1588271 | NCBI WGS metagenome assembly OIYS01 (sample SAMN03283286) | human gut metagenome | biome: human-associated habitat; material: feces | host: Homo sapiens | place: Peru | collected 2012
ACTCTCGCTCGCAGCAATCCTGTGCTTTCCCATATCTGCGAGCGCTCTGGCGGCTGATGTGCCGTCCACTATAGACTACTCACGCACCGGGTCTGTCGACATATACAAATATGACCTCACCTCTGCCGAGAAAGACGGCGTCTGGAACAATTCTTATGTCTCAACCGGTGTCCGTGATGAGGCCGGTGTTGAGTCCATTCTCGGCAACACGCAGATAGTCAATCAGCTCACCGGCAACGGCGAATCCTACGGCTACGCTATCAAGGGAGTTGAGTTCAGTTATCTCAAAATCGCGGACATCTGCACTTACACTGATGTGGACAACAATACGAGCAATACACAGGTGCTTTACGGCATTGAGCACAACGACACCACGGACAAGCTCCTCGCCGCACTGGGGCTGAGCATAGACGACAGATACTCCGCCGCAGACAACGGCAATGTATATGCGTATCAGTCGGACGTGCTCATTGATGCACTGAAAAACTCGCTCACAAATAATGCAACCACTGTCAAGAATGCGCTTGAAACCTACGTCCGCGAGAACGGCGGCACTGCCATGCCGGAGACTGACGGTTACGGCCACAGCGCAGTTTCAGATCTGCCTCTCGGCCTGTACCTCTTCGTCGAGACCCGCGTTCCCGAAATGGTCACGGAGACTACCGCGCCTTTCCTCGTCTCTCTGCCCATGACCAGCACCGCAGATAACGCAAGCTGGCTTTACGATGTGACGCTTTATCCCAAGAACCTCACCGGTATCCCGACGCTTGAAAAGACCGTGCGTGAGGCAAAGTCCAGCAGCGGCAAGAACAACGGCAGTGCAGACATCTCTGACGGCTTTGCACATACCGCAACTGCCTCTGTCGGCGATACACTTGAGTACCAGATCATATCCACGCTTCCGTCCATCACCTCGGCGGCCTCGTATCTCACGGATTACAGCTTCATAGATACCGCGGAGAAAGGCATCCCGTATCTCCAGAATGGCGTCACGCTTGAGTTCTTCAAGGATGCGAACTGCACAGACAAGATAGCAACATGGACAGAGGCTGACGGCAAGTTCAACGTCAGCTACACGACCAATGATACAGGGTACGTTATGAGCATCACCATGACTGAGACAGGTCTGGATGAAATAAACACCAGCAAGGCTGTGTACGCCGACGCTTCAATGGTCAACTCCGGTTATTCCGACTGCACTCTCCGCATTACATACTCTGCCCAGCTGGACAAGTCTGCAAACTACGGCGACAAGGGCAATACCAACGACGTTGTTCTCACGTGGAAGCGCACGAACAGCAGCTATTACGACACTCTCGTTGATGACTGCCATGTGTACGTGTTCGGGCTTGACCTCACGAAGAAGTTCTCCGATGGCAAGGGAGAGCTCAGCAAGGTCGAGTTCTTCCTACAGAACGATGCGGACGATTACTATGTCGTCGCCAAATATGACGAGACTGCAAAGGCATACTATGTGACCGGCAGCACTGATGACAAATCCAAAGCCACAAGCTTCACTCCTCGTTCTGACGGCAGGCTGCTCATATATGGCCTTGAAAATGACGCGTACACCATAACCGAGCTCAAGACGGACGGAGCATATACTCTTCTCAAGAACGGTATAGGCCTTGTAATAAGCGTCAGTGAGAGCAGAACAGTCTGCGATGTTTACAGCTCTGACGTCCTCGGCCTTATCCAGAACGACCCCCGTTACGCGGATGTTGAAGAGGGACTGTTCCACAATATGCCGCAGAAGCATCTGGAGCACAAGCTCCTTACTGCGTCGGCGAAGGTGGATAACAAGCAGGTCACGCTCGGCTCTGACAACGGCTCGGCAAACGCTTTCGTACCTCTGACTGTTGTGAACACCAAGGGCTTCGACCTCCCCAAGACAGGCGGTTACGGCAATTGGATGTTCCCGGCTATTGGGCTGAGCCTCGTAGCTGTGGCAGTGGTGGTAATCTACTTCGCGTTTAGGGATAAGAAGAAAGAAACAAATAAGTAAAGGTCATGGAGGCAGGCTAAGAAACCTGCCTCTCATTTTTGCGTATGAGCAGAAAAAAGAAAATGATCCTTGGCATTATACTTCTCTCGATTGCTCTGCTCGTCTGCCTGTACCCTGTCATAAGTAATTTCACCGCCGTCAAGTACCAGTCTATAGTTCAGACCAGATATGAGAAGGCTGTCAGCAATATGGATGATACAGAACTGCAAAAGGCAAAGGAGGCGGCTTTGGCGTATAACCGGACGCTGATTCCAGGCGTGGCAGATAACCTCTCGTTCTCGGAAGAGGCGCTCAAGTCCGCTGCTGAGAATTACGAGAATCTGCTGAATATCCGGGGCGACGGGATAATGGGATACGTCGAGATACCGAAGATAGACGTAAACCTGCCCATCTACCACGGCACTGGTGACGACAGCCTTGACCGCGGTGTCGGGCATCTGCTCGGCAGTTCTCTGCCGGTCGGCGGTGAGACATCCCACACTGTGCTGACGGCACACTCAGGGCTCGCTGGACAGAGGTTGTTTTCGGATTTAGACAAGCTGGAGTGCGGCGATACGTTCTATGTCCGCACGCTCGATGAGACGATGGCATACATGGTTCTTGAGATAAATACTGTGCTCCCGGAGGACACATCAAAGCTTGTTATCCTTCCGGAGCACGATGTGTGCACGCTGGTGACATGCACTCCATACGGTGTCAACACCCATCGGCTCATGGTGCGCGGCACAAGGATACGAAACGACCAAGCGGAGTATGTAGAAAACCTCAAGGCTGAGAAGAATGAGCGTGAGGGTGTCACACGGTCCACATGGCAGCAGGAGTATTTCAAAGGCATAGGACTCGGCGTTATATGCATAGCTGCCATAGGGATAGTCTTTGAGATAAACCGCATACGTCCGCGGCGGAGAAAGCGAGGGCTGCATGAAAAAGGCTAAGATAATTCTTCTCGCACTTATGGCACTCCTCGCTGCAGTTGGACTCTTTGTTACCTTCAAGCCGCTTATGGAGCGCGCCTCACGTCAGAAACAGGTGAACGAAGCCAACGACAGCTTTATTCAGCAGTTGGAGCAGATACAGTCTGTAAAAGATGCAGAACCAGAGGCAACTCCGTATGCGCAGCTCCGTGAGCAGATAGAGCAGTACAACACTTGGCTGTATGAGGGCAAGCAGATAGCGCTCACAAACGCGGCGGCATACTAGCAGCCTGCATTTATCCTCACGCAGTATGGCTTGCAGGATGAGACCTTCGGGATAATCTACATTCCAAAGCTTGAAGTTACCTTACCGCTGTATCTCGGCGCGAACGATAAGAACATGGCGAATGGCGCGGCAGTGCTGGGACAGACAAGCGTCCCCATTGGCGGCATCAACACGAACGCTGTAATAGCAGGGCATCGCGGCTGGAACGGATATCCGTATTTTTTTAATCTAGACGAGCTTCAGATCGGCGACCTTGTGTACATAGATAACATCTGGACGCTGATGAAGTACGAGGTGGTGGATATACAGGTCATTTCCCCGGATGATGTTGACGCGATAAAGATACAGGAGGGGCGCGACCTTGTGACCCTCCTGACCTGCCATCCGCCGAACACCGGCGGGCGGCAGAGACTTCTCGTATTCTGCGAGAGAGTAATTGAATAGACTAAGAGCCGGGCAGATGCCCGGCTTAAATTATATGGAGGTTCAATATGACAGTAGACATAGACCTGTGGGTAACGGCGACGATCCTCAGAGAGCTGCGGAACAACGGGCTGATCACGCAGAGGGAAGCTGAAAAAATCCTTTCCCGCGTTGCCAAACAGACCGGCGCAACGCTTATTATTTCCGTTTAGTCAATCACAAATCAAGGGATTCTTCATTCAGCAGGAACTCATAAAGACCCAAGTGCAGAATACCGTCATTGTCTGTCCAAGGTTTCATTGAGGTTTTGCTGATAATGATTTTTTTGAAAAAGTCCTTTGTATTTTTAAGCGGTCTGAGCTCAGTATCCATTTTACTTGGGTCGCTGACATTGAGCGCAGATTGAATGTAATACTTCTTAGAACCTCTTGCGGCAATGAAATCGATCTCGCATTGCTTCTTTGAGACTTTTCCGTCGGCACGGGCAGATATCTCTACAACCCCCACATCAACAGAGTAATCCCTGCAAAGAAGTTCGTTGTAGATGATGTTCTCCATGATGTGAGTCTCTTCCTGCTGCCTGAAGTTCAGCCTTGCATTGCGCAGCCCGACGTCCGTGCAGTAATACTTTGAGGGATACTCAAAATACTTCTTGCCTTTTATATCGTAGCGCTTGGCATTGCTGAACAGGAAAGACTCCGTGAGATAGCCAAGATAGTTTGATACTGTGGTACCGGAAACAGATATGCCCTTTATGGATTTGAGAGTGTTTGATATCTTGCTTGCATTAGTCAGGGAGCCGATAGATGAGCATAGGTCATCAGTCAGCTCTTCAAGTACATCCGGCAGTTCAATATCGTAACGCTCAGAAATGTCCTTAAAATACACCTCGGTGAACAGACTCTGCAGATATGCCATTTTATCTGCGTCGGTTCTTTTTGAAAAAACCAGCGGCATTCCGCCATACAAAGCGTACTCCTCGTATGCTTCGGATTTGTCCCCACCAACGGAACTGTAATACTCTTTAAAAGAGATCGGATATACACGAACCTCATCGCCTCTGCCGCGAAAAACAGTCAGCACATCTTTTGTAAGCATTTTAGAATTGCTTCCAGTAACATAGATATCGACATTCCGCAGACGCATCAATCCGTTGAGCACATTATAAAGCCGAATCGTTTCAGGGGCTTTAAGTTCATCCTTCGCAATGGCATACTGCACTTCATCGATAAGGATATAGTACATATCCGGATTGACCAACTTGGAGCGAATATACTTGGAAAGCTCGGCTGGATCACGGTAGTCTACGAAGGTGTCGTCATCGAGCGCAACCGAGATGATTTGCTCAGGTTTGACACCACTGCCTATCAAATAGTCATAAAACAAATTGAACAGCAGAAAGCTTTTCCCGCACCGTCTTATTCCGGTTATGACTTTTACTAACCCGTTTTCTTTTCGATCGATAAGTTTTTGAAGATAATAATCTCTTCTAATGATATTACTCATGGCAAGCTCCGTTCACTTAAAACTTAGTGCAAATGTTACCCAACTTTCAAGTCAGTTATACCATTCATCGAGAATAAAATCAAGTAGAAATAAGTTCGGGTAGCAACATCTTGCTTATTATCTTGCGTGTTTTCTTGCGTATTAGACAGCAGAGGGGAGTTAGTGCAGCCAGAGAAAACTTGCTTAGTATCTTGCACATTTTCTTGATATTTCAGTAGCTATTCGCAAGATGTTGTGGTATTGTGTGTTGCTGCAGAGGGAGGTGAACCGGCGCATGGCACAGGAAAACACCGCAAGAGTTATAACAATAGCGGCGACAGAACAGCCGCAGGATATACGGCTGAGAGTCGCAGCCTACGCCCGCGTCAGTTCATCATCTGACGAGCAGCTCAATTCCTTCGCCGCTCAGAACCGATACTACACAGAACTCATATCCAGCAAGGATAACTGGCAGCTTGTAGATATCTATGCTGATGAGGGCATCACAGGGACTTCAATAGAAAAGCGCGATGACTTCAAACGCATGCTCCGTGACTGTGAACGCGGACTCATAGACAGGATAATTGTGAAGTCCATATCCAGATTTGCACGTAACACCACCGAATGTCTTGAAACGGTACGCTCACTGAAAGCTCGCGGCGTAAGCGTGTACTTTGAGAAAGAGGGCATCGACACAGGCAAGGTCTCCGGTGAGATGCTCACAGCCGTGTTCGCATCGCTGGCGCAGGCTGAGAGCGAGTCTATATCCAAGAACATGCGCTGGAGTTACCAGAAGCGGATGCAGATGGGAACCTTTATACCAACGCATTTGCCATACGGCTATTGTAGATTAAATTATAAGATCGCAATAGTAGATGCAGAGGCTGAAATTGTAAAGCGAATATTTAACGAGTATCTGATGGGTAAGAACATGGAGCAAATCGCAGCATCGCTGAATATAGACGGCATACCGTTTAATAATAGAGGCACTTTGCGAAACTGGTCCAAATACACAGTGGGGCATATTCTTGAGAACGAGAAGTATATTGGGGACTCACTGTGGCAAAAAACTTACTATACTTCTACACTCCCACGCTATCAGAAGAAAAATCTTGGAGAGATGCCTCAGTACTACGCACAAAATACGCATCCGGCAATAATTGATAGCGAAACATACGCAGCAGCACAAAAATTGCGAAGTTCTAAAACAGATAATCGCCAAGTAATATGCCCTGAAAAACAATACATGTTTAATGGAAAGCTTATCTGCGGAAACTGTGGTTCACCTTTCAGAGTAAAGAACAGCAGAACATTGAGATACTGGATGTGCCTCAATAGAGCAAGTGGGAAAGATAATTGTACAGTTCCTCAGATACCTGAATCAGAGATAGTAGCTGCATTCCTCAGATTGTGTAACAAACTTCAACGTAACAAGTTCATACTTGAAGATACATTGGAAAAGCTCAATAAAATTCAAAACCGACGGATGCTATGGAGTCCTGACATAATTGAGCTTAACAAAAGAATATCTGAAATTATCGGTCAGAATCAGATGTTAGCCGTACTGAAACAGCAGGGGCTCGTTGATCCTGACATTTTCATATCCAAGACCAATGCGCTGGCTGAACAGCTTCGCAAGCTGAAGTTTGCGAAAGAGCGTCTGCTGGAATCAAAGACGGATGACACATTATCTCAGACAAAGCAGATCATAGAGGTTATCCGTGATATCCCGGACTTCCTTGAGGAATTCGATGCGGAACTATTCGACGAACTCGTTGATAAGATCATAGTTGAAGATAATACTCACCTGAGATTCAGACTGAAAAATGGTCTTGAGTTCAGAGAGACTATTAGAAGGGCGGTGCGATGATGAGCATCAGGCGGCAGCCGTTCGGGTATCAGATATACAGCGGGCGGATAACCGTTAATGATTCTGAGGCAGACATCGTGAAATACATCTTCCGGGTATATATAGGAGGCTCGTCATTCAATGACATAAAATCGAGCCTGCTGAATCAGCCGGTTTCCTATGATGGAGATAAGGCCTGGAACAAAAATATGATAGCGAGGATCTTGGGGGATAGACGTTATGTGGGAACAGATGTCTATCCCCCCGATTTTACCTCGCAATGAGTTCGAGGCGGCTGAAAGCATACGAACATCCAAAGTTCAAACAGACACGCGGTCAGAAGCCCAAAGACTGCTCTTTAAATTGAGTGATAAGCGCCCTGCAGTGCAAACTGAGGCAGATGTGCTCGGTATTATAAATGCACTGATTCACGATCCGAGTTTAATAAAAGAGCAAAAAACTGCGCCGGAAGTAACTGAGACTCTAAAGCTGCAACAAAAGCTTGACGACCTTCTTCTGGTGCAGCCGATAGATGAGGTCAAAGCAAAACGGCTCATATTTCAGATGGCGTCCGTGCAGTACTCCGCGATAGATAATAGCGAGTATGAGACTACACGCCTGCAAAGAAGCATATCCAAGCGCGAACCGCAGACTGAGCTTGATGCAGACCTGCTTGCGAAGGTCGTTGATAAGGTGATCGTAAATAGAATATCCACACAAGTGATCTTAAAAAATGGACAGATCATAAATTCGGAGGAAGTGCTATGAGAGATACAACGCCGACAGTTATATGTATCCCGGCCAAGCCAGAAGTCGTTCTGGCTTCAAAGCACCAGCTTCGGGTGGCGGCTTACTGCCGAGTATCCACCGATGACGAGGAGCAGCTCACCAGTTACGAAGCGCAGAAAAATTATTACACAGATAAGATCATGACCAATAAAGAATGGACTATGGCCGGCATCTTCGCCGATGAAGGTATAACCGGTACTTCTGCCCGCAAGCGTCCGGAGTTCCTGCGTATGATCCGCCAGTGTAAGCAGGGCAAGATCGACATCGTGCTTACAAAATCCATCTCGCGCTTTGCCCGAAACACAGTCGATTGCCTGAATTATGTACGTGCGCTGAAAGAGCTTGGCATAGCAGTAATCTTCGAGAAAGAGAATATGAATACCCTCGAAATTGACAGTGAGATACTTATAACCATGCTCGGCGCGTTCGCGCAGTCCGAGAGCGAATCTATCTCAGCTAACGTCCGCTGGGGTATCCGACAGGCCATGAAAGAGGGCAAAGTAACCATACAGTACAAATATCTGTATGGCTATCGCAAGGGCGATGACGGAAAGCCTGAGATAATACCGAATCAGGCGGAGGTCGTCAGAAAGATATACGACCTGTTTCTAAGCGGCACACCGGTCCGCGGGATACAGGAGTATCTGAATACGAGCGCTGTTCCGAACATAAACGGTGAGCCAAAATGGGCGCGGAGCGCCATAGACAGCATACTTACAAATGAGAAATACTGCGGCGATGTCCTGCTTCAGAAAACCTACATCGACGACTGCATCAACAAGAAAGTCAAGAAGAACACCGGGCAGCTCCCAATGTATCTGGTGCAGAATCATCACGAGGGGATAATAAGCCGAGAGACCTTCGATGCTGCTCAAGCCGAACTTGCGCGACGCAGCGCTGGGAAAAGTCCGTCAAAGAAAAATGCTCCGACAGGTCGGAGCAGGTACAGCAGCAAATATGCGCTGTCAGATAGGCTGTACTGCGGTGAGTGCGGCACGAGGTATCAGAGATGTACATGGCGCAACCGCGACGGCAGCAAGCGCATCGTCTGGCGCTGTGTCAGCCGAGTAGACTATGGGAATAGGTACTGCCACAACTCGCCGACGCTGGATGAAGAGCCGCTGCACAGAGCCATACTTGCCGCTATAAATAGTGCAGTAAAGGATAAAGACAATATAGTCTACAATCTTAAAGCTGCAATGGAAAAGGAACTTGCCCCGGTTGCAGGGCAGCAGCTCAGCCTGTCTGAGATAGATAACCGGCTCGAACAGTTAAATACCGAGTTCAGTAAAGTGCTTGCCGAGGCATCCGAAAGCGGTGACCAAGCGGCGTATAGCGATAGATTCCGGGATATAATGCAGAAGCAAACTGCGTTGAAAGCCCAGCGTGACGAGATACAACGGTTATTCGCCGAGAGCGGTAAAGCCGTAGCTCATATAGAGCAATGCAGGCAAGCAGCAGAAACAACACCATCAGCTATAACTGAGTGGGATGAAGCGCTGATCCGTCAGGTAGTTGAGAGTGTGACTGTAGAGACAGGCGGGGGAATAGTCGTAGCACTAAAATCTGGAGCATCAATACATCAGGAATTAATGCCTCTTATGAAAAAGCAAAGGCTGTTGTTGCCGAACTGAAAACGATGAAGCTGAAAGAAGCAGTTGAGAAAGTGGAGGACGGCATTGAAAGCACTGACCTACTGGACTTCCCAAGCGAGCATTTGACATGCATCCGCAGCAACAATATAATTGAATGGTTGAACCGCAAGATTTGCCGTAGGACGCGTGTGGTAGGGACGTTCCCGGATGGGAACTCTGCTCTGATGTTGGTCTGTGCGAGTCTGCGCCATGTAGCGGGAACTCAGCGGGGCAATAAGAAATACATGAACATGAAGCACTTAGAGACGGCTTTGCACGACGTCTCTATTGCTGGCTGACTTCATTCAGCCGGGGGCTGCAAATAAATTTGTGCATAATTCTTGACAGTACCCAGCGACCGCAGTGAAATGGTTTGCCTACTTCATGGATGATGCCATTAAAGTAAAAAATTCATCGGAGTGCTTTTTACCACAAACACTCCGATTTTTATTGTGTAAATAAGTGGCATTAGATATCTTGCACAGTACAGACATCTGATTTCTTGTTGCCATAGCGTTACCATGCTTCTATCTTTATGTATCAGTGAGATTGGTACTGCTTTTCGTCATAATATTGTTTCATGCCAGCTAACAGTCCTTTTAAAAATAGAACAGCTTGATCTTTGATTTCGCCTAAATCCTTAATACTATAGTCTCTTCCACATTCAGCAAAAGAAAGCGTACCATGAGCAAGATCATTTCTTCGTTCCTTCACCGTTTCTAGCACAATGCCTCCTCGACTTTTCGCATCTGGTTGAAAAACGATCCCATGTTCGGAACACACATTTCTTATTTGTTGTGCATCAAGATTTCCACTTATCGCGGTGGCCTTTCTATCTAATTCAATTACCTCTCCAACAAGAATAGAGTTTACAATTTCGAGTGCTTTACCTTTATATGAGTTATAATGGGCTTGCTGATCATACACTTGCCTAAACTTATAGGAGAACCAAATATCTTTAATTTCTTTTCGGACTCCCGCGTAGGTAAGCCCTTCTTGTTTTACTTTATCGTAGATTTCAAGGATACCGCCCATCACAGTTGATTCAACAAGATTGTACACCATAAGAAGTGTATTTGCCTTGAGAATTTTGATGAACTCGCTATTAAAGTACGCTTCTGTCGAGCTGTCTTCATTTGAATTGCGATCTAATTCTTTAATCGCTTCAAAGTAAAGGTTAATTTCTTGTACTCGCTCGTCAAACATATCGAAAATTGCCTGCATTACTCTATGCCCTCTAGTAATTGATTTTTTACATAAAGTATGCGACCACTTACTCGTGCAGGGGAATTGCTTGCATGGGTTGTCGTATGCTTGTGAAACTCTGGAGAGTTCAGCCAATCCATAGATTTGGGGACGAGATCAGGCTTTTCTCGCAAAGCTAAAGCAACGCCAACAGAGATGGCTTCAAAGCGCACACGAGGAGTCGATTTTGCACGAGCCGTTTTTGCAAAGCCATATGGGAAATACTTCTTTACAAAGCAAAGCATCGCATCAAACTCGCCTTGCATTGCAGCTTGATCAAAAGAGTCTTTTTTAGATTCAATATACTCATCAAGAAAACTGTCAACCCGATGTGTAAAATCTTGATAGCTATCAAGGAAAGCAAAGAAGCGAAGGACTAGTTCAAGTTGTTCATACCGTTTAGTCATCGTTTCGCTAATTGGACACACTTCCACAAATGTTTGATCTTTGGTGCAAGCCATTAAAAAGTCCATAAACGGTCCTCTAAAACTGCCGCGTCGGACTTCACTCGCATTTGCTTCTCTGCCGGTAGTATTAATCCGGTTGAAAATTTCCTGCCGTATATCTAAGGACGTATCATCTGATAACACGATAATTCGCATATTTGTTTTGTCGAATTTCTTCCTAAAGTATGCTGGAATTTCATCATAAGAAAAACCGTTTAGTGATGTCAACTTTTTTAAATCAGAAAGAATTAGGTCACCAGACATGAATTCTTCCATTGCTTGAGTTCTTTGAGCTCCGTCAATTATTTCGCAGCGACCATCTTCAGTGTCCGAAAAGAACATAAGCGGAATAGGGAGACCCAATAGAATTGACTCAATAAATCTGTTTTTATCGGAATCATTCCAAATATATTGCCGTTGATATTCGTCTGGAATATAGAACTCGTCGTTGCGGAATTGCTGAATTAGAAAATCTATTGAGTAGTCCCGAGTGTTGTAATCAATTTCCTTACGTAAAGCGCGAATTTGCTCTTCTGCCGCAGTTTTTTGTGTTTCCGTAATAGGCGCTTTCTTAGTAGCCATCACTCAACCCCCAAATTATGTAGATGATTTAAGATGCTCGTTCCGATTGCACGACCTAATTCTACCGGCACAGCATTACCTATGTGTACGCCGATACTCCGGTTAGTTTCCTGATGCTCTGGATCAAGAAATTGATAGTCATTTGGAAACGATTGCAATAGAGCTCCCTCGCGCATTGACAAAGCTCTGTTTTGTTCAGGATGTCCAAATCGACCATTTCCATATCCGTAGTATTGGGTTGTAATTGTTGGAGATGGTTTATCCCATTCCATCCTGCCATATACAGCCCGATACCCTTTTCCTGATGTCTTTTTATGGCATGGTAATTTCAAATCGTCGTCCCAATCTTTCCAAGAGCCTCCTGGGACTGATTGACGGATTCGTTTTCTGTTCATCTCCGAAAGGCGGCTTGCTCGATGTAGTTGGTCGTTGGGATCTGTTGCACCATCTTCTAAAGCAGGGAGGTTTCCAATAGCATCCCGTACAGTTATGTAGTTGTTTTCGTCATAAATAGGCGGAATTAACTCAATATTACCCAAACGAGACGCTAAAAGAACCAACCGTCTTCGACATTGCGGAACTCCATAGTCTGCACAGTTTACGATCTTCCAGCTATAGTAATACCCTAAATCGTCAAGCTGAGCTAAGAAATCTTTAAACACCTTCTCATTTACTAGTTGTGGAACATTTTCCATGGATAGGACTTCAGGCAGTACCGCTTCTGCAAGGTCTGCAAAATAGTACAGCAGCCGCCATTTATTGTCCTTCTTTCCGTTTTTATTGTATCTAAGCGAATACGTTGAAAATGGCTGGCATGGAGCACATCCAACTAAAACTTTTGTGGTGTTTGGAAGGAAATAGTTGTTTAATTCTTCGCCTGTAACTTGAGTGATGTCCCTTAAGATAAAGCGAGCGTTGTTGTTTTGCTCATATGCATATTGACATGAATGTTCAACATCAAGCCCCGCCACTACAGGTATGCCAGAGAGTTGCAAGCCATGCGTCAAACCGCCTACGCCACAAAATAGGTCTACCGCAGATATAGGCATACCATGAATTCCTCCTTGACTACAAGCTACTCAACTGCAATTGTTTTCAATAATCTTTCCTTTAGAGTAGCTTCATTTTTCTTCTTTAGTTCGCACTCCCATATCCGCAGTACGGTCCATCCACGCGCTTCAAACATGGCGGTTACTTCTTGGTCGTGCTTAATATTACGTTCACGCTTTTTCTGCCAATAATCTTGATGATCCGCAGGGCGCGTGTTTCGGCAATCATGTCCATGCCAAAAGCATCCATCCACAAATACGGCTATTTTCTGCTTTGGGAAAACAAAATCAGGATGACCCTTTACGGCATAATTTCGTCGCCAGCCGGTAATACCGTTTTCTTTGAACACTTCAATTAATCGAAGCGCTGTCGACTTGTTTTTATTTGATTTGACTTGGCGCATGATTTCGGATCGCTTTTCGGCATTAAAAATATCAGCCACGATTCGTCACCGTGCTTCAAACTCTATTCGTAAGCTGGGATCGTTCTCAGTACTCGACACAATATCGTTGTATCGGCTGATAATATCTGACAGCGTAGAATTGCGCTTTGCCTCATCAAATAAGCTGTGTTCATACACATTTGCAGAAAGGAATTGCTGAATATCCCAAACTTCAACACGTCCAGCGAGACCAGCGTCTTCGGCAAGGTTAAGCGCGGTATGTACGCGATCAAAGATTGTGATAATCACTGGATGTGTTCCGCTGCGCAAATTGGCTTTGCATTTTTCGATTAACAGCGCGCCAGGCATGGTCGTGCAATGAATAATCGTATTATTGATAACAAAATCACCGTTACGGTCTGTAGGGCCGTCAGCGACGGATGCACCATGAATCTCGAATGAATTATCCGGCATAATTAAACACAGCTTAGCGGCGATAAGGTGCTGTAAAACGGTTCCTAAATACTGTGTTCCGGGATTTTGTTTTTGGCGTTTCCTAGCTTGCTCGAAAAGCTCGTCCAAGTTTGCGCCGATTGTTTTGGACGTATCCGCTGTGAGAATGAATGGTTGATTTCTGAAATACTCACGCACTTGCTCTGCCCAAAAATCTTCGACCTCTGTAAAGTCAACGGTTTCTTCTGTGTTCCATGCGTTCAAAAAGTCAACGTACTTAATCATCAAGCCCATGCTGCCGCGGCTTGTACGACCGCCTTCCGCAGAAAGCTGTTGGGTAATACCATGCTCTTTCAAAATCTTTTTTAGATTCCCGCCGCCTAGTCCAGCAACTTGCCCTTTTCCACTAGTCTGAAAGTCATCGGGATTGAGAGGAAAAGTTTGATCTCGCACCAATCGAGTAAACTGAATGACGAGTGAAAGCGGACCTTTCGTAAAAATGTTATTTTCAGCTTGAAAAGCTCTCAACCTGGCTTCTGGATTAGTCATTGTAAATCGCCTCCGCAATTTTTGTTAAAAACCTTTCTCCAATAAACTGAGCCACTGGCATAGCGACGGCGTCTCCCATTGCCTTGTAACCGTCATTATAACTTCCGGGTAACTTAAAAGTATCTGGCGCGCCCATCAATCTTGCAGCTTCGCGAACTGTTAGAAGTCTTGCATGAGTTGCTCCGCCTTTCTTGACAACTAAGTACTGTTTACTGCTGCCGCCCTCTGGAGTTCGTAAGCATCCGGCAATACCATCACAACGCAACTCTAACTGCTGTTCTCCGTGTCTGGTGCGACGATACCCTGTGGCATAAACTGTTTCATGTGCATCAAGTTTTTCTTTATGACGTTCCGGTACGAGTTTCAAAACATCGTCCTTATCAAATGGAACATCTTTCTCAACAATATCTTTTATCGTTTGGTGACGGCGCGTAGGTTTATCAGTATTCCACCAAATCCAATCAGGCAAACGTGCGCCCAACTCGGCGGCTGCTTTATTGTGGAGCCAGCATGGACCGGTGCCAACTAGATTATTTGGTACTTCGCAGTCTTTTTTTACAGCAATGATAAAAACTCTTGGACGGGACTGTGGGACAAAATGTGAAGCATTAATTACGATTGCTCCACACTTATAATTACGTTCCGTTAAAGCGTGATGGAGGACACTGTAGTAATCACCGTTGTTTGTTGACAGCAAGCCTGTAACATTCTCAAGCACAAGTATTTTAGGCTGTTCGATCATCTCGTCTAGGATGCGAAGCCATTCCCACACAAGACCGCTGCGCGAAGCATGAATTCCTCCCAAAGAGCCTGCAAGGGATAGATCCTGACACGGGAAACTTGCCCAAGACATATTTGCATATGGAATTTCTGTGCCATTTATATTTTTAATGTCATCAAGCAAAAAATGCTCGTCTCCAAAATTTGCAGTATATACAGCAGCCTTTTGCTCACTAATGTCATTAGCCCAAATAGGTGCAAACATTCCTTGCAGCCCATAACCAACAAGGCCGCTCCCAGCAAAGAACTCATGCATTGTCCAAGGGGCAACAGATAGGTCAATATATTTTGACTTTGCAAGAGCCATCAGTCTGTTCTCCTTTCTTTGGGCTGCCTAATGCCTGTCGGCTTTTTCGCATTCTCTGGGATGATCCAAATACGGCTTATTCGTGAAGCGCCAGGAACACGGTTCTCTTTACACAAGATCTGCACTTGGCGTGATGTTACGCCCCATTTTTTAGCAGCCTCTTGAGCTGTGATGTATCCATCCAATGTCAGTACCTCGTATCTGCATATTGTACTATACTGTATTGTCCCCATTATATTCGTTTGAACGAAATTGGTCAAGCGTTCTAGATTGAAAAGAACCCGCTCTTCGGACATTTTTCGAAAAGCGAGTTCTTTCTTGTTTTCAAAGCCTTGAAAAATCAAGACCCTTTATTTGGCTACTTGCCAATCAACTTCATTCTACCAGATTCCGTAAGCTATGTTTGCTCTTACGCTTCTTTCATTGGCTCTTGCTGTTTGGCTTGCAGGGAACAGTCATTTGAAGTTCAAGCAAAGGCTTCAAGTAGTGCACTGTGAAGTGCTTAATATCTTCGAAACCACAATGGTTGGCGATTTCTGCGCTGTTGCGGGATTCTGTGCAGAATGCGGCGATTTTATCTTGGTGGCAATTTGGGGGATTCCCTAAGTTAAAATCAATTTTGGTATTCCAAATTGTTGCATAGAGCATAAACGCTTCCACATGGTACTCTGGCTGCGACACCCCTGCCATTTTCGTGACCATGTAGAGCCAATCCACACCGCGTCAGACTTCTGCGCTGTTTATATTCATTCTGAGTGCAATTTCAATTTGGCTGTTTATGTTCTCTCTTAATGAGTGGTAAAATGTCTGAAATCATTTATTGTATAATCTCAATGACCTTGAGGAGGAGAGAATACGATAGCCATCTCTTAACGTTGACCACGAGTAACTTCTAAGCCGTGAACATTTCGGGTATTTAAATACAAAACAGGCTCATCATTGGGTTTTCCCGATTTATCCAAATTATATTTATTATTATATTTATTTCCGTTATTATACGTCACGACATAATTGACGAGAGCAATGCAACATTCACCATCTTCACAAGCCTCAAAATATTTGACATCACCTTCAATCATGACGTCTTCATTATTGAAACTCGAATAACAACGGATTCTTGCCCCTTTATTTGGATCGAAAATATCTTGCCAGATATTTTCGCTACCAGATATTTTGCCAATCCATTTAAAAACACCCTTTTGTAAGCCTGAAGTCTTGAGTTTGACCAAAAGCAGAGCAATTATAAAAGCCAAAAGGATAGAAATATATTCAAGTGGAGGATCTGACTTCTTCACTGCTTTTGCAAGTAATCCTGCAGTAAGATTTAATATATAGCTTATAGTCACACTTGCAACTGCTGTTCCCTCAAATGAGTCAGATTTTGCTTTTCCAAAAAAGCGAAAGGTCTTAATAAAGATAAAACCAGGTATAAATAGGTTGAAAAAGTCGGGTAACGAATCAAATAGAGGTTTAAAATCCATAGCTACTCCTTACTTCTGCTTTTTAGGTTCTTCTCCTCTGGGGTCTGGCAATTCATAGGGCTTTTCGGGAGTGTTGGGGGCATTTACTTTCGCAATAATAATAATATTGCGAGCACGAGTAGCCGAATTACAATGTCTGGAAAAACAACTAAAATGAAAAGCATCAGTATTCCTACCTGATAGTTGCCTTACAGGAATAATTCTTGTGCTATATCCTGTGTCATTCAGTTTTCCACAAATCCTACAAACTATTTCCAGCTTAACAGCAGGTTTTAACCTAATTCTAAATGTTTCTGTCGTCGGGTGCACAGATAAGGAAATCACATTTTCCCTAATGGTCTCTTCACTTAACACTGCCTTGATTTTCGCAACATCGGCGAGGTTTTCCCGTTGATTCACGCAGACCTTCAAAATATCACCACCAAGTATTCTTTTCACCGGGGTGTATTTAGAATATCATATTTTGGCGAAAAATGCAACAAATTTTCCCAGTCCGAATGTTTATATTATACAGTATACAGAACAATTATTTTAGGGAAACAGGTATGAATGGATTTCGTTCGCCAAATATTTTTATCGGGACACAGGGTTCGTCGTGCCTTAAAAGTCTTGAAAATCAGAGTATTTTCACAAATTCGCCCATTAAGCCCTTTCAAACGCCTACAGAGTCCAGTATTCAGTGTCAGATGAGTATGGACTCTGTTTGACCGATTTCAACATGCCAAGAGAATAATGAAACAAGCTAAAGCGCCGCCCTTGGGGGGAAAACGTCAAGTTGGTAACATATTATTGATAGTTGCGAATGGAATCCCCCCATAAAATAGAAAACGGAACCATAGCGGCTAATCTTTCAGAAGTCCATGCTATTTTGAATTAGTCAAAAAGATTGCTGAAAAATCAGAACAGGACAAACCGCGAAGAATATAGAGTGGATGTTCTTAAAAAGTTATCGTTATTGGGCAAGTAGCCTTTACCCAATTCAGAAATGTCTATTGACGTACATCTATTCAACATATATAGCTATAATAGTTTGAAAGGCTTGTTGGCACGCGATATACTGCGATTCACAAAAATTGTAGTATATAATGTTAATCAAGAGATTGCATATAAAACACAAAATAATCTATGGGTGTGAAACAATTAGGATATTTCATCTGTCCTCAAAATTGGCTGAC
>OIYS01000869.1_pt1 | contig 17831 bp, 18 predicted proteins | sample 1588271 | NCBI WGS metagenome assembly OIYS01 (sample SAMN03283286) | human gut metagenome | biome: human-associated habitat; material: feces | host: Homo sapiens | place: Peru | collected 2012
ATCCAGAGTTTGTTAGATATATGAGTGATGAAGATGAAGCTAGACTTCTTAAGAACACGTTAAAGACTGACGCTTATGAAGAAGGCGTTGAGGATGGTATAGAACAAGGTATTCAAAAAGGTATTTTAGAAGGAGCTAAAAATCAAAAATTTTCTACAGCTAAAACCTTAAAAGAAAACAATGTTTCTATAGATATAATAGTTAAATCAACAGGACTTACAGAAGACGAAATAAACAGCATATAAAAGAATTGGAACAACAATCCAATTCTTTTTATTCTATAATTTTATTATTGCTTTCTATTTTATATAAATTTTTATATGCTTTACAACTCTGTAATAATTTTTTATGGGTACCACTTCCTACTAAAACGCCTTTATTTATAACATTTATTATGTCTGCATCTATAATTGTTGAAAGTCTATGGGCCACTATTATAACGGTATGATCTTTAACTAAACTATCTATTGTCTTTTTAATATATTCCTGCGATTCGTTATCTAGTGCACTTGTTGCTTCATCGAACAAGATAACTTTTGTATTTAAAATTAGAGTTCTTGCAATTGCGAGTCTCTGTTTTTGCCCACCTGATAAATTTATACCACCTTCACCTATAACAGTTTCATATTTCTTTGGTAATGATTCTATATATTTATCAATGTATGCCATTTTGCACACTTTTTTTACTTCTTCTAAAGTTACATCTGGTTTAACTAATCTAAAGTTATCCATTATAGTTAAATTAAATAAAAATGGAGATTGTCTAATTATTGAAATATTACTTCTTAAACTTTCTTCTGTTAGTTCTTTGATATTTACTCCATCTATTAATATTTCACCATCAGTTGAATCAAAATACCTTAGTAGCAGATTAAACAATGTAGATTTACCATTACCACTTCTACCTACTATTGCTATTTTTTTATTTGGTTCCAATTTTAAATTTAATCCCTTTAAAGTAAAATCTTCATCATCTCTATATTTAAATTTAACGTTTTTAAATTCAATTACTCCTGTAGAATTCACAAGAACTTTATTACCAAACTTTTCGTCTTCATAAAGCCTATTATTTACTATTTCATCTATTCTTTTTAGTGAAACCTTTACTTTATTATAGTTAACTCCAAAATCACTTATACTTTCTACTATATAATCTATTCTCCATATGTAATTTTCAATCATCAAGAATAAGGCATAGCCCATTTTACCATTCATAACTAAATATCCACAACTAAATAAGAGTATAAATTGTAATATATAAAATATGAGATTATTTATATTTTGATAATTTATTTCATAAATTTTTATTCTACTATTATCTCTAAACAAACTATCAATATTTTTAAATACTCGATTTTCTATATTTTTCTTTATACCAAGTGCTTTTATTTCCCTTATACCAGTAATATTTTCTGTTGCTCCTTTTACATATTTATCGGATTTCTTCTTAATTTTTTCTTGCGTTTTTTTTATTTTTGGAAGATATTTATAAGATATAAATCCCATAATAAAAGCAAATATAACTATTTCTATACCCAAAACTAAAGATGTTTTAAAAGTGATAAATATAACAACAAATACGACAAGTGATCTTGATATCATAGTTATTAATTTCGAAAGTAAATCTAAAACTCTTTCAGGATCTGTCACCATCCTATTTATAAATTCTCCGACACCTATTTCTTCATGCGCAACACATGGAAGATCAGTTACTTTTTTATATAAGTCTTTTATTACATTTTTATTAAATTTGATATTTAAATAAGAAAATAATCTTTCTCTTGGAACCTGAAGTATACAATAAAATATTATATACATGGATGACCAAATCGATAAATATAAAATAAAATTACCAAAATTCTTATCTATAAGACCTTCTAATGCCATTCCTATAAAATAAGCTGAACATAGAGATGGCAACGTTCCTATAAAAGCCAAAAACAGATAAATAAATAATTTTAATTTTTCATCTTTTAAATAATACCACAACAATTTAAAATTTTTAATCATAAAGCATACCTCACTTGATTCAATATAACATACTTTATATTATTTTACAACGAATATATATAAATTGTATTAATTTGTTTTTTTTGGTAAAATATATTTATGGAGGATATAAATATGGAAAATATAAATAAAAATTTTAATGAAAAAATTCTAAATGGTATATGTATAGTTGATTTTTGGGCAGAATGGTGTGGTCCTTGTAAAATGATGAGTCCTATATTTGAAAGAGTAAGTCTTGAATACAATGAGTTTAATTTTTTTAAATTTAATGTTGATGATGATGAAGCCAATATTTGTAAAAAATATGGGATTATGTCTATTCCAACTATAATAGTTTTTAAAGATGGAGTAGAAATTAAAAGAAATGTCGGATTTATTAATGATGACAAATTAAAAAGTTTATTGGAGGATTTATAATGTATGATATTATAATAGTTGGAGGTGGTCCAGCTGGAATGACTGCAGCTATATATGGAGCGAGTGCTAGAAAAAAAGTTTTAATTCTTGAAAAAGATTCTATGGGTGGAAAAATACTAAAAACAAATAAAATTAAAAACTATCCTGGATTTGAAGAAATATCTGGATTTGATTATTCAAATAATTTATTTAATCAAGTTAAAAAATTAGGTGTTGAAGTTAAATTTGAAGAAGTTTTAAAAATTAACAAAGATAAAAGTATTATAACAAATAAAAGCAAATATAATGCAGGCGCTATAATAATTGCAACTGGTTCTAAAAATAAAACCCTAAATATTTTAAATGAAGATAAATTTCTTGGAAAAGGTATTTCTTATTGTGCTACATGTGATGGAATGTTCTTTAAAGGCAAAAATGTCGCAATTGTAGGTGGGGGAAATTCTTCTATAAGTGAAGCATTATATCTAAGTAATATAGTTAAAAACTTATATGTAATATATAGACAAAAAGAGTTTAAATTTGATTCAATTGATTTAGAGACATTAAAGAAAAAAGATAACGTTACTTTTATATTTAATTCTACTGTAAGCAAATTAAACGGAAACGAATTTATAGAAAGTATTACTGTAAAAAATAATGAAGATAATAATGAATCAGAAATAAGTGTTGATGGCTTATTTATTTCTATTGGATTTAATCCTTTATCTAGTTTATGTGAAGAAATTCTTGAATTAAGTGATAATGGGTATATTCTTTCTAATGAGGAATGCACTACAAATATTGATGGTGTTTTCGTTGCAGGTGATGTTAGAAAAAAAAGCGTAAGACAACTTACAACTGCATGTAGTGATGGCACAATTGCAGCTATTAAAGCTTTTAACTATTTAAACAGAAAAAAATAAGAAGTCAATCTTATTTTTTTATTTAATTAAAATAATTATATTTTAAATCTTTTTATATAATAATTTTATTTATATCATATGTTTTAATTTGGTTAACGTAAAACTCTAAACGAGGTAGTAGCTCTTTGTTCATTATATTTTTATCTTTTATTTCAGAGAAGAAAGTGTTAACTATATTATATATTTTATCGCTTTTATTTATTAATGTATCTTCTGATAAATTGCCTAAAAGACAGAAAACATAGTAATAATATGATAAAGGAATTTGAGATGAATTATTTACACATACAAGACTCTCCATAGTTTTATCATTTTTTTCTAGAAATTTACTTATTCGTGTTAAAAACTTTTTAGTTTCATTTATAGAATTCAAATACTTAAATCTAAACTTTTCTATTTCTTCTTGATTACTATAAAAATTTTTGTCTTTAAATTTATTAAACTCATTTAACCAATTACTAACTTTTACATTTCTATATTCACTATAATTTATTTCATCGAATAGTTTATTATAAAACAAATATGATAATCTAAGCATTATTAAATATGGTTTACCATTTTTATTTGGTTTTGGAAGTATATCATTTAAAAATTCTTGAGAAGCTTTAACACAACAATCAATAATAGTTTTATCAGAAGTTAAACTCATCATTCTATAAGAATTTTCTTTAATAAGGGTAGCTTTTTTATTTAATCTAACAAATCTATCAATCGTATTAAAACCATTATCACCTACTTCTTTTGTTTTATAGATACATAAATTACTATTTAAAATTTTATTTATATATTCAATAGAAAGAGATTTATCCTTTTTCTTGCCTTTAAAAGACAAACCATTTAATTCATTTAAAATTCTCAAATTCTTTAGGCTATAACCATTTTTATTAGAATATTCTAATTCACCATTTTGATTCATAAAAGGTGATTCCAACATACCTAAAATTGATAATAGTCTCTGTTGCCCATCTACTACTTCCGTCACATAATTATTTTCCACTAATCTATCACAAGTAAGTATATATGGTATATTTATACCAAGTAAAATACTTTCGATTATTTTAGATGATAGTGATGCATTCATAACTTCTTTTCTTTGATAATAAGGGCGCAAATTATTACTTGAATTTTTTAGTTGTACAAGTAAACTAGATATTTTAATTTTTTCAGGTGTAAAATTAAAGTCTTTTCTATAAAGTTCAGCAAAATCTTTAATTATACTAGTTCCATTATTTTTAGGTGCGTTTTCATCAAAATACTTACTCATTTTAATATTGTATTCATTTTCAAAATACTTAGATACAACTAAAAACTTTTTATAAATATTTTTACTATAATGTGCATGGTATATATCAAAGTTCTTTTCTGCTTCTTCTCTTTGACCAAAATAATCTAAATATTTCATAAAATCAAATGAAAATGGATCTATTAAATTATCCTTTCTTATTACTGATATAAGCCAATAAGTTGCTTCAATAAAGGGTTTACAATTTAAGTTAGGGTAATTTTGCCACTTTTGTGTATTGATAAGGCCATTATAAATTTGATTAATATTAATTATAAAATCATTAAATATTTTATTCTTGTTTAAATTATCTATATTAGGTAAATAATTTTCTTCTATTCTCGTTTGTATATCTTGAGTATATGAAAAATTATAAATATTAGAATAAGTAGACGAAATTAATAATCTACAATTTAATAAAATATTTTCTATTTTATTTCTTTCTCTCTTACCATTATATAATTTTAATTTTTCTAAAACATCTAAAAACAAATACTCCTTATTTATTTTATTTCTTATTTCAGTAGTTATACAATCATCATAAAATTGAGCATTTTGTATTTCTTCTATTTCTAATTTTAAACCCGTATTATAAATAGTATACAAATACTTTAGCACTTCTAATTCTTCTTCATCTGTTAAATACTTTTTTTCTTCTAATTTTAATTCACATGAATAATCTATTACCTTTAAACATGCATTTTTATTAAAAAAGTTTCTTTCTTCTTGACTCAAATCTTCATATTTTTTATCAGATAAAAATTTCAATTGATTTAAACCTTGTTCGGTTAAAATAAGTTCATTATTATAAAAACTTTTTATTGTTAAATATCTATTATATCCATCTACTATTACAATATGATTATTATTTTTAAATCTTATAATAGGTTGTAAAGCACAACTTAAAAATATACTTTCTATGTAATTTGTTTTTTCTTTTTTGTTCCATTTCTTATCTTTTTCAAATGTTCTTTCTTTCAAATTAATAGTTTCATCTAATCCTAATGAAACTGGGCTTACATCATGTTCTTCACTTTTTAAATTATTGTTAATCAGTGCGCGTAAATCAATTTCTTTTATCATATTTTTCCCTTCTCTTTCTAATAATTAGTTATGTATGCTATCATAATAAAGGAGGTGATGTAAACCGTATATATACGGTATTTTATGAAAAGGATTGATAGATTTAGAATTGTTCTAAAGCAATTGAGGAAAGAAAAAGGATTTACTCAGGAAAAATTTGCAGAAAAATCATCTATTGATTCAAAATATTATTGGAGAATAGAAAAGGGACTTAGTATTCCAACAATTAATAAGATGGATGGTATCTATGATGCATTAAACTTAACATCTGAAGAATTTTGGAGAGAAGTTGAGAATTGTAAAAAAATAAATAAAAAATAAGATCACACTCTTATTTTTTTATTCATGTATTTTCTTTATCAATAAGTTTACATCAGATATTACAACATTAGATGTAGCTTCTTCTCCCAATATTGATGATAAAACTTGCAAAATCGTAACATCTTCGAATCTAAACAATATTGTTTGAGAAAAATGCATTTGTTTTCCAGTATTTATTGGAAGCTCAAATGATAAATCTTTTATAGCTGCACCTTCATTTGTTTGAAGATAAAAAGTTGCACCATGTAATTCATCTGCATTTTTAATTAAACCGCTTAAAGTAATTTCATATATTCCTGGTTGTATTTGAATATCACTTTGATTTAATATTTCAAAATATTGAGAAGGATTAGGTATTACCCAAACATCTTGAAGAATTAATGTCTCTGTAGTATTAGTGTCAATAAAACCCATTGATAATAATCCTTCTGTATTTGAAGGAATAATTGGCCCTGCAGGACCTGTATCACCCTTGTCACCTTTATCTCCTTTAGGACCTATTTGTCCAGAATCTCCTTTAGGTCCTGTTGGTCCAATAGATGGGCAACCTATTCCTAATTTAAATATTTTATTTCTTAATTCTATATTGTTTAATAATTCTTGATATTTTTGTGGATCCATAAAACTTGCCTCCTATTTCAATATATGTTAAAAACATTTTGTTGACTAAACCAATATATTGCAAAAAAGCGTTAAATAATAAAAAAAGATTATTACTAATCTTTATTCATCTAAAAGTATTTTACCAATTTCTTTCCAATTATTAACTCTTATCATACCATTATTTTTTAATTCTTCTTCACTTAAGTCTTTATTATGCCAAGCTGTAAATAATAATTTAGTTTCAGCACCTTCTAAATTAATTGGTTTATCATCTATTCTAATATCACAGTTTACTACTGATTTATCAGCAGTAAATATATAGTTTCTAGGATTAATAAAATCTAATTTCTTATATAAGAATTGATATTTGTTTTTCAAATTATTTCCAGCATATTCAACAATTTCTCTCCATATATAATCTGTGCATATATATATTTTATATTTATTACTAAGTTTTTTTAATATATCGTAGCAATCAAGTAATAATGTAGCATTTTTATAAATATCTATATCTTTAAATTTATTAAAAAAGTCATCTTTTTTATTTTTTAAAATATCTTGTATATAATAATTTTTAATATTATCATAATCTGGTTTATATCCAAGATACTCTTCTAATATTTTAGGAAAATCACCATATGTTATAACATCATCCATATCCACCATTATTGTTTTCATAACTACCTACTTTCTATTTATTTAAATTTTAAAAAAACAGCTATAACTGTTAATTTCACTAAATGTATTAAAGTTAAAAATTATGACACAACTTTTTTGTTTTTCAAAATTTGTAGTTCTTTCTCTAATTTATCAATTATAGTAGAACTTTTATATATGTCTATTAATTTACTCTTCTCATCTTGTTTATCGTAATAATATTTTTTATTAATATTTTTTATTATTAACTTAGCTACTTCTTCGTCTAAATTCTCTTTACATAGTAAGTATTTAAAAGCTAAATCTGCCGACTTAAAATCATCTTTTTCTTTTTTATTTTCTATATTTTCAATAAAATCTTCATATCTTTTTATTGATTCACAAACTTTAAAAGATAAATCATTATCAAAACTAGAATCTATAATAGTTTTTTCTACTTGCATATTAGGTGAGTTTTTCCACTGTCCTAATTCTTTTTTATTTTCTATAGAAAAATATAGTTTAATAAAATCTAATAAACCAATAATATTATTACTTTTATATAATTTTTTTATTATATCATAGTAACTTTTTTTACCTGATGAATATATTTCTAAAAAATAATTTTCATCCTTATATTTGTTTTTAAAAATAGATGTTTGAATATTTCTTATATGTGGATTTAAAGAAAGCATATCAATAGATTTTACTTTTACTTGATCATTAGAAAATTGTGATATTTTACCTTTTATTATCATATCAGTTTCATTAGTAATCTTAACTGGAATTACTATTTTATCAAGATTTTTATTTGTTCTTATTAACGTAGTAATTGTTTGTTGTCCATTATTTATTACTGGATTTTTTATGCAAATATCAAGTCCTAAATCATCTACTTCACCTGTAATGCTAACTCCATTATTGTACTTAACAAAATTTTGAGGTTCATTTTCTATTGTACTAATCATTTTTTTATTTACTGATAATACCCCTCTAACATTATCAGAAAAATATTTTGATATATCAATAGAATCTTTATCATAATTTGAAATACCAATACCTAAAGATCTTAATAAATTATCAATTAATTCTTTAGCACTTATATAAAAACTAAAATTATTATTTCCGTCAGTTGATACATTTAAATTAAAATTTCCATCCAATAGAATAGTAGGTTTTTTTATAGTTAACATTATGTTATTTTTACTGATAGGCAAAAGTTTATTTTCAAAAAACATTTCATATATTTTTTTCGGATTAATATTTGAAAGTCTTTTTGAATTATCAGAAACACTATTAAAAACAACTTTTTTATATTTAAAATTTTCTCTATTAGTTGTAATAAAATCATATAAATCCTTACCATCCTTTGGAATCTGATTTTTTATACAAATATCATAATTTAATTTCATTTTATCATAAGCTTCATCGTCTATATTTCCTATTTTTATTTGATAAACATATATATTTTTCTCTTCTCCATAATATATAGCATCTATTTTACCATCATAATCTCCATGAACTATGTATTTATTAATACACTCTTCATAATCAATATTATAATATGTAGCTATAGCAAATACTTCAAAAGCTGTTCCATATCCGTCATTTATTTTATTGATACCTTTTAGTTTCATTAATAATTTTCTAATTTTGTTTAATTCTGCAATAATAACATTAGCTTTTTCTACCCCTATCTTTTGTATTAATTTACCTCTATATATTAAGTCTAAATTATCTTCCAAAATATATTCATTGCTTATAGAAACTTCCTTTTTTACGGTTGCCCAATTATCAGAACTTACTAAAAAAGTATTTTTTAAGTATCTAATATATTTCTTTTTAGCTTTTGATTTTCTTAGGATATTTTTCTTAATTGCCCAATTACCTGATCTAATTTTTTCTGTCACAAACAAAGATTCTCCAGTAAAACTAACATATTGTTCACAACATTCTTGTAATCTTCCCCTTATTTGACTTTGCAAAGTTTTATTATTCTCTACCTCAAGATAGTTAGAAACCTCTTCATATATTTCATTTAATTTTGCATATTCTTTTCCTTCTCTAGTTAAAATATTAGATATACATATATATATTGCCTCTTTCATTGATATTTTTTCCATGTATTACCACCTCACACATACACTATATCATAGTTTTAAAATAAGATCAATATTTTTGTTAAAAGATCTCAAATCGAAAAAGATCAGTATATTTGTTTTTTTAACAAAAAAAGTGAAACCGAATTTCAGTTTCACTAAATATCCTAATGGGGCGGTTATAGGGATTCGAACCCTAGCATAACGGAACCACAATCCGCCGTGTTAACCCCTTCACCATAACCGCCACGCAAAACATAAAATGTAAGTAAAAATAACTTACGAAATATATTTTAACAAATTATTATCATTTTGTCTACTATTTTTTAACATTTATTACAATTAGACATTAACCCATACATAAATTTGCCTATTTCATATTATAAAGCGAGGAGGAAAATTATGAATAACTACCCTAATTTCAAAAATTATAATTATGCTGATATGTATAATAATCAATTAAACACTTATAATGAAAAAAATTATAATCAATCAAATGAATATTTATTTGATGCGTATAATGGTTTTATTAGAGGTAATTTATTTAAAAAATCATATGATCCTTACTTAAGACAAGAACCATATGATGTTAAACCTATGAATGAGCAAGCAGAACTTCTAACTAATATTGATGCTTTATGTTTTGCTATGACTGATTTAAATCTTTATCTTGATATTTATAGTGATGATACTAATATGATTAATTTATTTAATCAATATCGTATCCAAAAAGAAAATCTTACAAAGGAATATGAATCTAAATATGGACCTATTACTTTAAATAGTGATTCATTAAATTCATATCCATGGGCATGGGATGATATGCCATGGCCTTGGGATAATTAGGAGGTTTATATGTGGAAATATGAAAAAAAATTAGAATATCCTATTAATATTAAGAAAAAAGATTTAAAAATGGCTAAAAATATTCTTGCTCAATATGGTGGACCTGATGGAGAATTTGCGGCTGCTATGAGATATTTAAATCAAAGATATACAATGCCTGATGAAAAGGGATACGCTCTATTAAATGATATAGGTACTGAAGAACTTGCTCATGTTGAAATGATTGCAACCATGGTAACTCAACTTATGAAAGGTGCGAGTGTCGAAGAATTGATGGCTAATGGACTTTCTGCTCAATATGTACAACACGATCATGCAATATTCCCAACTGATGCGAATGGAGTTCCATTTACTTCTGCTTACTTTGCTACAACTGGAGATTGGAATGCTGATTTAACAGAGGATATGGCTGCAGAGCAAAAAGCTAGAGTTACTTATGAACATTTAATGGATATGACAACCGATCCTGATTTGTTAGCTCCTTTATCTTTTTTAAGACAAAGAGAAGTTGTTCACTTTGATAGGTTTAAAGAATTAAGAAATTATTATTTAAAAAAATACAAAAAAAATATCAAATAAGATATTTTTTTATTTTCTTTCTAATACATGAATATTCTCTAAAAGAACTCCTGTTCCTTCTACTACACAAGTTAACGGACTTTCTGCAATAAATACTGGAACTTTTAATTCATGGGATAATAAATCTTCAAATCCATGAACAAGTGCTCCTCCACCTGTTACCACTATTCCTTTATCTATTATATCAGCAGCAAGTTCAGGTGGTGTTTGTTCTAATACATTTTTTGCAGCATGTATTATTGTATATACACTCTCTCTTAGAGCTTCTTCAACCTCTTCACTGCATAAAGTTATTGAATGAGGTAGACCAGTAACTAAATCTCTACCTTTAACTTCCATTTTATCATTTCTATCTTCTGGATATACAGAACCTATTTCGAATTTAATATCTTCAGCAGTTCTGTCACCTACCAATAATTTATACTTATTTTTTATATATTTAATTATATCATTATCAAAAGTATTTCCAGCTATTTTTATTGAATCACTTGTAACAATATCTCCTAATGAAAGTACTGCTATATCAGTAGTACCACCGCCAATATCTATTACCATATTACCACTCGGTTTTGATATATCAAGTCCTGCACCTATGGCAGCTACTTTTGGTTCTTCTTCCAAATAAACCTTTCTAGCACCTGTTCTTTCTGCAGCTTCTTTTATAGCATTCTTCTCTACTGGAGTTATATTTGATGGACAACATATCAATATACGAGGTCTAGATAAAAAACTTCTACCATTTACTTTTTTAATAAAACTGTTTAGCATCATCTCAGTAACTTCAAAATCCGCTATTACACCATCTTTTAATGGTTTTATAGCTTGTACTTTACCAGGAGTTCTTCCAAGCATTTCTTTCGCTTGGCTTCCAACGGCAAGTATTTTTTTTGTATCCGAATCTATAGCAACTATACTTGGTTCATTTAAAACAATTCCTTGATCCTTTATATAAATAAGTACATTTGCTGTTCCTAAGTCTATTCCTATGTCTTTAGCAAACAATTTATCTACCTCCCATCATTTATATATTATACCATACTTTACCTTATTTAATTAGTCTAAATTAACTTTTTATACTTTTTTTTAGTAGATTCTCCACCTCTTATATGCCTTATATCAATATGATACTTAAGAATACTATCTATTTCCTCATATAAACCATAATTTATATCTTGTAATCTCTCATGTAAATCTTTATGTACAGTACTTTTTGATACGTTAAAAATCTTAGCTATATTTCTTATTGTATCCTCTGTTTTTAACATATAATTAGCTTCTTCTATTACTCTTTTTCTAATAACAGAATTCATTTAACACCTCTTAGTTAATTATATATTTTTATTATAAGTTTATACATAAAAAGGGCTCCTGCCCTATATTTCACTAATAGATTTATCATAATAATTTTCTGGATTAACACAAGATCCATTTATTATTAATTCAAAATAAACATGGTTATTTAAATCTGTAGAAATATTTGATGTAGCACTCTTAGCTATAACAAAACCTTGTTCTACTTTATCGCCTGCTTTTACAGTTATATCACTAAGGCTTTGATATACACTAGTAATACCCTTTTCATGTTCAATTGTTATAACATTTCCTAAAGTAGTATCTTCTTTAACTTCTTTTACTGTACCTGGTAATATCGCAACTATATCAAAAGCTTCACCCTTAGAATAAGCTACACCACTACTTTGCATATAAGTTCCTTCATAGTATATTAGGGATCTTTCTTGAGATTCTGCTTCTGCTTTATAGTCATAATAATTTTTAACTATTTTTACTTCAGTATCATTGTAAGGTCTAATTATTTTATCCCCAACATTTACAACTTTTACATTCTCTTCGTAATCTAAAATGCCCTTAGAAACATACTCAAATTCTGGTTCTGATACTTTCTTAGTGGCAAACCCAAGAAGTGCGATTCCTCCTAATAAAAGCGCAAAAGATATACCATATAAAGAATATACAACTGATTTTTTTAACTGTCTCTTCATTTTATTCACCTCATTTTTAAGTGTGAACAAATTTTTAAATTTTATACATTTTTTAAAATTTTTTTATTTCAATTCCTTGATAATAATGTTTTAATATTTCATCATATTTGTATCCTTCTTTTGCCATACCGTTTGCTCCATATTGACTCATACCAACACCATGTCCATATCCTTTGTTTTTTATAATAATTTTATTATCTTCTTGTATTATTTCAAAATATGTTGATCTAAGTCCTAATTTAGAACATATATAATTACCTGTTAATTCTTTAGCATTTATTCTTATAAGTTTTATTCTACCTGTACTTGTTTGTTTTAATACTTTTATTTCTAAATTTTCATTACACTTTATTTCTAATGAATTACAAAACTCATTTTTTGTATACGTTGTTGTTGTGCTGAAAACCGGTGATTCTTTATCCCAATGACTATCGACACTTCTTAAATAATCTTCTTTACTTGTAAATATCTCTTCACTATTTTCTGTTACACCAGGACTTGTTGAGAAAAAAAGTGCTTCTGCTACTTTACCATTATATGATAGATATTCTCCTTTTGTTGATAGAACTGCTTGCTTTACTTTATTTATGTTGTCAGTATAGGATTCCTTCCAGGTTGCTACTAATGTTTCTTTATCTAAATAAACTTGATTCATTATTGTATCTACAACATCATATTCCTTATTTATATTTCTTTCTATTTGTCTCATAACATATGAACGTGCAGCTACTGCTTGAGCTTTTAATGCTTCTATTTCAAAACTTATAGGCATTTCCCCAGCTAAAACTCCAACTACATATTCTTCTATAGGAACTCTGTCTATTATATTTTCTTCTTCTCTATAAACTCTAACTACACTATTTTTTGAAAAATTAAAAGTTATTTCGTTATCTTCTATAAATAGAGTTACTATTATAAATGGTATAAATAGTATTAAACATGAAAAAAGTAGTATTTTTTTAAACAAGATATCATCTCCTATAAAAACATACTACCTAAAACTCATTACAAAATCATATATAAAATTAGTTACTAAATATGAAATAGAGATACTAATCAATATATATATTATCCTAGCTTGAATTACTCTATTTTGTTTAAATAATTTATTTAAATTTAAACCCTCCATTGACCAAATTGTAAATAAAAATACAAAAACATAAAGAAATGATTTAGTCATTTTCATATTCCATTATCTGATCTACCCTCTTTTTGTATGCTGGGTCAGTTGTATTTTCATGAGCATTCAAAAATGCATCTATTATTTTTTTGTTTTCTTCTAATGGAGTTACTCCAGATAAAGCTATTATATTTATAAAATCACATTCTCTTCCATGGATTGCTTCTTCTTCTGTATTTACTTTACCACATCTAATTCCTTTTACTTTATTACAAGCAATTGATATACCTATAGCGCTACCACAGATTGCTATACCATAATCTACTTCTTTATCTCTTACTTTTTCTCCCAATAAAAATCCATATTTAGTATAATCAACTCTATCACTTGAATTAGTACCATAATTAATTACAGTATAACCCTTATCCTCTAAATATTTTGTCAAATTTTGTTTAGTTTCATAACCTCTATGATCACTTGCTATGCCTATTTTCATATATCCTCCTATCTTTTATTATTCTTTTAATTTTATATAAAATTGATGTTGGTAAGTAAAAATCGCCTATTAATTCCTCTACTACACCGCCAAAACCTTTTTTAAATTCGTATACACCATATTCACTATCTTTTTTATCAAATATACCACTTATACCAAAGAAATTATATTTTTTATAATTGTTTTCTATAGCATATTTTATCATATGCCATTGAATTAAATATTGGGCATATAAGTTTTTATATTCACTTAAACTACCACTAAATAAATAATCTACTTCTCCATTATATAACATAAACATCGCACAAGATATTGGTATTTGTTTTTCTTTTAAATGATTACTCTCATCTAATCTTTTTATAAGTCCATCTATTGTTATTTTTAATTCTTTTGCTTTACCTGTTGTTGTATCACTTAATAACCTATATTTATTTTGATTAATCTCTAATTCTTCTTTTAATTTTTCTTTATATTTATCAACATTTAAATAAGCAATTAAGTATTTTACTTCATCCTTGAAAGAATCATACATAGTTTGATAGTATACCAAACTTTTATCACTAAAACCTATTCTAGCGCTCGTATCCTCTGTTATATGTTTAAATGTAGGCAAATCATTATATTCAATTTGTTTTATCTCAACACCATACTTTTCAGCTTTTCTAATTATATTTCTATGATTAGCTTTCATACCTTTTTGTATATCGTCAAGTGATTTATTTTCTAAATCTAATACAAAATACCATCTACCTTGGCCACTTAAATCGTATCCTCTTGTGAATCCTCCATGAATGAATCCTAATTTTTTTAAATTATTTACTATATTAAAATTATTTATTTCCTTTGTTTCATTACCTTCTATATCTCTACTTTTATATATTATATATGGATCTATCTTTAAAACTAAACCATTTTTAGTTTTAATATATTTTTTTAAGTTATTAACAAAAAATTCTAACAATTCAAAATTATTATAATCTACAAGTAAACCTCTAGGTGAAGAAAAATTATATTTACCAAATTTACTCTTTTTAGCGAGTAATCTTGCGGCTGCTACTACACTCTCATTCTCTTCTACACCGACATAATAACTTATATATCCTTTAAGTTTACTATAATTATCCATCCTATTATCTTGAAAGAAATTACTATTTTTATAATTTTTTATAAATTTTTTATATTCATCTATAGATAGTTCTCTAAATTTCATGTTTCACCTTCTAAAATTACTTAATATTTTTTTAAATGTTTTTGTTTTAAATAATATACCTCCATATATTATTATACCAATTATTACATATAAAATAACTTCTAATATACTCATAAATCTTGATGTTCCAAAGTTAATATAATGAATTAGCATATATATTACTACAAACATTATAACAGCTGCTATTAAACTTAAAAATGTACTTTTTAATATTTCTTTTACATTTATATTAAATTGTTTTTTTAAATCTATAAAGCATACTATTAAAGATATAACATATCCAAGCATAGTAGATATGCTAGCTCCCCAATATGCATTAAGTCCTATTTTATTAAACAATAACATCATAGGAACATTAATTATTATTTTAGTTAATATTCCTAAAACTAAACATAAATATACTTTTTTATATCTATTTACTGATTGCATTATTATTATAACTATATTAAATAAACTACAGAATAAAGCAGTAAATATACTAACACTAAATACTGATACACCTAAATTATTTACCCCATAAAATATATTCCAAACAGGACTAGCCAAAACACTTAAACCAAATACCATAGGTATTACGATAAACAATAAAGTTATAATTGTATTTTCTGTTTTATTTTTTAATTCTTTATAATTTTTTGTTGAAAAATCAGCTGCTATATTTGGCAATAAACTTACTCCAATACCTGTTGATATACTTGTTACTATAACATTTAATTTTGCTCCCCAAGTAGATATACAACTCATAATATATTCAGCATTAGTAATTTTATATCCTAACTTATTTACCAAACACTTTATAACTGTAGAAAGATCTACCATAATATATAAAGATACAATAACACTCATAATTATTAAAGGAATACTATATGTAACAAGTTTTTTTACTAATACTTTATTAGTAATATTTTTTTCTTCATTTTTTATTTTATATTTAGAATCATTAATCTTAAGATTTTTTCTATGCACAATATAAAGGTATACAAGACCTACTAATCCTCCTATAGTAGCACCAAAGATTGCTATACCTACAGCCTCTTTTACTCCAAACAATTTTATAAATATATAAGAACCCGCTATTATTACAATAATCCTTACAAATTGTTCTATAACTTGACTAATAGAAGAGTGTTTTATATATTTTTGTCCTTGAAGATAACCCCTTACATCAGCAAGTATAGTAGTAATTAAAATTGCACTCGCACTTATTCTTATTACATAAGATATATCTTCTATAGAATTACCACCAACAATATCACCTTTAATCATTCTGGCTAGAGATGGCGCAAATATTATTAATACAAGTGTACAAATAAGAGCTAAAACACTAGTAATAGTAAGTGCAACTTTATAACTACGTCTACTTACATCCATATAATCTAGTGATGAATATTCACTAACTAATTTTGAAATTGCAAGTGGTATACCGACAGTAGATAAATTTAAAAATAAATTATATATATTGTATGCATATCCATATAAAGATCCACCTGCTTCACCTATTATAGCATTAAAAGGTATTACATATATTATACCTAATATTTTAGCAAGTATTATACATACAGTTGATATAACCGCTCCTTTTACAAATGTATCTTTTTTCATTTTATCACCTATATAAATTATACAATAAAAAAGATATTATTTAAATATCTTTCTTTAATTTAGTTTAGATTTTAAAATTATTATAACTTAGCCAATAATAATTCTAATACAGTTTAATCTTGCTTTATAATTACTATAATCCATATGTAATTTTATACATTTTCTATTATTTTAAAAACATTCGTATCGTCCTCACTCTCGTTCGGAACTCATCTATCGAATGTTTTTAATCGATACTAAATTCGGAAAGCCACAGCCACGCCATAGGTACTATTAGAAGTTTCACTGCTCCACACGCCACTGTTGCGCACGACGCAGAAATCGAAAATATTAATGGAGCGAGCAGTACGAAGTCGCCAAATTGCTGAACTTCCATTATAGTTCTTAATTGCTCCTGAAGAACTTGCTGTTGTTACTCCATTTGTTTTATAATAATCCAATTGTCTTGTCTCTGTTTCTGCTGTATCATATGTTATTATATTAGTTGTTCCTTCTTTTCCGTATACTTCTTTTGTTGATAATAAATATATTTTATCTTCTGATGTGAAATTTGTCTCTCCACTTGTAGAACCATGACTTGATACTACTTTTGTATTTATTATATTTTCTTTTAATCCTTCTGGTA
>OIYS01000870.1_pt1 | contig 17825 bp, 25 predicted proteins | sample 1588271 | NCBI WGS metagenome assembly OIYS01 (sample SAMN03283286) | human gut metagenome | biome: human-associated habitat; material: feces | host: Homo sapiens | place: Peru | collected 2012
GTGAAAATTGTGATATAGAGTTGATTTCTAAAGTAACTAATCTTACTTACGATGAAGTAGTTAAATTAAAAGAAGAACAGTAATCTTGTTCTTCTAACTTAATTCTTGAGATAATTGGTTATATGCATCAATTATCTTTTTTTCTTGAATATTATTTTTTTGATAATATCCTTTATTTACGCATTCTTCATAAATGTCTTTTGTTAACTTATTTATATTTTTAAACATTTTAAAATATAAATCATAAATATCTTTATTACTTGCTTCATTTAAAGCATATACTATATTTACAGATATATTTTTTTCAGTTGTTAACATTTCTAATAAATAATCTTTATCACTCATTATTATTCTCCTTTAATTTTGATAAAATTTCATTACAGTTATCTTCGTGTAATTTTATTAACTTTTCTATTAGCTTTGTTGTTTTATCTGTGGTGAATTCTTCATAAACTTTATATTTTTTTAAAGCAATTAAGTTCCAATTGAAGGCATCACTTAAATATAATAAATCTTTTTCAGTCATATAAACCACCTTTCAGTATTATTATGGCATGAGTAGGTTAAAATATATTGTTAATAATTGGTATAAATGATAAAATAAATTTTAAAAGTGATGGCTTAGTCACTTTAGAGTCATAATAAAATAATATGATGTTAATGGGTGAAGAAATATGGATATATTAAAAGTTGAAAATTTAGTTAAAACTTATAAAAATGGTAATTCTACGATTAATGCTGTTGATAATATAAGTTTTAGTGTGGAAAAAGGCGATTTTGTAGCTATTGTTGGGGCCAGTGGTAGTGGAAAATCTACCCTTTTACATTTGCTTGGAGGTGTTGATAGACCAACGAGTGGTAAAGTATTTATTGATAATGTAGATATTTATAGTATGAATAATGATGCTTTAGCTATATTTAGAAGAAGACAAGTGGGATTAATTTATCAATTTTATAATTTAATACCAATTTTAAATGTTGAAGAAAATATTGTTCTTCCTTGTAAGTTAGATGGTAAAAATGTAAGTAAGGATAGACTTAATGAAATTATTGATACTTTAGGTTTAAGTGCCAGAAGAAAACATTTGCCAAATGAGTTATCGGGAGGTCAACAACAAAGAGTTTCAATTGGAAGAGCTATTATTAATAATCCAGCATTAGTTTTAGCGGATGAACCAACAGGAAACTTGGATTCCAAGGCTAGTGATGAAATCGTAGCTTTATTAAAAGAGTCAAATAAAAAATATAAACAAACTATTATTGTTATTACACATGATCCTGATATTGCAAGTGTTGCAAATAGAGTTATTACTATTGAAGATGGAAAAATAGTTAGTGATGTAAGGAATTAATTATGAATGTATTAAATAATTTAACTATTAAAAATCTAAAATTAAATAAAAAAAGAACAATAGTAACAATAATAGGTATTATGCTTTCTGTTGCTTTAATATGTGCAGTAGCTGGTATGGTTACATCATTTCAAGCAACTTTAGTAAATATAGCTATTACAGATGGAGGAAATAGACATTTAACAATTGAAAATGTAAGTAAAAAAGATTTAAAATATTTTACAAATAATAGTCATGTTAAAAGTATTTATTTAACAGAAACTTTAGGTTATGCAAAATATGATAATATGAATGAATATAAGCCTTATGCTTATGTTTTGGGATATACAAAAGAGGCTTTTGAAAATACAACATTAAAAATAGTTTCAGGTAGACTTCCTCAAGATAGTGGAGAAATCGTAGTTAGCGTACCATTTCAAAATAATGCTAAAGTAAAAATTGGTGATACAATTATCTTAGATATTGGTAAAAGAGTATGTACGGATGGAACTATTTTAAATCAAAGTAATCCATATTACGTTGAAGAAGGAGAAATTAACGAATGTCAAGAATATATAACTGATACACATAAACATGAATATAAAATTGTGGGTATTATGGAAAGATTAAATTATAATATTGAAGGATATAGTGCTCCAGGTTATACAGTAATTACTAAAATAGATAATGTAAGTGATAATATAAATGTCTCATTATTATTTAAAGATGCTGGATATTATAAAGAATATATAAATAATATAGCAAATGATAAAGATTTAAATAAATATAATATTACTTTAAATGATGAACTTTTAAGGTGGAGTGGCGTTAGTTTAAGTGATAGAACAATGAATATGTTATATGCTGTTGCGGGTGTAGTAATAGGTATTATAATACTTACTAGTGTATTTGTTATAAAAAATAGTTTTGATATTGCTAATCAAGAGAAGAAAAAGATGTATGGTATGCTTTCTAGTGTTGGAGCAACAAGTAAACAAATAAAGAAAAATGTTTTACATGAAGGTTTTATTCTTGGTTTAATTGGTATTCCGTTAGGTATATTATCAGGTATACTTGCTGATTATATACTTGTTATTATAATAAATTATTTTGCTAAGTATACTTCTGATGATTTTAAATTTGTATTTAGTATATCTATTTGGCCAGTAATTTTAAGCATTATACTTGGAGCAGTTACAATATATTTATCTATTCTTAGAGCTGCTAAAAAAAGTAGTAAAATTTCACCGATTGAAGCTATTAGAAATAATAATGAAATAAAAATAAATAGTAAGAAAATTAAGTCATCTACAATAGTTAATAAATTATTTGGAGTTGGGGGAGATATTGCCTATAAGAATTTAAAGAGAAATAAAAAAAGAAATAGAACTACGATTATATCAATTGTAATAAGTGGTGCTGTATTTATTTCTTTATCATCATTTTTGAGTTATGGTTTTAAGTTATCTAATCAATATTATAAAGATATTAATTACGATATTCAATTATATATAAGAGATGCTGATGAAGATAAAACATCTAGAATATTTGCTGATATAGAAAAATTAGATACAATTACTAGGTATAGTATAAATAAAAGCGTAAGTATGACATTTGATTATAAAAAATATTATAATGATGATGTATTAAAATTTTTTGATGATGTAAATGATTTGTCCCTTAGAATTATGTCTGTTGGAGAAACTGAGTTTAAAAGAATACTTAAAGAAAATAAAGTTGATGAAAGTAATTTTAATTATAAAGGTTTATTAATTGATAAAAATATTTTTTATCAAGAAGGTAGTAAAAATTATAAGGAAGTAAATTTATTTGATTTAAATAAATTTAAAACTGTAACTGGTTCTATTAATAATAAAGATTTAAGTATTGGAATTATAAAAAGAATTGATACTTTACCAATGGGACTTCAAAATGTATATAGTGAAACTCCAACAGTTATAGTAAGTGATAAATTTTATGATTATATTGTATTAAATTATAATATAACGGCTACTGATTCAAAAAGCCTGTATATTAAATCAACAGATGCAGAAAAACTAGAAAGTTTAATTAAAGAATATTTACTTGATAATGATATTACTAATTATAATTTGTTTAATATTGAAACAGAAGCTAAGGCTCAAAGAAGTTTAATTATTTTAGTAGCAATTTTCTTGTATGGTTTTATTATTGTCATTAGTTTAATTGGTGTTACTAATATTATTAATACAATAAGCACTAATATGAATTTAAGAAGAAGAGAGTTTGCTATGCTTAAGTCTATTGGTATGACTAAAAATGAATTTAATAAAATGATTAATTTAGAATCAATTATGTATTCTACGAAAGCATTAATTATTGGTATTCCTTTGGGTATATTGGGGTCATTCGCAGTTTATAAAGCATTCGCAAGTGGTAATGATTATGGATATTTATTTCCATGGCAAGCAATTATAATTGCAATATTGGTTGTTTATATTTTAGTTAGTTTAATTATGCATTTTGCTTTAAGAAAAACAAGAAATGAAAATATAATTGATGTTATTAAAGATGAAAATATATGATTTGTGCGAATAAATAGATTTGATTTAACCTAAAAATAATGGTATCATTTATTTAGAAGTGATACCTTTTTGTTGTTAGAATGTGAGGTGTATGTATGAAGATACTTTTGGTAGAAGATAATGAAATGATTATAAAAGCCATTAAGTTTTTACTTGAAGAGCATAATTATGATGTAAGTGTAGCTAGTACAATTAAAGATGCAAAAGAAAAAGTAAGTAATAATTATGATTTAGTAATCTTGGATGTAATGTTGCCAGATGGAAATGGTTTAGACTTTTTTAAAAATTATGTAGATGTTCCAACGCTGGTATTAAGTGCTAAGGATGAAGAAGAAGATGTTGTAACATCATTAGATCTGGGGGTAGAAGATTATATTATAAAACCGTTTAGGTCAAAAGAACTATTATCTAGAATAAATAATATTATTAAAAGAAATAAGAAAAGTAATGTTAAAATATATAAAAATATAACATTTGATATGGGTGGATATAGAGTATATAAAAATAATCAAGAAATTATTTTAACTGGTTTAGAATTAAAATTATTGTTTTTTCTTCTAGAGAATAGTGGAATTATAGTTACTAGAGATATGATTATAGATAAAATTTGGGATGTATCTGGAAAGTTTGTTAATGATAATACTTTAAGCGTGTATATAAAAAGAATCAGAGAAAAGATTGGATGCGAAGATATAATTAAAACTGTTAAAGGTATAGGATATAGGATTGATTTATGAAAAAAATTAGTTTGTGGTTTATAAGTAGTTTATGTTTGGTAATATTAATAAGTTATATTGATTATTATAGATATAGTAAAGTAATAAATGATTTTGTGGATAGTATGATTACTGAGGTAAGTAGTAAATATCCCGATGTAAATGAAGAAGAAATAATTAAAATAGTTAATGGACGTAATAAAGGTAATAGTAGTATATTAAAAAAGTATGGATTTACAGATAGTGATATAAATTATTTAAGTAAGATGAATGATTCTTTTTATAAAAATATTGTTATTAATGTAATATTGTTTGTTGTTTTCGGAGTAGTATGTATTAGTGTATATGTAATTGATAAGAAAAAAAGATGTAAAGAGATTAATGATATTACAAATTATTTAAAAAGAATAAATGATGGAATATATGATTTAGAAATAATAGATAATATTGAAGGAGATTTATCTATTTTGAAAAATGAGATTTATACCACAACAGTTAGTTTAAAAAGTTTATATGCTAAAGAAAATGAAGAAAGAATTAAAATAAAGGATAATTTAGCTAATATATCGCATCAATTAAAGACACCCCTTACATCTATTTTATTAATGATTGATACATTACTTGAAGAAAATGTTAGTAAAGAAAAACAAATAGAATATTTAAATGATATAAGAATGCAGATTGAGAATATTAATTTTTTAATTATTGCTATGCTTAAATTATCTAGATTTGATGCAAATGTAGTGGTTTTTGAAAAAAGAGAAATAGTTGTTAAAGATTTGTTATTTGATGTTTTAAAAAATGTTGATATATTAAGAGAACTTAAAAATATAAATATACATGTAAGTGGTAAAAATGATGTAACTTTTGTGGGAGATTATAAATGGGAAACAGAAGCAATAACTAATATATTAAAAAATGGAATTGAGTATAGTAAAGATAATGGAGATATTTATGTAAATTATAAAGATAATGGAATGTATGTAAGTATTGATATAATTGATAATGGGAATGGTATAAGTAATGAAGATATGAAGCATATATTTGAAAGATTTTATAAGAAAAATAATAATAGCAATAATTTTGGAATAGGGCTTTCTTTAGCTAAAGAAATAATAGAAAGAGATAATGGAACAATTAGGGTAAGTAGTAATAATGGTACTAAATTTAGTATAAGATATTATAAATAATTGTTTACTTAAATGTTATAAAAATGTATAATGTTGTTATGAAAGTGAGTGGTTGAATGATGGATATTTATAAAAATGTTAAAGGAAAGAAAAGCTTGCTTATTATAGGTATTATTTTGTTTGTAGTTTTTATGGGGTTAGGTCTTCTTATATATTCTGGAGAAATTGATGCGGAATATGAAGTTTTAACTAAAAATACTAGTGAGAATGTTTATGCTAAATTAAATGTAAGTTTATTAGATAGTGCTTTTGCTACGGAAACTCTTGATGGTAAAGAAAAAGATTATTATGTAGCTTTTGATGAAAATGATAATCCATTTATTATTGTGCTTGATAAAGATGGTTTAGAAAGTTTAAGGAAAATACAAGAATATACTTTAAGTGAAGTAGAAATGGAAAAACCTGAACCGGTCATGGTTTATGGTAATGTCTCAAAAAGTGATACAGAAGTATTTAAATATTTGCAAGAGTTTTTGAAAGATGAAGATGGTAATACTTATTCTATTGAAGATTTAAAAAAAGTAGTCGGTGATAATTATCTTGATACTACTTGGGATAATGTAGAACAAGGTATTTGGGCTTTAGTTACTTTTAGTATTTTGTCTTTGATTGGTTTAAGTTTAATTATAATTTATTTTGTTAGAAATAAAAAAAGTAAAAATTTATTAAAAGAATATGGTAGAGAACTTGAAAAAATAGAAGAAGATGTAAAAAGTGGTAGAGGTATGCATAATAAGGAATGTGGTGTTTATTTAACTGATAAATATTTATTTAGTTATGCAAATGGGGTTAAGTTAATTGAAATTAAAGATATTGTTTGGATTTATCCTTTTATAACAAAACAAAATGGAATAACAATAAGTAAAAGTATTTATGTTATAACGAATAATGGTAAAAGTAATGTAATTACAGTGGCAAATACGTGGGGTAAGAAAAATAAAAATGCTTTTGAAGAATTATATCAAGATATAATTAATAAAGTACCTAATGTTTTAGTAGGTTATTCTAAGGAAAATAAGGAAAAAGCTAAAGAAATGTATAAAAAATAGGAAACTACAGGGTTTCCTTTTTAGTTGAAAGTTTTATTAGCATAATTAAAGTTTGCTAATATTTTAAAGTTTTCGAAATATTTTAGTTTATCATTTTCATAATTTATGTAGTAGGCATGTTCCCAGAGATCAATACAAAATAATGGGGTTAAATTAAATAGATAGGGACTATCTTGATTAGATGTTGATATTAAATCAATTTTATTGTAATTGTTTTTTACTAAGAAAATGTAGCCGGATCCTTTTAAATCTGTAACTAGAGTTTTAAATTCATTCCACATATTATCAAAAGAACCAATTTTTTCTTTTATAGCATCAAGCAATTTACCTTTGGGATTTTCTTTATTGTGAGGATTTATTGATTGCCAATATAATTCATGATTAGTTACTCCACCGAGATAAAATATTAAATCATTTTTATCTTCATCTTTAAATTCATTTAAATGATTATATAATTCTTCGATACGATATTTATTATTTAGGTTATATTTTGCTAATATTTTATTTAAGTTATTTAAATAAGACAATTCATGTTTATAATGATGAAGTCCGATTGTGTGAGTATCAATAAATGGTTCTAAAGAAAACATTTCAAATGGTAAAGGTTTTAAAGTATACATATAATCACCAATTTATTGTATGAAAAAAAATAAAAAATTGTTAATTTTCTTTTTATCTTGCTAATTTCATTATTTTTTTGAAAAAAGTAAAATATTATGATACAATTTAGATGAGGGTGATAAAATGCAAATTAATGAAAAATTAAAAAAGTATATTGAAGAAAATATTCTTCCTAGTTATCAAAAAAATGAGGTAGGTCATGGAATTGCCCATATAAATTCTGTAATTGGAAGAAGTTTTAAATTTTCAAAATTAGTTGATGGAATTAATTATGATATGGTTTATGTAATAGCTGCATATCATGATATTGGACATTATATTGATGCTAAAAATCATGAAAAAGTTTCTGCAGAAATGTTACTTGATGATAAGAAATTAAGAGACTTTTTTACTGAAGATGAAATTAAAATTATGGCTGATGCAGTATACGACCATAGGGCAAGTTTAGAAGGCGAACCAAGGAGTATATATGGTAAAATTGTTTCTTCTGCAGATAGAAATACAATTCTTGAAATTCCTTTGAAACGTACTTATAGTTATCGTGTTGCACATAATGAGAATTATAATATTGATGAAATAATTGAAGAATCAAGATTACATTTACAAGAAAAATTTGGAATAGATGGTTATGCTAATGAAAAAATGTATTTTGAAGATTTGGATTATAAAAAGTTTTTAGAAGATATTCAAGCATTAACAAGTGATAAAGAATTATTTAAAAAGAGATTTTGTGAAGTTAATGGAATTGATTATCCTAAGGAATTACTTAGAACAAAAGCATAAGAAAAGAATGTTGCAATTAACATTCTTTTTGTCTTTTTAAAATTAAATCTTCTTCATTTAATAGTTTAGATTCAATGAATTCATTTATTTTATTAGTTAGTTCTTCATGTGTTAATTCAGGCATTATTTCCATGAGTTGTTGAACTAATTTTTGAATAATTAAGTATTTTCGTTCTTTTTGAAATTTATCTTTAATATCAAGATGTGGTAAAAATTTTTCAGCATGGATTATAAAATTAGATTCATAAAAATATTCATCATCATTTTTGCCTTTGCCACAGAAAACACAACAATTTTGATGTGGGTTGCCACCGAGGTTTACCCCGATGTGTAGACAAGATTTTTTATGATCTTCTATATTTTTCTCAATGGTAGCAATTTCTCTTTGTAGTTTTTCTTTTTTTGCATTTAATTTTTTTAAATCTCTAATTTTATCAATATTTTCCATACTATACCTCACATTACTATTTCATAACCTTTACTAATTTTTGAGCATTTGCATCAAATGATAGTTTTTTTATTATTTCTAACTCTTTTTCAACAAATTTATCTTTATTACTTAAAAGTTCTTGCATTGTTTTTATGAAGTCTAAGTATTTTTGATCTTGATAATACATTTTGGCATAACCACCAGATCCATATTTACTTGATAATTTTTTGAATGAATAATTTATTACTTGCATCGTACATGGATTTTCATCTTTATGTTTATCACTTTGGAATAAAATAGAACGTTCTAGCATGTTTTCAACTGAAATCTCACGGTCTGCAGAAGAAACAAGTTTTCCATAAATGCTTCTAGCTTCATACTCTAAGCTAGCACGATGGTCTACGATTGCCTCAGCAATTGTTTTGATTTCTTCTTCGGTAAAGAATTTATGAATTTCTTTATTCGCTAAAAACATTTGGCTTGATACCTCTTCATGTTCGTCTGGATTGGTTTTGTAACCTATATCATGGAATGCCGCGATTGTGTAAACCATGTCTGGATTAACATCTAAATTGAAACTTTTCATCAGTTCAAAGCTTCTTTCTATTACATAATTTATATGGTCAATTCCATGACCTCCGATATTTGTATCGTATTGTGGTAATACATTTTTTTCAATGTAAGTTTTAAGTTCTTGATTAATATTTTTCATAGTATCCTCCGATTTAAGTGTAACATATTTAAAAAAATATGCAAGGGGTAGTTTGAAAAAAAGAAAATTTAATGATATACTAAAAAAAATGGAGGCTAATTATGAGTTACGAAAACAAAAAAACTTTGGAGGTTTATGAAAGATGTGCAGCTATATATTTAGATAATACTAATAAACATGATAATTTGGATATGGTTAAGGCAAAAAAGAAGAAGGAAAAACTTGAAAGATTTATAAAAGATAGTTTTAGTTCATTACCAATTGGCTCTAAAATTTTAGAAATAGGTTCTGCTGATGGTGGTAATGCTTTATATCTTAAAAGTTTGGGTTATGATGTAACTGCGAGCGATGTTTCAGATATTTTTTTAGAAAAAATAAAAAATCAAGGATTAAGAACAATTAAGTTTGATTGCTTAGAAGATGAGTTTAAAGAAAAATATAATGGAATTTTTTGTTGGAGAGTTTTTGTGCATTTTACTTATGATGATGTAATGAAATTATTAGAAAAAGTGTATGAAAATTTAAATGATAATGGTATTTTTATATTTAATGCTATGAATAGGAAAACACATGATGTTGATTCTGAGTGGGTTGATTTTGAAGGTGAGTATCACATGGGTGAAAAAAGATTTTATAATTATTTTAAAAAAGAGGAGTTAGATGATATGATTAGTAAAACAAATTTTGAAATAGATAAATTCTTTTATGAAGGTGGAAGTAGTAACAATAAATGGCTAGTTTATGTTTTAAAAAAGTAATTATAATGCTATAATAATATGTATTAAGGAGATTTCTATGATTAGAGAACAAAAGGCAAAAGAAAATATTTCAAATTGGATTGAAAAAGGTCAAGCATTAACATTTCCGGAAAGATATGGTGAATGGGAAAAATATGTAGTGGCTTGTGCTTCGGATTTATATCTTAGTAAAGTATTAGAAAGTGCTTTAGAAATTATGACTGCTCTTGAAAATGGTGATAGTATTGTAGAAGCAAAACAAATGCTTGATAAACAAGGACATTCTGGTATGTCTGCTTCAATAGTAAGAAATATACTCTTTACATTTTCAAGTAAAGGCCCTGAATTTTGGGAAGCAACTGCTTATGGTGATATCTCTCCAGAGAATAAACAAATATTAGAGGAGAAAAAACAGGAAAATGCACAACTTATGCAAATAAGAGGGTTAAAAACAAGTGGACCAAAATTATAATAGTCTTTTAAAGCTGCAATAAAAGTTGTGGTAGTCTTTTTATTGTTTATTTTTTGAATGTTTGATTAATCTAAAAATTAACCATATTATTAATGCAAGTATTGATATAATAGCATATTCTAATCCTATTAACCAATATTCTATTCCAAATAGAAAGCAGCTCCATCCATCTCCGTTGCATTGGTGAAGAATATTTAGGTCAATTAAATAAATAAACAAGTATCCTAGAATTATATTTGAAACTGCTAATAGTATTGCATTAACTATGTTATATATGTAGCAGTTTATTTTTTCTTTATTCATTTTCATGTAATTTTTCATATAGATAATTAAAGTGAAAATACTAAGAATTAGAGAGATTATTATAGAACCAAAGGCTCCAACAAAATCAAATATAAATGTTTCTTCAACTAATAGAATTGGAATCCATAATATTAATAAGTATTTTAAACAAGATAGTATTGTGTATATAGTGTTTTTCATAAATTTGTTCCCTCTCTTTAATTTTAATTATATCAAATTAAAAAAATAAATAAAGATAAAGTTTTGAAAAAAGAGATTCTAATGTCATACAAAAATACTGAAAGTAAATAAAACTAATAATATTAAAATTTAATATAAATTTTAGTTTGTTAACTCATAATAGTTTGTAGATATTTATAATGAAATATGAGTAAATAAGACCTATAACAATTTTCTTTATGCAAAAAAGCCCGAAAATACGGGCTTTTAATCTCTAATGGTGCCGCAACAGTGAATTGAACACTGATTTAATCCTTACCATGGATTTGTAATACCATTATACTATAGCGGCTTAAATTAATTATACAAAAATATGTTGTGTTGTGCAAGATAAAAATAATAGTTTGAACTTGTATTATATTTGTTTGTTTGATATTATATAGCACAAGGAAGATTTTGGTATGAAAAATGGAAAAAGAGTTACTTGTTCACAAATATGTGTTGATTGTGTAAAAAATGATCTTAAAGATGTTAGACATGGACAACATGAATATTTGGGATTTGATTTTTATGTTAAATGTGAAGATAGTGAAAATATTCAACAAGCAATTGAAATAACTTTGAGGGAATTTGAGGTGCCATTTGTAAGAATGTATGTTGTTGGGCCTGTTTATAAAAATGCACATAATGTTTGGAGTAGAGATAGAGTAGTTAGAACTATAGTAAGTAATGCTGAATATTTAAAATATGAAAATCGAAGAATCAATGGAACTTCAAGATAAACTAATGGTTCGTTTTTACGAACTTTTTTTGATATAAAAATCTTTACATTATACCCCCCTAGGGTGTATAATTCTTTTGGGTGGAAAAAGTATGCAAGAGATATGTAAGATATGCAAGAAGAATAAGCATAGAAGCTGTGAAGAAAAGAAAAATATTATAAAAAGATTAAATGTTATCGAAGGACAAATTCGAGGTATCAAGCAAATGGTTGAAGATGATAGATATTGTAGCGAGGTAATTATGCAATTATCGGCATCAATGCACTCCTTAAAAAGTTTAGGTAATAATATATTAACAAGTCACATGAAAAGTTGTATGGTTGATAATATTAAAAATGATAATTTAGAAATAATTGATGAAGTAATAACATTAGTTGAAAAAATAAATAAGTAAGGTGGTAAAAATGTTAAGTATAAAAAATTTAGTTGTGAGTTTAAAAAATGAAGATAAAAAGATTTTAGATGGGTTATCTTTAGATATTAAAGATGGTGAAATTCATGCAATAATGGGACCAAATGGTACTGGAAAATCCACACTTTCTAAAGCTATAATGGGACATTTTCTTTTTAATGTTGAAGATGGAGATATAATATTTAATAATGTAAGATTAAATGAATTAAGCGTTGATGAAAGAGCTAAAGCTGGTATATTTTTAGCAATGCAAGATCCAACTGTAGTGGAGGGTGTAACAAATAGTGAATTTTTAAAAAATGCTTACGAAGAACAAACAGGAAGTCATATTGATTACTTTAAATTTATAAGTGAAGTAAACAAGTCTTTAGATGATTTAAAGTTTTCTCGTGATATGATTCATAGAGACGTAAATGCCGGTTTTTCTGGTGGTGAAAAAAAGAAAAATGAAGTATTACAAATAAAAATGTTAAAGCCAAAACTTATTATTTTGGATGAAATTGATTCGGGGTTGGATGTTGATTCTTTAAAAATAGTTTGTGAAAATATAAATGAATATAAAAATACGTTTCCAAATACATCAATTCTAATTATTACTCATTATCCTAGAATACTTGAAGCTATTAAGCCTGATTATGTACATATAATGAAAAATGGGAAAATTGTTAAAACTGGTAATATGTCTTTAGCTTTAGAAACAGAACAAGTAGGTTATAATGAATAAGGTTATATATATAAATAATGATAGTAATATTTTTAATATAAAAGAAAATGAAAATCTTGAAATATTTCATTATGTTGTTGATAAAAATGTTGATGTAAAAATCAATTTAGAAGGGGTCAATGCTAAAGTAATATATCATTTAAGTATTATAAGTAATGATGATAATATGTGTAAAATAAATGTTAATCATTCGTCAAGTAACACAGAGAGTGAAATTATATGTCATGGCGTTAATACAAGGGATAAAAAGTTAGAATTCAATATTACTGGGTTAATACCTAAAGATAAGTGTAAATGTGTATGTAAAGAAGATAATCAAATAATTAATTTAAAAGATGGAATAAGTGTGATTAAACCTAATTTACTTATTAGAAATTATGATACTTTTTCAAATCATGCAGCTTATATCGGAGAATTTAGTAAAGAAAAAATGTTTTATTTAGAAAGTCGTGGAATAAATAGTAAAGATGCAACAAGAATTCTTATGGAAGGTTTTCTTATTGGAAATGGTAATAAAAAAGAAGTTATAGTTAAAGAATTTATTGATAAACTAATGGAGGTACAAAATGGATAAAGAAACTAAAAGAGAAATTATACTTGATAATTATCAACATCCTACGAATAAAGGATTAAAAGAAGATGACTCTTATATAAAAGAAAACACTAGAAGTAATTCATGTATAGATAATATTGATTTAATGATGAAAATAGAAGATGGTATAGTAGTAGATGCTTGTTTTGATGGGGAAGCATGTGCAATATGTACCAGTAGTACAAGTATTATTGTTAAAAGTTTGATTGGTAAAAGTGTTAATGAGGCTAAAGAAATAATGAAAAACTATCAAAATATGATTAATGAAGAAGATTATAATCCTGAAATTCTTGGTGAACTTAATGTTTTTGATGAAATATATATGCAACCAGCTAGAAAAAATTGTGCACTTTTATCAAGCAAGAGTGCTGTTAAAATACTTGATGGAGTAGATAAATAAGATGGAAATTGTTGGATTAAGTGAAGAAAAAGTAAGAAAAATATATGAAATAAAAAATGAAGATGATTGGGTTTTAGATTATAGATTAAAGGGTTATAATTCTTTTGTAGAACAAGGTATGCCTGAATTTGGGCCAGAAATTAATCTTAATTTTGATGAGGTTATTTATTATAAAAATAATGAAGCAGATAAAAGATTAGAAAATAACTGGAATAATATTTTAAAACCTGTTGTGGATGAGCTTGATAGTGTGGGTGTTTTAGAAAGTGAAAAGCATTTTGGCGGTATGGGTGTTCAATATGAAAGTGAAGTAATATATCATAATATGATTGAAGAGTTGGAAAAGAAAAATGTAATATTTACATCAATTGAAGATGCTATAAAAAGATATCCAGATTTAGTAAAAAAATATTTTGGTAAGATTGTAGCTTTTACCGAAAATAAATTTGCTGCTTTAAATGCAGCGGTGTTTAGTGGAGGTTCATTTATTTATGTTCCTAAAAATACTGTTCTTGATAGACCTTTACAAAGTTATTTTAGAATAAACAGCAAAAATATGGGGCAATTTGAAAGAACATTAATTATTGTGGATGATAATTCTAGTTTACATTATGTGGAAGGGTGTACTGCACCATCATATAGTGAATCAAGTTTGCATGCAGCAATTGTGGAAATTTATGTTGGTAAAAATTCTAAATGTAGATATTCTACGGTTCAAAATTGGGCAACGAATGTGTATAATTTGGTTACAAAAAGAGCTTTGGTTGATGAATCTGGAGTTATGGAATGGGTTGATGGAAATATTGGTTCTAAAGTAACTATGAAATATCCATGTTGTGTTTTAAAAGGTGATAATTCTAAAGGAACATGTATTACAATTAGTGTTGCCAAAAGTGGTCAAGATCAAGATAGTGGGGCTAGAATGATTCATATTGGAAAGAATACTAAAAGTAATATAATTTCTAAAAGTATTGCAGGAAATGGTGGAAATGCTACATATCGTGGTAAGGTTGAAATAAAGAAAAATGCTTTAAATAGTGATGCTATGGTAAAATGTGATAGTTTAATTTTAGATGATAAATCTATGTCTGATACTATACCTACGAATATAGTTGGAAATATAACGAGTAATATTGAACATGAAGCAACAGTGTCAAAAATTAGTGATGATGTATTATTTTATTTAATGAGTAGAGGTATTCCAGAAGAAAGAGCAACCGAGTTAATTGTTTTAGGTTTTATTGATGAATTTAAAAGTGAACTTCCAATGGAATATGCTGTTGAGTTAAATCAATTGATAAAGAGAAATTTATAATGCATTTGTTAGCTGTTTGTGATACAATGTAGGTGGAGGATTTATGAAAAAGAAACAAATTGTTGATTTAATTGCATCTGTGTTTTTAATAATATGTGGAAGTGTTTTATTATTGTTTCCATTATTTCATTTTGTAAAAGTAAAAGGTATATTTTTAGGAGTGTTAGGAGTTTATGCGGTATTAAACTTGATTAAATTTTTATTAACTTATAAAAGTAAGGATTATGAAGGTTTGTTTACAAGTATAGCATCTATCATTGTATTTATTGTAGCATTAAAATTAAATATAAGTGAAGTCCCTTGGTATTTAGCTTTATGTTTGCTAATTTGGATTATTCTTTTATCTCTTATTAAACTAAAAAAAGGAGACTATTATAATGATAGAAAGAATAAAATGTGGATTATTGAAGTTATTAGTTTAGTGTTGTTTATATTAGCTGGGCTTTTAACTACAATGAATTTATATTATGAAAATGATATACAGGTATTAGTACTAGGATATTTTTTCTTAATTCATGGTATACTTGAATTATTTGATCCTTTAATTATATCTTTGAAAATAAAATAACGGATAAATTGATCCGTTATTTGTTTGTGATAATAAGTTTAATGGCTGTTTTTTGTTCGCCATTTATTATTATGTCATTAAATGCTGGTATTACAACTAGATTATCTCCGGTAGGTGCTACAAAACCTCGACATATGGCAATAGCTTTGATGGCTTGATTTAGAGATCCTGCTCCGACAGTTTGAATTTCAACTTCTTTTTTTTCTCTGTAAATATTAGCTATAGCTCCAGCTACTTTACTAGGGTTAGATTTTGATGAAACCTTTAGAATTTCCATTATTACCATTCCTTTCATTTAAATATATGGATATTTATATTTTTTTATGATTGAATTTTCTTGTAAATTGTGATATATTTAAATAGTAATCATTACTATTTAGGAGGTGTAAGTGAAAAATACTAAACAAAAGAATGTTATTTTAGATATTATAAATAAAAGTAATAATCATTTAGATGCGTATCAAATATATAATGAGGCAAGGTGTATCATTTCTAATATAAGTTTGGGGACTGTATATAGGAATTTAAATGTTTTGGAAAATGATAAACAAATTATAAGTTTAATAGTTAATGGTGTTAAACATTATGATAAAATTGTTCCTCATTATCATTTTATATGTAGAAAGTGTTCTAAAATAATAGATGTATTTTATGTGGATTTTCCTAAAATAAAAAATATAGAAAATAATATAGTAACTGATTATGAAATTGTTTTTAAAGGCATTTGTGAAGAGTGCCAGAAGGAGGAAGTAAAAAATGGAATTAAAGGGAAGTAAAACAGAAGCAAACTTAATGGCTGCTTTTGCAGGGGAAAGTCAAGCAAGAAATAAGTATACGTATTATGCTTCGAAGGCTAAAAAGGATGGTTATGAACAAATTGCTGCAATATTTGAAGAAACTGCAAATAATGAAAAAGAGCATGCTAAAATGTGGTTTAAAGAATTACATGGAGGAAGTATTCCAAGTACAGAAGAAAATTTGTTAGATGCCGCAAATGGAGAAAACTTTGAATGGACTGATATGTATGCGGAATTTGCTAAAGTTGCTCGTGAAGAAGGTTTTGATAGAATTGCTAATCTTTTTGAACGTGTTGCTGATATTGAAAAAGCACATGAAGAAAGATATCGTAAGTTATTAAAAAATATTGATGATAAGTTAGTATTTAGTAAAGATGGAGAATGTGTTTGGATTTGTCGTAATTGCGGACATATTGTTATTGGTAAAGAAGCTCCAGCTGTATGTCCAGTATGTAATCATCCACAAAGTTATTTTGAATTAAAAGCTGAAAATTATTAAAAAGACTAGTAATTTAGAATGAATTGTGTTATATTAAATTTGTAAAAACGAAGAAAAAGAATAAGTAATTATGAAAACTATATAGAGATTCCTTGGTGGTGGAAAAGGAAAAGTGGAAATAATGAAATCTATCTTTTGAGTTGGGTATGTTACCTCGGATTAAACCGTTATATAAATTAAGTTAAATAAAGGATGGTACCGTCATTTCTATGACTCCTTGGGTATCACCTTTTATTTTTTGGAGGATTATATGATAGATATTAAGTTAATAAGAGAAAACAGAGAATTAGTAAAGGAAAACATTAAGAAAAAGTTTCAAGATGAAAAACTAGGATTAGTTGATGAGGTTTATGAATATGATAAAAGTTATCGTGAATGTAAGATGAAAGTTGATGAACTTAGAGCCAAAAGAAATAGTTTGAGTGCAACAATTGGGGGGGTAATGCGTGATAAAAAGTTAAATGAAGTTGAAAAAATAAAAAATGAAGTAAGTAATATTAATGAAGAAATTGAAATAATAAAAAACTTTCTTGAAAAATAAATCTTAATATGTTATATTTTATTTGTAGTAATTCAATTAGTCCATTCGCGTTTTACTACCAGTAAACTTATAAGTTTAAAGGAATAATGATGAGTCTTAAGAATCTCTTCATGAATGGCAAGTAATCA